>FSZM01000006.1_pt1 | contig 33217 bp, 25 predicted proteins | sample 1638831 | NCBI WGS metagenome assembly FSZM01 (sample SAMEA3914813, study PRJEB12502) | metagenome | biome: forest; material: soil | place: Canada | collected 2011-07-07 | depth 0.3 m
CCCGCACCGTATGAATCGATCGAAGGACTGGAGCATTTCGACAAGGTCATCAACGTCGACCAGTCGCCGATCGGACGCACCCCACGCTCGAACCCGGCCACTTACACCGGCCTGTTCACGCCGATCCGCGATTTGTTTGCCACCGTGCCGACCGCGAAAGAGCGCGGCTACAGCGCCGGCCGTTTCTCGTTCAACGTCAAGGGCGGCCGTTGCGAAGCCTGCCAGGGCGATGGCGTGATCAAGGTCGAGATGCACTTCCTGCCGGACGTGTACGTGCCGTGCGACGTCTGCCACGGCAAGCGCTACAACCGCGAAACGCTGGAAGTCCACTACAAGGGCAAAAACATCACCGAAATCCTCGACATGACGGTCGAAGATGCGCACGAGTTCTTCAAGCCGGTGCCGCTGATCGCCCGCAAGCTGCACACGCTGCTGGACGTGGGCCTGGGCTACATCAAGCTGGGCCAGAGTGCCACCACGCTGTCGGGCGGCGAAGCGCAGCGCGTCAAGCTGTCGCTGGAACTGTCCAAGCGCGACACCGGCCGCACCTTGTACATCCTGGACGAGCCGACCACCGGCCTGCACTTCCACGATATCGATTTGCTGCTGAAAGTGATCCACCGCCTGCGCGACCAGGGCAATACCCTGGTCATCATCGAGCACAACCTCGACGTGATCAAGACCGCCGACTGGATCGTCGACCTGGGGCCCGAAGGTGGTGCCGGCGGCGGCCAGATCATCGCCAGCGGCACGCCGGAAGCAGTGGCGGCCAATCCGGCCAGCGTCACCGGCAAATACCTGCTGCCGCTGCTCCAGCAAAAGTAAGAGGCGAACCATGCGCGTGCTCGTGTTCGGCAATTCCGGTGCGGGCAAGTCGCACTTTGCCCGCGCGCTCTCGGCCGCGCATGGGCTGGCGCATCTGGATCTCGACAGCATCGTCTGGGAACCGGGCCAGATCGCCGTCGCGCGCCCAGCGGACCAGGTGCGGCGCGACCTGCTGCAATTTTTCGACGCCCAGCCAGCGTGGGTGGCTGAAGGGGCGTATGGCGATCTGGTCGAACAGGCGCTGCCTTACTGTTCCGAGTTGATCTTCATCAATCCCGGCGAGCAAGCTTGCCTGCGCAACAACGCGCGCCGCCCGTGGGAGCCGCACAAGTATGCATCCATGGAAGAGCAGCAGCGCATGTTGCCGATGCTGACGGGCTGGGTATCGCAGTATTACCAGCGCAGCGATCCTTGTTCCTACGCCTGGCACCGGCGCGTGTTCGATGCGTATCCAGGCAATAAGCGCGAAGTACTGGCGCTGCAGGCGTAAGTCATGCAGCGGGAGGCTGGGAATATGAGCGCACTGGCACCACTCACCCCACTCGCACCACTCGATCACATGCGTGCGATCGTCGAGCCATTGCTTCCCGAGGATGGGCGGGTGGCGACGGCGATTGCCTTCCTGTCGCTGCTGCGCTCGTCGCATCCCACGCCGATCAGCCGCGGCGTGCTGAAACCATCGTGCTGTTTGATACTGCAAGGACGCAAGCGCGTGATGTTCGGCACCGAGGCGCTCGACTACGGCCCCGGCGAATACCTGGTGGTGACCCTGGACATGGCTGGCGCCGGCCACATCGTCAACGCCACGCCAGAGCAGCCCTATTTGCTGCTGAACATGGAGCTGGACCCGGCCGAGCTGGCGTCCATCGTGCTGGAAGCGCAGATGACGTTGACCGCTCCCGCGCAGCCGGTGCGCGCAGCCTACGTCGGCCGCGCCGATGGCCACTTGCTGGAAGCGTGGTACAAGCTGCTGCGCCTGCTGCAATCGCCGCCGCAGGAAGCGGCTTTCCTGGCGGTCGGGCTAAAGCGCGAAATCATCTACCGTTTGCTGAACGGGCCGCACGGCCGGCAGCTGTATCAAAACCTGGTGCTGGACCAGCAAGACCAAGGTATAGGCAAGGCCATTGCCTGGCTCAAGAGCAACTTCGAGCGCAGCATCAAGGTCGAGGAATTGGCGCAGGCCACCAATATGAGCGTGTCCAGCCTGCACCACCGCTTCAAGGCCGTCACCACGATGGGGCCGATGCAGTACCAGAAGCAGCTGCGCCTGCAGCACGCCCGCGCGCTGCTGCTCAATGGCACGGTGGACGCATCGACGGCCGCTTATCAAGTTGGCTACGACAGCGCCTCGCAATTTAGTCGCGAATACCGGCGCCTGTTCGGCGCGCCTCCGATGCAGGACATCAAGGCACTGCGCAGCGGCTTGCAAGCCTAGTTTGCAGAATCAGGCAATCATCTTGCAGCCATCCCACTGATGGCCGCGCCCTGCATTTTCTAGAATGGCTGAGTTCTTAACCCACTGGAGCATGCAATGCGCATCATCGACAAGATTTACATCAACGGCGAATTCGTCACCCCGCACGGCACTGAAATGTTCGACCTCATCAACCCGTCCAACGGCCGGCTGGAGGGTCAAGTGCGGCTGGCGGATATGGCAGACACGCAGCGCGCGATTGCCGCCGCCAAGGCTGCGTTCCCGGCATTTTCGCGCACCACCAAGGCCGAGCGCGGCGTCTGGCTGCAGCGCTTGCACGACGCGGTTCTCGCCCGTGCCGAAGAAGCGGCAGCGGCGCTGGTCGAAGAATACGGTGGCACCGCCAACACCAGCATGGCGCGCGCCCGCTACACGGCCAATATGTTCCTCGATGTGAAGAACGTCATGGACCAGCACGAGTTCGTCAAGACCGTTGGCAAGTCCAAGGTGGTGCTGGAACCGGTGGGCGTGGTCGGCATCATCACACCATGGAATTCCAGCGCCTGGTTTGTCGCCAACAAACTGGCGACGGCGATCTCGGCCGGTTGCACCATGGTCATCAAGCCCAGCGAATTGAGCGCCCGGCAGACGCAAATCCTCAGCGAATGCCTGCATGAGGCGGGCTTGCCGCCGGGGGTGTTCAACATCGTCACCGGCCGTGGCGATGTCGTGGGCGCGGAGCTGAGCACGCATCCGGATATCAACAAGATTTCCTTCACCGGCTCCACGCAAGTCGGCAAAACCATCGCCCGCGCGGCGGTCGACACCATGAAGCGCGTCACGCTGGAGCTGGGCGGCAAGGGCGCCAACCTGATCCTCGACGACGCCAATTTCGAGAAGGCGATCCCGGCCGCGATCCAGGCTTGCTTCATGAACAACGGCCAGGCTTGCATCGCCGGCAGCCGCCTGCTGGTGCCGGCACACCGGCTGGAGCAGGTCAAGCAGCTGGCCAAGGCGGCGGCCGAGGCGGTCAAGGTTGGCGATCCGCGCGATCCGGCCGTGACGCTGGGGCCTATCGTCACCAGCAAGCAGTACCAGCGCGTGCAGCACTACATCGCGCTAGGCATCGAAGAGGGCGCCGAGCTGCTGACCGGCGGTCCTGGTCTGCCGGAGGGCATGGCGGCGGGCTACTTCGTCAAGCCGACCGTGTTTGCCCACGTCACGCCGGAAATGACCATCGCCCGCGAAGAAATCTTCGGCCCGGTGCTGTCCATCCTGAGCTACAAGAGCGAAGCGGAAGCGATTGCCATGGCCAACGATACGCCTTACGGTTTGCAGGCTTACGTCAGCTCGACCGACCTGCAGCGCGCCTATCAAGTCGCCAGCCAGCTGATCGCCGGCCGGGTGCATATCAACGGCGTGCATGACGACCTGATCGCGCCATTCGGCGGCTTCAAGCAGTCCGGCATCGGGCGTGAGTTCGGGCCGTACGGACTGGATGGCTACCTGGAGCCGAAAGCGATTCTCGGCGCAGCGGCGCAGTATCCCCAGTAAGACTCAAGCCGGCAGCGGCTGCGGTTCGGCCGCCGCTGCCTTGGCAACCCGGCGCGGACGCGCCAGCCATTGCTCCAGATAGGGAAAACGGTCGAAACCCCAGAATGGCTCGCCATCGGCAATCACGAAGGGCACGCCAAACACGCCTTGCTGCAACGCCAGTGCGCTGCTGCGCTTGAATTCTTCCTTGATGGCGCTGTCGACCATGCCGGCCAGCAGAGCTTCCTTTTGCACCCCGAACGCGCCGGCGATACCAGCGAGCACCTCGAGATCGCTGATGTCGACGCCATCGCCAAAGTAAGCATGGAAGCAGGTGCGGGCGAACAGCACGGCGCTCTCGTCGCCATGCGCTGCGCGTATCCACAGCATGGCGCGGCCCGGTTCCAGCAGAATCCGGGGATATCCCGGCGGCTCGTGAAAAGGAAGGCGCTCGCTGCGGGCGATGCGCTTGACGTCGTTGCGCACGTATTCCCATTTCACGGGCAAGGTCGGCGTTGGCGGCGTGCCGCTGGCCTGATACAGCGCGGTCACCAGCAGCGGATGCCAATTCACCTTGCGGCCGCGGCGTGCGGCGATCCGGTCGATGCGGTGGGCGGCCAAGTAGGAATAGGGCGAGGCGAAGTCGAAATAGAAATCGATGTCCGGCGGCATGGCTGCTCTCCTTTTCAGATCTGGAAATCTTCGTTCTGCTTCGGCACGGCGCGCAGCGTGCCGATCAGTCCGCGCGGCCAGACCAGGTAAATTCCTATCGCTGCGATCAATAGCAAGATGCTCATTGCAAGCTCCTTTTTTCGCACATGTGTGCTAAATTGGTTTAAAAAAGTCGCCGGCAATGCGGGGCCGGCGGCCCGTTCAGACTTCGTTGAAACTCTTGTAGGTGGAAATCAAACGGTTGAAGGCGCGCTGCATGTGGCGCAGGGCGCGCTCCTCATGCAGGAAGCGGGTGTCATGCACCAGGCCCACGATCAGGCTATAGATTTCGTACACCAGTTGCTCCGGATCGGTGTCGGGCCGCAGCTGGCCGGCTTCCATCGCTTGCAGGATGGTCTTGCGCAGCGAAGCGCGCCATGCGACCGCGCCCTGTTGCAAGCGGTCGCGCACAGGGCCGTGCTGGTCGTCGTACTCAAAGGCGCCAGCGGTGTACAGGCAGGCCGCGCGCAGCGCTTCGTCGCAGGAGCGCTGGCTCCAGTTCATCACCTGGGCCGTCAAGCGGGGCAATCCGCGCGGCAGGTGCAAGGTCGGCAGGAACACTTCGGCGGCAAAGCGCCGGTCGTACTCGTCCAGCACGGCCGCCTGCAACGACTCCAGCGAGCCGACGCGGGAAAACACGCCACTCTTGCTGATGCCGGTGCGCTTGGCCAGCTCGCCCAACGACAGCTTGCCTATGCCTTCGGCCGCCGCCATATCCATCGCAGCGGCGATGATGGCGGCATAAGTGGCTTCGCTTTTTGCGGTCAGGGTATCCATAAGCGAACTTTAGCACACCCATGCGAAATAACCACCTTTATTTTCGGCGGGCGGCTGGCTACTGCTTGCCGTCCAGCGCAGCGATGGTGGCAGTGCTGGGCGGGCGTTCTTTCTGCAGGCGCTTGGCGACGCGCTCGGCTTGCTCGAAGGTGCGCAGCATATTCTCGCCGGCCAGCTTCTCCAGGTCGGCGTCGCTCCAGCCGCGGCGTATCAGCTCGGCAAACAGGTCGGGATATTTGGAGACGTCCTCCAGGCCCACAGGCGTGGGGCTGCCCCCGAAGTCGCTGGCGATGCCGACGTGGTCGTGGCCGGCTACCTTGGCAACGTAGTCGATATGGTCGGCCACATCCTTCAGCGTGGCTTGCGGCGATGGGCCATGTTCCTTGCTGTAGGCTTGTTCCAGCCGATTGCGTTGGGCATCGTCGGCGATGCCTTTGCTTTGGCGCTCCAGTCCGGCGTCCCAGGCCTGGGCGTGGCGGTTGACGAACGGCGGAACGAAGGTGACCATCACCACGCCGCCATTTTCGGCCATGCGTTTCAGGATGGCGTCCGGCACGTTGCGTACGTGCTCGACCAGCGCGTAGGCCGAGCTGTGCGAGAAGATGAGCGGCGCCGCGCTGACGTCCAGCGCATCGCGCATCACTGCGGGCGATACGTGGCTGATATCGACCAGCATGCCGAGGCGGTTCATTTCCCGCACCACTTCCTTGCCGAACGGTGTCAAGCCATGGTGGCGCGGCTCATCCATGGCGGCATCGGCCCAGTCCAGCGTGACGTTGTGGGTCAAGGTCATGTAGCGCGCTCCGAGGTCGTAGTAAGCGCGCAGCGCACCCAGCGAATTTTCCAGCACATGTCCGCCTTCCATGCCCAGCAGCGAGGCGACCTTGCCCTTGGCCGCGATGCGGCGCACGTCCGATGCCGACAGTGCCAGCTCCATCGCCTCCGGATATTTGGCGATCATGCGTCTGGCGATGTCGAACTGTTCCAGCTGCACTTTCGCATAGCCCTCCTGGGTCTCGCCCGGCACGAAGATCGACCAGAACTGCGCCCGCAACTGGCCTTGCTTGAGCCGCACCAGATCGGTTTCGCCGCTGGTGCGCGTGCGCAAGTCGTAGGCATCGACATCCATCGGCGCCTTGCTGTCCGCCCGTATGCTCCAGGGCAAATCGTTATGGCCGTCCAACAGTATGGTGGATTGCAACAGCACCCGCGCATGGGCCAGCGCGGCATCGTCGGGAGCGGCCGTGGCGAACGCGTAAGGCACGGCAAGCAGGCAGAGCATGCACAACCAGGCAGAAAGACGCATCGCATCTCCTATCAATATATACCTGCAGGAAATCTTATCACGCAGTTAATCCGGCCACAAAAAAGGCGCGTATCGCTACGCGCCTTTTGGTCTCCTCCGTCTGCTCTTAGCGTGCCAGACGTTTCTCCAGTTCGGCTTTCACCGCGGTCAATTCCGCCGGCAGGTGGTAAGCCAGCTTGGCGAACAGTTCATCGTGCAGCTTCAGTTCTTCGCGCCAGGCATCCTTGTCGATCGAGGTGATGGTCTCGAATTCTTCCGGCGAGAATGGAATGCCGTCCCAAGTCAGGTCGCCATACCGCGGCGTGGTGCCGAAGACATTCTCGACGCCGCCAGCCGTGCCTTCGATGCGCTCCAGCATCCACTTCAGCACGCGCATGTTGTCGCCGAAACCAGGCCAGACGAAATGGCCGTTCTCGTCGGTGCGGAACCAGTTGACGCAGTAAATCTTCGGCAGGGCTGCGGCATTCTGCTCGCCCAGTTTTTGGCCCAGGTTCAGCCAGTGCTGGAAGTAGTCGCTCATGTTGTAGCCGATGAACGGCAGCATGGCGAACGGATCGCGGCGCACCACGCCCATCTGGCCGGCAGCGGCAGCGGTGGTTTCCGAACCCATGGTCGCAGCCATGTACACGCCTTCGATCCAGTTGCGCGCTTCGGTCACCAGCGGCACGGTGGTCGAACGGCGGCCGCCGAAGATGAAGGCCGAGATCGGCACGCCGGCCGGATCGTCCCAGGCCGGGTCGATCACCGGGTTCTGCGTGGCGGCCACGGTGAAGCGTGCGTTCGGATGGGCGGCCTTGGTGGTGGAATCCGGGGTCCAGTCCTTGCCCTGCCAGTCTATCAAGTGTTGCGGCGCGGGCTTGCTCAGGCCTTCCCACCACACATCGCCGTCATCGGTCAGCGCGACGTTGGTAAAGATGGTGTTTTTGCGCAGCGAAGCCATGCAGTTGAAGTTGGTCTTCTCGTTGGTGCCCGGCGCCACGCCGAAGTAGCCCGCTTCCGGATTGATCGCGTACAGGCGACCATCCTTGCCCGGCTTGATCCAGGCGATATCGTCGCCGATGGTGGTGATCTTCCAGCCCTTGAAGGTCGCCGGCGGAATCAGCATCGCGAAGTTGGTCTTGCCGCAAGCCGAAGGGAAGGCCGCAGCCACGTAGTGCTTGTCGCCTTGGGGCGATTCCACACCCAGGATCAGCATGTGCTCAGCCAGCCAGCCGGGGTTGCCATCCTGGCCCTGCTGCGCTTCCTGGAAGCCCATATTGGAGGCGATGCGCAGTGCGAAGCACTTCTTGCCCAGCAGCGCGTTGCCGCCGTAGCCGGAGCCGTAGGACCAGATTTCGCGCGTTTCCGGGAAATGCACGATGTACTTGGTCGGGTTGCATGGCCAGGCCACGTCCTTCTGGCCAGCCGCCAGCGGCGCGCCGACGGTATGCACGCATGGCACGAACTGGCCATCGGTGCCCAGCACCTCGTACACGGCCTTGCCCATGCGGGTCATGATGCGCATGTTGACGGCCACGTAAGGCGAATCGGACAGCTCGACGCCGATGTGGGCGATCGGCGAGCCCAGCGGGCCCATCGAGAACGGCACCACGTACATGGTGCGGCCCACCATGGCGCCGTCGAACAGGCCATTGAGCGTGCCGCGCATTTCAGCCGGGTCGGTCCAGTTGTTGGTCGGGCCAGCCTGTTCCTTGGTGGCGGAACAGATGAAGGTACGGTCTTCGACACGGGCCACATCGCTCGGGTCGGAGCAGGCCAGGTAGGAATTCGGGCGCTTTTCCTGGTTCAGCTTTTTCATGGTGCCGGCAGCCACCATTTCAGCGCACAGGCGGTCGTACTCTGCCTGCGAACCATCGCACCAATAGATGCGCTCGGGACGGGTCAGGGCCGCAACTTCGGCTACCCAATTGATCAATTTCTGCTGCTTGATGTAAGCTGGGACGTTCAATGCTGCGACGCCACCCAGAACGGGCTGATTCATAGTACCTCCAATGCCAATAAGAATTCTTTGTCTGTCCCCGGTACGGCAGGATCGTCGTCAGCTTTTGGCTTGCGCTCGGAAGGACATGAATTCGTCAAAGTGCTTCGGCGGTACGGCGGTCTTGTCGATTGCGCCCGGTTTATTCACAGGCGCGCAGCCCCGCCTATGTGCTGGGACTGATGGAACGTATTGCTGGAACTCGCTTGTAGAGTTCCCGATTTTTGGCCGATTGTACACCGCGCCACCAAGGTTGCCGACAAAAATGTAGGAGAAATTGTCGACCAACGTAGTAAGCTATTTGGAATTCCTATTAATTGGTTATTTACCTACGAATCTCACACTAAGATCGGCTAACTTCCATGAAAATTGCTATTCTGGATGATTATCAAAATTCCACGCCGGGACTGGAATGCTACGCCTTGCTGGCCGGGCACGAGGTCACCGTATTTAACCATTCCACCCGCGGCCTGGGCCAGCTGGCGATCCGCCTGGCGCCTTACGATGCACTGGTGCTGATACGCGAGCGCACCGTTTTCAACCGGGCTTTGCTGGCCAAGTTGCCCAATCTGAAAGTGATTTCGCAGACCGGCAAGGTGGCCGGCCACATCGACGTGGCGGCTGCGACCGAACTGGGCATTGCGATTACCGAAGGCGTCGGCTCGCCGACCGCACCGGCCGAGCTGACCTGGGCGCTGATCATGGCTGCCGCGCGCAAGATCGTGCCATATGCAAGCAACCTGAAGGACGGCTTGTGGCAAACCGTCTCCATCAATCCCGCGCTCAATACGCTGGGCACGGTGCTCAAGGGCCGCACGCTGGGCATCTGGGGCTATGGCAAGATTGGCCGGCTGGTGGCCGGCTATGGCCGCGCCTTCGGCATGAACGTACTGGTGTGGGGCGGCCAGGCCAGCCGCGATAGCGCAGCTGTAGATGGCTACCAGGCGGCGGCCTCGCGCGCCGCTTTCTTCGAGCAGGCCGACGTGCTGAGCCTGCACTTGCGCCTGCATGACAGCACGCGCGGCATCGTCAGCGCCGAGGACCTGGCACGGATGAAACCCAGCGCGCTGTTGGTCAACACCAGCCGCGCCGAATTGATGCAGGAAGGCGTGCTGGAGCAGGCGCTGCAGCAGGGCCGTCCAGGCAGCGCGGCACTGGATGTGTTTGCGTCGGAACCGCTGCCGGCCGATTCGCCGCTGCTGCGCATCCCGACCGTGCTGGCCACGCCACACCTCGGTTATGTAGAACAGGATAGCTACCAGCTGTATTTCCGCCACGCGTTCCAGAACCTCGTGGACTTTGCGGCAGGCACTTGCGACACCATCCTGAACCCGGACTACCAGGCCAATGCCAAGGCCTAGCGCTATTTTTCGCCCGCCGGCACTTCTGGCAGGCCGGTGAAGTCCACGCGGCGCGCAGGCATCACATGCACCTTGCTCCACAGGCCGGCCCAGCCGGGAGGCCAGCCGATCTCGGGACCGGAGTATGGCGGCAGCGTGGTGCGCACCGGGATCACCGGCACCGGCGGCATTGCCAGCAGCGGGCTGCCATCCGGGCGCTGCATGTCCAGGCTGTACATATAGCCGGGCAGCAGCGCTGCGCACACGCTGTCGAACCAGGCCGTGTGATCTTGGTCGCGGCCCAGCGCCTGGGCCAGCCCTTGCGGATCGAACTTGGCCAGCGCGTGTATCAGCTCCTCGGTGCTGGCACCGGGCGAGTCGCCCCAGCCCATCACCGGATTGACGTTGTAATCGGCGCCGGAACCGTACCAGCCTTCGCGCCACGAGCGCTGCATCCAGTCGCGCTGGCCGGTAAACAAATGCCAGCGCCAGTGCAGCCCGGATGGCTTGGGCCAGGAATACAGGTACAGCCGCTGGTAGCCCGCCCGATGCAACTCGCGCACGACTTGCATCAGGCGGGCGTGCGGCATGCGGTCCGGCGCCGCGCGGCGAAACAGGATGGCCTCGCCGTCGGCGTACTGCACTTCGTCGCTGGACAAATTCAAATCCAGCGTGCGCGCCTCGCCGCCGAAGCGGGCCGAGACCCAGCCGGTCAGCAGATTGACCGACGTGATGACGCCATAGCCGCGATGGCGATGGAAGATGACCGTACCGGGGGCGAGCGCTTTCATGGGATGCGGAAGATGCACAAAGAATCCAGTGTAGTCACAGTATGCCGAACTTTCCAGCGCCGCGCCTCAAAGTTTGCGGGGCGATTTTATGCAGGGCTTGCGGTATCATGCAGCCCTGACCCACTGAACCACGCCCTATCATGACACTGCGCATCCTCGCCACCGGCGGCACCTTCGACAAGCACTACGACGAACTGAACGGCAAGCTCGGCTTTGGCGCCAGCCATGTGCCAGCTCTGCTGGCACGCTGCCGCCTGACGGTGGCAGTGGCGCTGGAAGAATTGCCGCTGATCGATTCGCTGGACATGCTCGACGCCGACCGCCAGCGCATCCTGGCCTCGTGCCGCGCCGCCAGCGAAAAAGCCATCGTCATCATCCACGGTACCGACACCATGCCGGAAACGGCCTCGGTGCTGGGCCCGGCCAAGCTGGGCCAGACCATCGTGCTGACCGGCGCGATGATTCCTTACGAGATCGCCAATTCCGACGCCATGTTCAACCTGGGCTTTGCCTGCGGCGTGGCGCAGACCCTGCCGCCCGGCGTGTACGTAGCCATGAACGGCCAGATCTTCGCGTGGGACAACGTGCAGAAAAACCGCGCCGCCGGCGTGTTCCAGCCGCTGTAGGCGCATGAAGCTGATCGCACTCGCCGCCGCGCTGCTGGCCGTCCAGGCCGGCGCGCAGCAGCTGAGCCCGGCGCCGGCAGCCCGCAGCAACTGGGCCGTCGCGCGCGTAAACGATCAGGTGTTCACCTTCTACGGCCTCGGACCGGGCAAGACCAGCGCCGACATCATGCATGACGCGCATGCGCTGGACTTGCGCTCCGGCCGCTGGCGCAAGGCCGGCGAACTGCCGGTAACAGAGGGCCGGCTAGCCAGCGTGGCGGTGACGGTGGCCGGCGCCGTGTATGTGATCGGCGGCTACACGGTGGCCGCCAATGGCGCAGAGACCTCCACCCCGGAAGTGCTGCGCTACACGCCCGAGCAAGGCCGCTTCGAGCTCGAAACCATCATGCCGGTGCCGGTCGACGATACGGTGGCCATGCCCTGGCGCGACCGTTGGATCGTGCTGGTCAGCGGCTGGCATGACCAGGGCAATGTCAGCAACGTGCAGCTCTACGATACCCACAGCAAGCAGTGGACGGCCGGCACCCAGTGGCCGGACCTGCCCGTGTTCGGCCACGCCGGCGGCCTGGTCGATGACACCATGGTGCTCTGCGACGGCGTGAGCGCCACACTAGGCGCCGACGGCAAGCATCACTACGCCATCGCCAACGCCTGCTGGCAGGGCGCGCTGGATCCGCACAAGGTCGGCAGTATCGGCTGGACCCGCTTGCCCGCCCATCCAGGCGCGCCGCTGTACCGGGCCGGCGCGGTCGGTGCGACACGCGACGGCATCGCGCGCATCGTCTTCGCCGGTGGCAGCAGCCAACCGTACAACTACAACGGCATCGGCTACGACGGCCAGCCGTCCCAGCCTTCAGCCGCGGTGTTCGCCTTCGAGCCGCGGCAGGGCCTCTGGCGCAGCTACGCTCCGCTGCCCGTGGCCGGCATGGACTTCCGCGCCCTGGTGCCGCTGGAGCGCGGCTATGCCCTGTTCGGCGGCATGCGCGCCGGCCAGCAAGTTAGCGCCGATCCGATCCGCTTTGACCTGACGCCGGCCCCGGCAGCCCGTTAGCCCGTCAACCAGGGCCGCTTGTATGGTTTGCCCCATGTTTATTTTCCGTGTAGAAATTTTAATTCATTAAAGACAATTATTTTTCCTTAATTGCAAGGATTTTGATGTTCGCCGTGCTATAGTTCAGTTATACAAGTAGCACTTAACTAACAACACGGGGTATCCAAGTATGAGCATGACCGTAAGCAAACTGCTGCAATTGGCGGCTGTGTCCATGGCACTGGCATCCGGCGCGGCCAGCGCCACTGTAGTAAACGACAGCCAGTACACGCTGTCGGCCGCCGCCACCCACGTGAGCGGCAACGAATACACCTTCAACTACAGCGTCACCAACAACAACCAGAGCGCGGGCGGCCAGACCGGCTTGGACGGCTTCACGATTTTCGTGCCGGACAGCGCCATCTTTGTCAGCTCGACCACACCGGCCCCGTTCGTCGGCGCGCCAGGTTTCTGGTCGAAAGGCAGTAGCACCGGCCTGGACTTGATGGGTGACGGCTCGCAAAACCTGAGCGCGCCAGCCGGCTACCACGCCTACACCTGGTGGGGCCAGTACACCCAGTCCGTGTATCAGCTAGGTTCGACCGCCAGCTTCAGCATCACGCTGGACAAGGTCGCGCCCGGTAACAACACGGTCGGCATGTCAAGCTACTTCGGCTACGCCACCCCGTCGCAGCAGTTCGCATCCAACCAATACGGCAACTACAGCACCATCACCGCCAGCGTCGCTGCGCCGATGGCTGCCGTGCCGGAACCGGAAACCTACGCCATGCTGCTGGCCGGCCTGGGCCTGGTAGGCTTCGCGGCACGCCGCCGCAAGGCTTAAGCCTGCATGTGCCGCGTACGGCGGCAGACTTAAAAAAAGCCCGCAATTTTTGCGGGCTTTTTTTTATGGCCGCTGATTAGACCAGTTTGTGCTGCTGGTTCGGCATGGCCAGCGCTGGCGCTGTGCCGGCCTGCCAGCCGCGCAGGCGCAGTGCCGAGCCGCTGTCGGAGAGCGCCGTGACGGCATGCAGCGCATGCCCGTCCGCATCGAACTGGCGCAGCACACCGGCCAGTTGCGCGGCGCTGGCGGCCAGCGGTGCGACCGGCAGCTGGGGCGGGTTGACCGCGGCGCTGGCAGTGCTGGCGTGGTACGCAGCCAGTGCCTGCGCCATGCCGCTGACGCTGGACGCCACGCTGCCCTGGGCAAACCAGACGTCGGCCATCGCATGGGTGGCGCCATCGGTGGTTTCATAGGTCGACGTCAAGCCAATGACGTTGCCATGATCGACGACGTTGCCCGGCTGCGCGTCCAGGTTCAGGCTCTTGATGCCCAGCGATGCCAGGGTCCGCAATTCGCCGGGCTGACAGATACCGTCGGCATTCGCATCGACCCACACCCGCAAATCGCCAAAGGCGGCATCCTGCGCGCTCAGGCTGCCGTCGTGGTTGCTGTCCAGGGCCGCCATGGCCGCATAGCCGTTGGCTGCCGTGCTGCCGTCAGCCAGTTTGCTGGCCGAACCGAACAGCTCGCTGCCATCGTCGATGATGCCGTCGTGATTGCGCTCCAGCACCAGCAAGCCATTGCCGGCACCAACCCAGCCGGTAGGCGCGGCCGTGCCGTTGGCCGCCAAGTCAAAGCGCACGCCGGCGTCCAGGCCCAGCGTGTGGATGCCGGTGCCGCTCAAGTCCAGCACGATCGGCGTGATGAAGGGCAGCGCCGCCAGCTGTGCGGAAGTGAGCACATGCACCTGGTCCGACGTCATGCCCTGGAACTGGCTGTAGCTCATCACGTGCAACTGCGCTGTGCTCAATGCCGACACCTGCGCGGTGGTCAGGCTGTGCAGCTGCGCGCTCGACAGCGCCACTACCTGGGTCTTGCTCAGGCCGCTGATATCGGCCACGGTGATCGCGGCGATGTCGTTGGTACTCAGGTCGGCGATCAGGGCAGTGCTCATGGCGCCCACCTGCTGCGCCGTCATGGCCTTGATCTGGGCAGTGGTGAACTGGTCGGGACCGCCCAGATGGGCCGGCGCCAGTGCCGCGATCTGGCGCGTGCTCAGCGCTGCGATCTGGGTGGTGCTCAGTGCCAGCAGCTGGTCGCTCTGCAGCGAGCGTATCGCGCTGGTGCTGAGCGCCTGCACGTCGGCCGTGCCGAAGCCGGTGATAGCGTTGGCGCGTATGGCTTGCACCGCGGACGAGCTCAGTGCCGCCACCTGGGCAGTACTCAAGGCTGCCAGCTGGGCGCCGTTGAAGCCGGTCATCAAAGCGCCGCTGCGGCCCGCTGCCGCCAGCGCGGCCACGTTCAGCGCGGCGATATCGGCGCTGCGCAGTGAAATCAGTTGTAGCGAGCTGAGCGCGCCGATCTGCACGCTGTTCAGCGCCGCCGCCTGCTGCGTGGCCAGCGCAGCAATCTGGTTGTTGCTCAGGCCGGCGATCTGCTGGGTGCGCAAGCCGGCAATGGCGCCGGAGCGCAGCGCGGCCAGGTCGTCGGTACCCAGCCCGGTCAGTTGCTGCGTGCTCAGCGCCGCCAGCTGCGCGGAGTTGAAGGCGCTGGCCTGCAGCGTGGTCAGGGCCGCGATTTGGCGGGTGCTCAGGCCAGGCAGCGCACTGCTGCGCAACGCGGCCACTTGCGCGCTCGACAGCGTGCCGAACTGGTTGGCGCCACCCAGCGGATCGGTGCCCAGCATGGCCAGCTGGTCAGCCGACAGCGCCGCCAGCGCCTGCGTGCCCAGCGCCGCCAGGTTGGCGGTGGCCAGCGCGCCAATATCGTCGGTACCTAGCGCCGCGATCTGGCGCGAACCCAGGGCGCCGATCTGCTGCGATGTCATGGCGTAAATCTGCCTGCTGGTCAGTGCGTTCAGTTGGGCGCTGGTCAGCGCCGCGATCTGGCGCGTGGCCAGGCTGGCGAACTGGCTGGTGGTCAGTTGCGACAGCAGGCCGGTCGACAGCGTGGCAATCACCGTGGTGCTGAGCGCGGCCAGGTCGTCGTTGCTGAAACCGGCGATGGTGTTGCTGCCCAGCGCGCCGATCTGCCGGCTGCTGAGCGTGCCGATCTGTTGCGTACTCAGGCCCGCCAGCTGGGCGCTGCTCAAGGCGCCGATTTGCGCGGTGCTCAAGCCGACGATGGCCTGGGTGCGCAGCGCCACCAGGTCTGGCACTGCCAGCGCGGCGATCGCACTCAGGCTGAGCGCGGCCAGCTGCGCGCTGTTGAGCACCGCTGCCTGCGCGGTGCTCAACGCCACCGCCTGGGCCGTGCTCAGGCCGGTCAGCGCAGCAGTGCGCAGCGCCGCCACCTGGGCCGTGCTCAGCAGGTTGAATTGGTTGGGGTCGCCCGCCAAGTCCTGGCCCAGCACGCTCAGCTGGGTCGAACTGAGCGCGGCCAGCGCCGAAGTGCGCAGCGCCCCCAGCTTGGATGGTGCGATGGCGATCAGGTCGGCGCTCTCCATGCCGGCCAGTTGCTGCGAGCTGAGCGCGGCCAGCTGGGCCGTGGTCAGCGCCTGCCATTGGCTGCTATTGAGCGCGTTCAACTGGTTGCTGCGCAGCGCGGCGATCTGGCCGGTGGACAGGCCGGCCAACTGGCTCGGAGCCAGGCCGGCGATCACCGCCGTCGACAAGGTCGACAGCACGGCGGTGGGGAAGGCAATCACATCGGCAGTCTGCAAACCGGTCAGCGCGGCGCTGCTGAAAGCGCTCGCTTGCGCCGTGCTCAGCGCGCCGATCTGGCCAGTGCTCATGGCGGCCAGATCGGCGCTGCCCAAGGCGGCGATCTGGCTGGTGCTCAGGCCACGGATGGTGGCGGTTTTCAATGCCGCCAGGTCGGCCGTTTCCAGCGCGGCGATGTCGTCAGAGGACAGCGCGGCCAGCTGGCTGCTGTTCAACGCGGCGGCCTGCGCCGTGGTCAGCGCCACGGTCTGCGCGGTACTCAGGCCCAGCAGCGCGCTGGTGCGCAACGCGGCAATCTGGGCAGTGCTGAGGCTGGCAAACTGGTAGCCACCAGCGGCGCTCAAGGCGGCCAGCTGGGTCGAGGTCAGCGCAGCCAGCGCGGCGGTTTTCAGCGCCGGCAAGTTCAGCGTGCTCAGCGATGCCAGGTCGGCGCTGCCAAAGCCGGCCAGCTGTTGCGAACCGAAAGCGGCCAGCTGCGCCGTGCCCAGCGCGGCGATTTGCGCAGTGCTCAGCGCCGCGACTTGGTTGCTGCGCATGGCCGCCATCTGGCGCGTCGCCAGGCTGGCGATTTGCGCAGTACTCAGCTCGGCCAGCACCGACGGCGCCAGCGCGGCGAAGGCGCTACTGCTGAGCGCGGCCAGCGCCGCGGTCGGCAAGGCGCCCACCGTGTCGCTGCCCAGGGCGCCGATCTGGGCGCTGCTCAGCACAGCCAGCTGGGCCGTACCCAGCGCCGCCAATTGGCTACTGGTCAGCGCCACGATCTGGTTGGTTTTCAAACCGGTCAGTGCATTGGTGCGCAGCGCGCCGATGTCGGCGGTGGACAGGGCGGCCAGCGCCTGGGTCGACCACACGCCCAGCTGGGCGCTGCCCCATGCGGCGGCCTGGGCGGTGCTCAATACGGCCACCTGGGCGCTGCCCAGGCCGAGCAGCGCCGCGGTGCGCAGCGATGCCACTTGGGCGGTCGAGAGCCCGCTGAACAGATTGGTGGCCGAGCCCAGCGGATCGTGGCCCAGCACCGCCAGCTGGTCCGAGGTGAGCGCGGCGATGGCGGCGGTTTTCAGCGCCGACAGATTGGCGCTGCTGATGGCGCCCAGCGCATCGGTCGTCAGGCCGGCCAGCTGGCGCGAACCGAGCGCGCCAACCTGGGCGGTGGTCAGTGCATAAATTTGCTCGCTGCGTAATGCGTCAAGCTGGGTGCTGGTCAGCGCTGCGATCTGGCGCGTGGCCATGCCCGCCAGCTGGGTCGTGCTCAGCTGCGACAGCAGCGCGGTCGACAGGCTGACGATGGCGCCGGTACTCAGCGCAGCCAGGCCGTCGGTGGACAGGCCGGCCAGCGTGGCATTCGACAGCGCGCCGATCTGGCGGCTGCTCAGCACGCCGATCTGCGCCGTGGTCATGGCCGCCAACTGGTTGCTGCCGAGGGCGGCCATCAGCTGGGTGGCCAGGCCGGCAATCGCGACGGTGCGTAGCGCGGCCAGGTCGGCCGTTTGCAGCGCGGCGATATCCTGGCTACTGAACGCGCCCAGCTGGGCGCTGCTCAGGGCGGCGGCCTGGCTGGTGCTCAGCGCGACGACCTGGGCGGTACTCAGCCCGGCCAGCGTGGCAGTGCGCAGCGCGGCGATCTGGCCGCTGCCCAATGCCTTGATGCCGTTGCTGCCGAGCGCGGCAACCGCGTCGCTGGACAGCGCTTGCACCTCGATGGTGGACAGCGCGCCCACCTGGTTGGTCGACAGCGCCGCCAGCGCGTCGGTGCCGAGCGCGCCGATGGCGGCGGTCGACAACGCGGCCAGGTCGGCCGTTTGCAGGCCGGGCAAGGCGGTGAGCGTCAATTCGGTGATGCTGCGCGTGCCCAGCGTGGCGGCCTGGCGCGTGGTCAGGGCGGCGATCTGCTGGCTGGTCAATGCATGCAGGAACGATGACGACAGTACGCCGGCGCCGTTCAGCGCTTCGGCGCGCAGCGCGGCCAGGTCAGCCGTTTCCATCACGGACACGTTGGCCGTGGTCAGGGCGGCCAGCTGGGTGCTGGTCAGCACGCCTACCTGCAGTGTGGTCATTGCCTGGAATTGGTCCGAGCTCAAGCCTGCCACGTCCGCGGTGGACCAGCTAGCAATCGCTTGCGTGCTCAGCTGCGCAATTTGTGAAGGCAACAAGATGCTGAGGAGACTCATGACCGAAACTTCCTTTTTTGATAACACTACCGACTATAACAGGATTTGCAGCAATTTCCACAGGGCAATACAAATAAATTTTTGCTTAAAAGTAAATTTCAACCGTTTAAGCAAGTAAAAATGCCGTGCAACCTGATCGATTGCACGGCATTCTGGTAAAGTGACCCGCGGCGCAAAGAAATCAAGCCTTGGCTTCGCCTCCCAGCGATTCGACCACGTCGGCCATCAATTTGGCCAGTTCGCCGGTCATCAGCATGAAGTCGCCGTCAAAACGCTCATCGTCGTTCTTGGTACTGGATTCCTTTTCGCTAATGACGTCCAGCGGCTTGATGCCCTTGATCGCCAGCGATTCGGTGAGCACGAAGGAAATCTTGCTGTCCCAGGTCATGGCCAGGCGGGTGCATTGCTTGCCGGCCGCGATGTGGCGGCGCACTTCCTCCGCTTCCAGCGTATGGCGCACGTAGCGCACGGCGGCCTTGCTCTCGCCGGTGGCACGCAGTTCGGTGTCCATGTCGACCGTGAAGCCGGACGGGGCGTCGTCGGCCTGCAGCCACTCGGTCATCACGCCGACCGGCGAGCGCTGCACGCGCAGGCTTTCCAGCGGCAGCTTGTCGACGGCTTTCAGCAGCAGCTTGATGACATCGTCCGCCTTGGCCGGGCTGGCCGCGTCGACCACCAGCCAGCCGTTGACCGGATCGATCCAGGTCCAGACATTGCTGCGGATCGAGAATGCGCGCGGCAGCAGCTCGTCAGCCACGCGTTCCTTCAGTTCCTTCATCGCCTTCTTGCCTGGCGCGAAACCTTGTGCTTCTTCCATCTCGGCCGCGCGCGCCTTGGCCACCTGGTTGATGACGGAGGACGGCAGCAGCTTCTTCTCGGTGCCGAGCACGATCAGCATCTGCTGGTTGACGACGTGGACCAGGCCGCCGTTTGGACGCGGCGTATCCCAACCCTGGCGCAGCAATTCATTGCTGCTGGCCGGCACGAAGGCGTGCGGCGCCAGCGCTGCTTCCAGTTGTTCCGGGGTGTAGGCCCAAGGGGCCGGCAGACGGTAAATCTGAAGATTCTTGAACCACATGAGTTATATGCCTTGTTTCAGTTTCAGTAATGCCAGGGGAGCGCCATTTTACACGCAAGCGCGGTACGAAACCGCGATCGTTGTATGCCGGCGGGAATTTTTCGGAGTGGTCAGGCGAACAACTCGCCCTGCACCGGCAGGACTGCCCGGCCCGTGCTGCCAGGCGGCTCCAGCGTGCTGGCGCGCACGCCCAGCAGGCGCAGGCGGCGCTGCAGCGGCACCCGTTTCAGGCATTCGCGCGCAGCCTGCAGGATGCCGGCCGCATCGGCCACCGCCGACGGCAGGGTGACGTTGCGGCTGACGATCTGGAAGTCGTCGTAGCGCAGCTTGATGCTGATGGTGCGGCTGACATAGCCCTTGCGTACCAGGTCGTCGGCCAGCCGTTCGCACAGGCGCGTCAAGATGCCGGACAGCTCGTCGCGGTTCTGCCGCGCGTGCAGGTCGCGTTCGAAGGTGGTTTCGCGGCTGATCGACTTGGTCTCGGTGCGGGTTGCCACTTCGCGCTGGTCGACCCCGTGCGCCGCCTCGGCCAGCCAGCTTGCGTAATGCTGGCCGAAGTGGTCCTGCAGCAGGCCGGCGTCCGCTTCGGCCAGCTCGCCGATGGTGTGGAGGCCCAGCGCCGCCAGCTTTTCGGTGGCCTTGGGGCCGACGCCGTTGATCTTGCGCACCGGCAGCGGCCAGATGCGCTCCGGGATGTCGGCGTAACCGAGTATCGTCAGGCCGTTGGGCTTTTCCAGGTCGGAGCAAATCTTCGACAGCAGCTTGTTGGGCGTGACGCCGATCGAGCAGCTCAGCCCGGTGGCGTCGCGCACCGCCTGCTTGATGCGCTGCGCCAGCGCCAGCGTTTCGCCTTCCACGTGGGTCAGGTCGATATAGATTTCGTCGATGCCGCGGTCTTCGAAATCCGGCGCGATAGCAGCCACGGCCGCCTTGAACAGCCGCGAATAGTGACGGTAGGCGTCGAAGTTTACCGGCAGCAGCACCGCGTCTGGCGCCAGCTTGGCCGCCTTCATCATGCCCATCGCCGAACCGACGCCCAGCGCGCGCGCCTCGTAAGTGGCGGTGGGGATGACGCCGCGTCCCACGGAATCGCGCAGGCGGGCGAATTGGCGGCTGCCGTCCGGCTGCAGCACCGGCTGGGCGTCGCGGCCGCCGCCGATCACCACCGGCTGGCCGCGCAGCTCGGGGTATTGCAACAGTTCGACGGAAGCGTAAAACGCGTCCATGTCGAGGTGGGCGATGCGCCGGTGGTCAGCAAACATGGTGAGGAACGAGCACTGTGAATATATACAGTATCGCCGAGAACGGCCGAGGCTGCAAGTGGCCCGGGCTTCGCTGCTACACTGCCCGCACAAGGTGATTGGCGTCTATCGGTACAACAACCATCTGTCGCGCGCGGTGCGGCAAGGCCTGACGCGCGCCATCTACACCATCGTGGCTGACGGCACGGTGCAAAAAATCGATGCGCGCTATCTGGGCCAGGCGGCGGCCCAGCAAATCTTCGCCGGCGGCATCAACGAGATTCTGCAGGCGATGCCGCGCCAGCCCGCTGCCGGAACCACTGCGCACTGGCCTCGTCGGCCGGGAAGAACGATTCCACCCGCAGTTCATGCACCGTCACGTCATGCGGTGTGCCCAGCGTGGCGATGGTGGTGAACAGGTTCAGCTCCACGCCGTCCTTGCGCAGCGTGACCGGCAGGAAGGGCAAGGCACGCCGGTCCAGGTTGGGCGTGCGCGGCACGCCGGCGATGCCGGGCAAGGCCAGCAATTCGCTGAGCAGCAGCCTCGCTTCGCTGCCGGGACCATCGCTCATCGCCTCGCGCTGTATCCAGTGCAGCAGGTCGGCGCTGACTTCTTCCCAGTTGTGCAGGTAGCGGCGCGCACCGTTCGGATCCAGCATCGCCTTCAATACGTTGACGCTGCCATCCTGTGGAATCGCGGCGCTGGCGGGCAGCGCCAGCAGCCAGCGCAACATGCCTTGCGCGGGTTCGTTGGCCATCTGCAGATTCCACAGGCGGTCCACCACCAGCGCCGGATAGGGCGCCTGCTGCGCCAGCATGAAGTCCAGCGCCTGTCGCACGGCAGCCAGCTCGGGATCGGACAATGTGCGCTCCTGGTAGGCCGGCGCAAAGCCGGCGGCAAGCAGCATCACGTTACGCTGGCGCAGCGGGATCTCCAGCACCATGCCCAGCTTCAGGATCAGGTCCTTGCTGGGCTGCGAGCGGCCGCTTTCCAGAAAACTGATGTGGCGCTGCGAGATGTCGCTCTCAGTCGACAAGCGCAGCTGGCTGTAGCCGCGCTTGCCGCGCCAGTACTTGAGCGCCGCGGCAAAATCGCTGAAGTACTGTTCGCTGCTCATGCCCATGGTGCGACGTCGAGAAATTCCAGCAGGTCGGCGTTGACCCTTGCCATGTGCGTGACGAACATGGCGTGCGGCGCGCCTTCATACAGCTTGAAGCGCACGTCTCGAATCAGTGCAGCGCTGGGACGGGCGGTCAGTTCCAGCGGCGCGCTGACGTCAGCGTCGCCGGCAATGAGCAGCACCGGCCGGTCGATGCGCGGCAGCTCGGGGCGGAAGTCGGCGGCGCCGAGGGAGCGGTTGCATTCCACCAGCGCCTGCAGCGATGCGCCCAGCGCCATCTGCCGCAGCCAGTTGCACATGGCGGGCGTGGTCTCCGGCGAGACGAATGGCGGCAGGTTATCTTCTATCCACTGCGGATAGTCGCGCGCCAGCTGCTGGCTGCGGAAGATGTCCAGCAGCGCAGGATCGATGCCGTTCGGATTGCTGTCGTCCTGCGCGATCATCGGTGTCATGCTGCCCAGCAGCGCGATGCGGGCCACGCGCGCGCTGCCGTGGCGGCCCAGGTAGCGCACGATCTCGTTGCAGCCCATCGAGTGGCCGACCAGCGTGACGCGCTGCAAATCGAGCGCCTCCATCACGGCGGCGATGTCGTCGGCCAGTGTGTCGAAATCGTAGCCGCGCCCTGGATCGCTGGAGCGGCCGTGGCCGCGCCGGTCGAAAGCGATGCAGCGCAGGCCGCGCTGCGACAAGGCCAACATCTGGTACTGCCACATATCCGATGGCAGCGACCAGCCGGCCACGAACAGCACCGGCGCGCCATCGCCCCAGTCGCGGTAGAACAGGTCGACGCCATCGTCGGTGCGGATGAAACCCGGTGCGCTTGCTGCAGCCATGATGATCTCCTTTGCGTGGATTTTATGATAACGTGAATCGGACAGGCTGCCATGTTCAGACGGCGTTGAGGAAGCCGGTCACGTGAGTCAAGCGGCCATCGACGCCGATCTGCGCGACATCGGTGCCATGCGCCACCGGTGCGCTGCCCGGCACCGCCAGCGTCCACGAGAAGCGCACCACGTCGTTATGGCCGTCGGGAATGCCGTCCAGCTCAAAGCGGTAGCCGGGGAACTGGCCCTGTGCGCCGGCAATCATCGCGTCGATGCCGTCATGGCCGGCGCCGCGCATCATCGGATCGACATAGCTGACGTCGAAACTGAAGGTGCGCGCCACTTGCGCGCGGCGCGCCGCCGCGTCGCGCTCGTTCCAGACAGCGAGGTATTGATGGGCGATGTGAGCAGGATTGTGTGCGCTGGTGTTCATGCTGATCTCCTTGGAGTGGGTTATGTCGTATCGACAGAACCCATTCTCCGGAAACCAGCACCCGGCGGCGATTACCTGCCAGGTAATCAAACCGCCATTCAGGAAGATGCTTCGATCAGGATGGCGCGGAAGTCATTGACGTTGGTGCGGGTCGGGCCGGTGCAGACCAGGTCGCCCATGCCGGCGAAGAAGCGGTAGCCGTCGTTATTGGCCAACAGCGTCTTGGCGTCCAGACCCAGGCGCGCGGCGCGCGTCAACGAGCAGGGGTCGATCAGCGCGCCGGCGTTGTCTTCGGTGCCGTCGATGCCGTCGGTGTCGCAGGCAATCGCAAACACATGGCGCATGCCGTGCAGCGCGATGGCCAGCGCCAGCAGGAATTCGGCATTGCGGCCGCCACGGCCGTCGCCGCGCACGGTGACGCTGGTTTCGCCACCGGACAAAATCACGCACGGCTTGGGCAGCGGCTGGTCATGCAGCAGCACCTGGCGCGCGATGCCGGCGTGGGCGATCGCCACTTCGCGCGCCTCGCCTTCCATGCTGTTGCTGAGGATGAGCGGCGTGTAGCCCGCTACCCGCGCCGCCTCGGCAGCGGCCTCCAGCGCTTCCTGCGCGGTGGCGATGATGACAGCGCTGTTGCCCTCCAGTCGCTGGTCGCCCGGCTTCGGCGTCTCCTGTGCCGGATCGGTCAGCACCGCACGCACCGCCGGCGAAATCGGCAGCGCATATTTTTCCAGGATGTGCAGCGCCTCGGCCTGGGTGGTCTTGTCGGCCAAGGTGGGACCGGAGGCCACCACCGCCGGATCGTCGCCCGGCACGTCGGACACCACCAGGGTCACCACGCGCGCCGGATGGCAAGCCAGCGCCAGCCGCCCGCCCTTGATGGCCGACAGGTGCTTGCGCACGCAGTTCATTTCATCGATAGGCGCGCCGGACTTCAGCAGCGCGCGGTTGATGTCGCGCTTTTCCTGCACCGTGATGCCCGGCGCGGGCAGCGACAGCAGCGACGAACCGCCGCCGGACATCAAGCACAGCACCAGGTCGTCGGCCGTCAAGCCCTGCACCATCTCCAGCATGCGCGCGGCAGCCGCATGACCGGCATCGTCGGGCACCGGATGGCCCGCTTCGATGACTTCGATTTTGTCCGTTACCGCACAATGGCCGTAACGCGTGACCACCATGCCGCTCAGCGGCCCTTTCCAGTGACGCTCCACGCCCTCCGCCATGCGCGCCGACGCCTTGCCGGCGCCGATGACGACCGTGCGCCCCCGGGGCGGCGGCGGCAAATGCGGCGCGATGACCTCCAGCGGATCGACCGCCTTCACGGCGGCGCGGAACAGATCCAGCAAAACGGTGCGTTGCGTACTCATGGTGCTCCTTTATGATTTTATTGCCGCCACCACCAGCACGCCGCCTGCCAGCAGGCTGGCGGCCAGTGCCATCATGCCGGCGCCGGTGCTGCCGGTGGCGTCCTTGACCATGCCCACCAGATATGGACTGACAAATCCGGCCAAGTTGCCGACCGAATTAATCAGCGCTATCCCTGCCGCGGCGGCCGCGCCGCCCAGCATTGCAGTCGGCAAGCTCCAGAACAGCGGAAAGGTGCTCAGGATGCCCGCCGTGGCGACGCTGAGCGCCACCATGGCCACTACCGTGTTATCACTGTAGACGGTCGCGCCGATTAGTCCAGCCGCGCCGGCCAACGCGGCGCACGCCGCATGCCAGCGCCGCTCGCCGCTGCGGTCGGAATGGCGCGCCGCCAGCACCATCACCACGGCCGCCACCAAGTAGGGAATCGCCGTCAGCAGGCCGACGTTGAACACATCCTGCACGCCGCTGCTCTTGATCATCTGCGGCAGCCAGAAACTGACGCCATACAGTCCCATGACGAATAAAAAATAAATCAGCGCCAGCAACCACACCTTGGCGCTGCCGAACACCCGTGCCAGCGGCAGTTGCGCCTTGCCGGCGTTATCCTCGGCGATGGCTTGTTCCAGCCGCCGCTTGTCGTCCTCGCTCAGCCATTTCGCCGCGCGGATGCCGTCGTCCAGGTAAAACAGCGTCCAGATCCCGACCAGCAACGACGGCAGCCCCTCCAGCAGGAACAACCACTGCCAGCCCTTGAGCCCATACAGTCCGGCGCAAGCGTGCATGATCCAACCCGACAGCGGTCCGCCAACCACGCCGGCCACCGCCACGCCGCTCATGAACAGCGCCACCATGCGCGCGCGCCGCTGTGCCGGATACCAGTAGGTCAGGTACAGGATGATACCGGGGAAGAAGCCCGCTTCGGCCGCACCGAGCAGAAAGCGCAGCAGGTAGAAGCTGGTCACGCCGGACGCCAACATCAGCGCCGCCGAGATCAGGCCCCAGGTCAGCATGATGCGGGCAATCCAGATGCGCGCGCCGACACGCGTCATCAGCAAGTTGGACGGCACCTCGAACAGAAAATAGCCGATGAAGAAAATCCCGGCGCCGGCGCCATACACGGTATCGCTAAAGCCCAGATCGGCCAGCATCTGCAGTTTGGCGAAGCCGACGTTGACGCGGTCCAGATAGGCCACCACATAGCACAGGAATAAAAACGGCATCAGACGCCAGCTGACGCGGGCATATAAAGCAGGGAGGTCGGCATCGTCGCTGCGCTGCATGGAGTCCTTTCGTCGGAAGTCGGACGGAATATTGACACAGATTGCACGCAGCGTCGGCCAGCCGGCAAACCGCCGCCGCAATTAATTTTAAAAATTCTTTTTAAAACCCCTTGCGGAACGCGCAAAGCAGCTTGTAGAATACGGCCTCGTTCAGCAGTTGTGACAAACGCTGAAATGTTTTCTGAGGTATAGCGTAGGGTGCTTAGCTCAGTTGGTAGAGCGGCGCCCTTACAAGGCGTAGGTCGGGAGTTCGAGCCTCTCAGCACCCACCAGTCAGAAAACATTAACGAATTTGGAGCGGTAGTTCAGTTGGTTAGAATACCGGCCTGTCACGCCGGGGGTCGCGGGTTCGAGTCCCGTCCGCTCCGCCAAATTCCGAAAGACGGCGCATATCATCGATATGCGCCGTTTTTCATTTCCGCGCCGGTTTTCTCCGCGTCGCAGCCCTTCCCGCAGTGTGATTTCTTAACAACAATTCCCCTTGCCGAGGGGCGCAAGCGCGCAAAAACGGCGACAATGAGCATGTCCCCCGGCAATATCATCCTGAACGGAGTTCCCGTGATTTTCGGCTTTCTCAAATCGCCCGCCATGTCGCCGCGCCTGCTGCGGCTGAAGGAGTCGGCGCTGTTCTCGTCGCTGACGCCGCTCGAACTGAAAATCGTCGATGGCCTGATGCACGAGCGCCGCTACCTGGGCGACGAAATCATCTTCGACGAAGGCGAGGAGGGCCAGGCGCTGTACCTGGTCATGTCGGGCCGGGTGCTGATCAGCCGTTCGCTCGACACCAGCGTGGACGTGGTGGCCGAGCTGTCGGCCGGTTCCTTCTTCGGCGACCTGGCGCTGCTGGACAATTCGCCGCGCAACGCCCAGGCGCGCGCGCTGGACAACTGCGAACTGGCGGTGTTCTTCCGCGCCGACTTCATGGGCCTGATGGAAACCGACGCCGTGATCGGCTACAAGATCTCGCTCGCACTGGCACGCCACATCGGCGGCCGGCTGCGCGACTGGATGTCAGGCAAGCCGCAGATCGAGGCGCTATGAACCTGATGCCCGCGCAGCAGCGCTCCGGACCCGTGGTCTGGAGTGGCATCATCGGCGCCACCTGCGCGCTGCTGTTGCTGATGCAGCAGATGCTATGGCTGGCGATCCCCTTCCTGTTCGCCATCATCCTGTACTACATCCTGCTGCCGCCGATGCAGCGGCTGATACGGCTGGGGCTCAGCCACAGCGCGGCGGCCCTGCTGGTCGGCGGCGTGTTCCTGCTGGCGCTGATACTGGCGGCGATGGTCGGCATCTTCTGGACTTCGTCGACGCCGTCCGACCCGTGGCAGGACATGCTGGTGCATTACATGAACGGCGGCCTGGCCTTCGTGCGCCACAGCATGCTGTCGCTGGAAGAGCGCTTCCCCGTCCTGCACCAGATCAACTTGAGCAAGATGGTCAACAGCCGCATGACCGCCTACACCGAGAACTTCGTGCAGAAGCACTTGACCGACATCCTGGTATCGATCGCCGGCTCGCTGCCATCGCTGCTGCTGGCGCCGTTCCTGACCTTCTTCTTTTTGCGCGACGGCCTGCGTTTCAAGAAGTTTTTGGCGCGCGCCGTGCCGAACGCCTTCTTTGAAAAGACCTTGTGCCTGCTGCACGAAGTCGACCAGACTGCGCACCGCTACTTCCAGGGCCTGATCAAGCTGACTATCCTCGACACGGCGGTGCTGGCCGTGGGCCTGTGGGCGATCGGCGTCTCCGCGCCACTGACCTTGGGCCTGATTGCCGCGCTGCTGGCGTGGGTACCCTATGTGGGCTCCATCGTCGGCTGCATGCTGGTGGTGATGGTGGCCTCCAGCGACGCGCCGACCGAGCCGCTGGTGGCCTATAGCGCCATCGGCGTATTCATCACGGTGCGGCTGCTGGACGATTTCGTGTTCATGCCGCTGACGGTGGGCCGCAGCCTGCACATCCATCCCTTGATCACGGTGCTGATGATCTTCATCGGCGGCTCGGTGGCCGGCGTGGCGGGACTGATGCTGGTGCTGCCCTTGCTGGGCGTGGTGATGGTGGTCGGCGAAACGCTGGGCCGCCTGATCACCAACCCGCGCCTGCGCGCGCGCCACCGCAGCGCCATGGCGCTGCGACTCAAGCAGGCCAGCGCCGACCTGCTTGCATAATCTAAAGGACTCTCGATCAAAGCGGCGGGCGTGCAGTACCTGCTGGCCGCGCACTGCACCGGCCTGGAGGCGACACAGCGCCTGCCCACCTTACCGGGCCTGAATAGAAAAACGGCCGTCGTAGCGGCCGTCGGGTCCAGCTACTCCACGATCAGCGGCATCGAGCCGCTGCTGATCGCCAAGTAAAACGGTTAAGCAGTCAGCGCAGCCTTGGTGGCCGATTCTTCGACCGCTACGCTGTCGTCCGAGCGGATCAGGTAGTCGAAAGCGCCCAGCGCCGCTTTCGCGCCATCGCCGGTGGCGATGATGATCTGCTTGAACGGCACCGTGGTCACGTCGCCGGCCGCGAACACGCCGGGGATCGAGGTCTGGCCGCGGGCATCGACTTCGATCTCGCCGTGGCGTGACAGGGCTACCGTGCCTTTCAGCCATTCGGTGTTCGGCACCAGGCCGATCTGCACGAATACCCCTTCCAGTTCGACCTGCTTGCGCTCGCCCGACACGCGGTCGGTGTAGCTCAAGCCGTTGACGACTTTGCCGTCGCCGTGGATCTCGGTGGTTTGCGCCGACATGATCACGGTCACGTTCTTGAGCGAATGCAGCTTGCGTTGCAGGACCGCGTCGGCGCGCAGTTCGGCGCCAAATTCGATCAGGGTCACATGCTGCACCAGGCCGGCCAGGTCGATGGCCGCTTCCACGCCGGAGTTGCCGCCGCCGATCACCGCCACGCGCTTGCCCTTGAACAGCGGGCCGTCGCAGTGCGGGCAGTAGGCCACGCCGTGGTTGCGGTATTCCTGCTCGCCCGGCACGTTGATCTCGCGCCAGCGCGCGCCGGTCGCCAGGATCACCGACTTGGCTTTCAGGACGGCGCCCGATGCGGTCTGCACTTCCACCAGCTTACCGAGCGGCACCAGCTTGCTGGCGCGCTGCGTGTTCATGATGTCGACTGCGTATTCCTTGACGTGCTGCTCCAGCGCCACGGCAAACTTCGGGCCGTCGGTTTCCTTGACCGAGATGAAGTTCTCGATCGCCAGCGTATCTAACACCTGGCCGCCGAAGCGTTCCGACAGCACGCCGGTCTTGATGCCTTTGCGGGCGGCGTAGATCGCCGACGCCGCACCGGCAGGACCGCCGCCAACGATCAGCACGTCGAACAGGTCCTTCTTGCTCAGTTCCGCAGCCTGGCGCACGCCGGCGTTGGTATCGAGCTTGGCAAGGATCTCTTCGACGCTGGTGCGGCCCTGGCCGAAGTGTTCGCCGTTCAGGTACATCATCGGCACCGCCATGATCTGGCGCTCTTCCACTTCTTTCGGGAACACGCCGCCGTCGATGGTGGTGACCTTGATGCGCGGGTTAATCACCGACATCGCGTTGAGCGCTTGCACAACTTCCGGGCAGTTGTGGCAAGTCAGCGAGATGAAGGTCTCGAATTCGAAATCGCCATCCAGGTTGCGGATTTGTTCGATTACGGCATCGTCGAATTTGATGGTGTGGCCGCCCACTTGCAGCAGTGCCAGCACCAGCGAGGTGAATTCGTGGCCCATCGGGATGCCGGCGAAACGCACGCCGGTAGAAGAGCCTTTGCGGTTGATACTGAACGACGGCTTGCGCTGGTCGTCGTCGCGGCGTTCGAGCAAGGTGATCTGGTCGCTCAGCGATACGATTTCGTTCAGCAGTTCCTGCATTTCGCGCGCTTTGGCGCTGTCATCGAGAGATGCAACGATCTCGATCGGTTGCACCACCTTTTCCAGGTAGGCTTTCAACTGGGTTTTGAGGGCTGCATCTAACATGATTTTGATTCCTTACTCAATATTTTGGCGTATGCCGGGCCGGACGCCCGGACCGGCATCGCGGTACTACTGTATTGCTACTGCTTGCTGCATCAAGATTTAGATCTTGCCGACCAGGTCCAGCGACGGGGTCAGGGTAGCGGCGCCTTCGGTCCACTTGGCTGGGCACACTTCACCTGGGTGCGAAGCGACGTACTGGGCAGCTTTTACTTTGCGCAGCAGTTCCGAAGCGTCGCGGCCGATGCCGTTGTCGTGCACTTCCAGCACCTTGATGAAGCCTTCCGGATTGATCACGAAGGTGCCACGCAGGGCCAGGCCTTCTTCTTCGATCATCACCTGGAAGTTACGCGACAGGGCGCCGGTTGGGTCGCCGATCAGCGGGTAGTTCACTTTCTTGATGGCGTCCGACGTGTCGTGCCAGGCTTTGTGTGCGAAGTGGGTGTCGGTCGAGATGCCGTACACGTCCACGCCCATGGCGGCGAATTGCGGCTGGAAGTCAGCCAGGTCTTCCAGTTCGGTCGGGCAGACGAAGGTGAAGTCGGCTGGGTAGAACATGAAGACCGACCACTTGCCTTTCAGGGTTTCTTCGCTGACGTCGATGAATTTGCCGTTGACGTAAGCGGTGGCCTTGAATGGTTTAACTTGGGTGTTGATCAGAGACATAGTCGTTTCCTCGTGAGGTTGTGTATCAAAGAGATGCCAGTGTAAAGGCTTTTATGTCATTTGGAAAATTGATTGTCCCAATGTTTTCAATTGGCTTTGACTATCAATCAAGCATGACGAATAGCTATTATCCCCGTTTCGCCTGATTTTCTCGGCAGCTAAGCCGATTTTTTGTTGAGAGGGGGCGCCGGGATGCCCAAGATGGCCAGCAATGCCCAGCGCTGCGCAGACTTATTGAAAGTGCGGCTGGCAGCGCAGCAGGGCGTCGAAGTCGGCGGCGGGCATGGGGCGGGCGAACAGGTAGCCCTGACCATAGTCGCAGCCGGCAGCGGCCAGCAAGTCGCGCTGTTCGGGCGTCTCCACCCCTTCGGCGATCACTTTCAGGTCCAGCTTGTGGGCCATGACGATGATCGCGTCCGACAGCGCCATGTCGCTGGAATCGGGCGCCAGGTTGCGGGTGAAGGAGCGGTCGATTTTTAAATAGTCGATGTCGAACTTCTTCAAATACGACAGCGACGAGTAACCGGTGCCGAAATCGTCCAGCGCCACCTGGATGCCGGCGTCGCGCAGCTGCAGCAGCTTGGTGGTGACGGCGTTGCTGGCATCGAGCAGCAGGCCTTCGGTGATCTCCACCACCACCGACTGCCCCGGCAGTTCCAGCGCCTGCAGCTGCCGCAGCCAGCCCTGGTAGGCGCCATCCTCGCGCTGGAACTCCAGCGGCGACTGGTTGACGCTGACCTGGAACAGCGGATGGTGCTCCTGCCGCCAGCGCCGCACCCATTGCACCGCCTCGCGGAACACCCATTCGCCGATGTCGACGATCAGGCCACTGCTCTCGGCCAGCGGGATGAATTCCAGCGGGCTGACCGTGCCGCGCTGCGGATGGTTCCAGCGTATCAGCGCCTCGGCCTTGTGGATGCGCCCGGTCTGCAAATGCACGATGGGCTGGAAGTACAGCTCCAGCTGCTCGCCCTTGAGCGCGCCGCGCAGGTCGTTGGTCAGGCGCATGCGGTTCAGCGCAGCCGTTTGCAGCGCCGGCGTGAAGTAGCTGAAGCGGTTGCGGCCCGCCCCCTTGGCCGCGTACATGGCCTGGTCGGCATGCTTGAGCAGATCGCCGATGTCGTGCGCGTCGTCCGGATACAGGGTAATGCCGATGCTGGCCGAGACGAAGGCCTGCTCCTGCCCCAGCGCGAACGGCTGCAGCAAGCTGTCGAGGATGTGCTGGGCGATGTGCTCGACTCGCCCGACATCGTCCAGCTCCGACAGGATCACGGTGAATTCATCGCCGCCCAGCCGCGCCACCGTGTCCGACTTGCGCACGCAGGCGCTGATGCGGCGCGCCGCGTCGATCAGCAGCACGTCGCCCTGATGGTGGCCCAGCGTGTCGTTGACTTCCTTGAAGTGATCCAGGTCGATGAACAGGATGGCCGTGCGCAGGCCGTCACGCTGGCTTTTCACCATGTCGTGCGCCAGCCGGTCGTGGAACATGCGGCGGTTGGGCAACTGGGTCAGTGCGTCGAAATTGGCCTGCTGCCAGATCAACGCTTCGGTTGCCTTTTTCTCGGTGACGTCTTCGATCATGCACAGGTGCAGCGGTAGCTCGGCTTCGGTCTCGATCGCGGCCACCGAGGCGTCGACCCATACCACCGAACCGTCCGGCCGCAGCAGCCGCTTGGACAAGCGGTAACCACTGCTGTGCTGCGCATTCAGGCTAGCCATCTGCAGCAGCTCGGCCGGCACGTCGTCCGGATGGCTCAGATCCATCCATTTGCAGGCCTTCATCTGCTCCAGCGAGCGGCCGGCCAGCTCCAGGTAGCGCGGATTGATGTCGCGGAACTGGCCGCTCACCGCGTCGATCAGCGCGATGCCCATCGGCGCCGCCTCGAACACGGTGCGAAAGCGCAGCTCGCCCTTGCGGATCGCGGCCTCGGCCTGTTTGCGCTCACGCGCCAGCTGCGAGAAGTGCACCGCCGCACCGAGGATCAGCAGGATCGCCGCCGCCCCCAGCACCCGGTACAGCCAGGCCAGCGACGGGTGGTTGCCGTCAAGGTTGTACATGAAGCCGTCGAACGCGGCGCCCGGCTTGAGCATGCCCAGGTCGGCGTAGACGTCGGCGATATGGCGCCAGCGCTGCGGATTCATGTAGCCGATTTCCACCAGCACCGGCTGCACCAGCGGCACCATCTGGCGCGCCTCATACAGCAGGTGCTGGCGGTCATTGCGGCGCGAGTACTTGTTAAATATCAGGTCGACGATCTCTTCCTGGTGGCTCATCGCATACTGCCAGCCGCGCAGGCTGGCCGCGCGGAAGGCCTTGGCCCGGGCCGGATGGTCGGCCAGCTCACGCTCGCTGGTAAACAGGTTGTCGCCGTAAAAATCGATGCCGGCCGCGCGCGGGCTGTAGATATCGTAGGGGAAGCCGACCCGGTCGAACAGGTCCGGCTCGTTGGTGGTGTAGACCGACATGGCGTCGACCTTGCCGCTGACCAGGTCGTCGGGATTGAAGCTGTGCTCGACCCGGCGAAAGCTGCTCAGCGGGATGCCTTCCTTCTTCAGGTAGGCCAGCAGCTCGTCGGCGTTGGTCATTTCATCGGTCAGCGAACCGATCATGGCACGCCTGCCGACGATGCGATGGATGTCCGGTTCCGGCCCGCTCTGGCGCATCGCCAGCGCATACGGCGAATGCTGGAAGATCACGCCCAGCACCACCACTGGCTTGCCGGCCAGCCTCGCCAGCAGCAGGCTGCTGTTGCCGACACCGTAGACGCCGGCGCCGGACAGCACCGCATGCTCCGGTACATTGCCGTCGGCCCCTTCAAGTATGCGCACGTCCAGTCCCGCATCGCGGTAATAGCCCTGTTCCAGCGCGGCGTAATAGCCGGCGAACTGGAACTGGTGCGTGTGCTTGAGCTGCAGCGTGACCTTGTCCAGACCGGCGGCTCCGGCCGCGCCCCAAGCCAGCGCCGCCAACAGCAGCAATGCCAGCCGGCGCCAGGGCGTGGCGCGCGGGGGCGGGCGGGCAGGGGCGGGCGGGCAGCGGTGCACTGGTATCCTGGCATCTAGCGTGACGACAAGCAAATTGTAGC
>FSZM01000106.1_pt1 | contig 33149 bp, 35 predicted proteins | sample 1638831 | NCBI WGS metagenome assembly FSZM01 (sample SAMEA3914813, study PRJEB12502) | metagenome | biome: forest; material: soil | place: Canada | collected 2011-07-07 | depth 0.3 m
CGCTGGCCCTGGTCGGCATGCCGATCAACAAACTGCCGATCGAGACCATCGGCCAGATCATCAAGGGCGGCGAATCGATCTGCGCCGAAGCGGGTATCCCGATTGCCGGCGGCCACACCATCGACTCGATCGAACCGATCTACGGCCTGGTGGTCCTGGGCCTGGTGCATCCATCGAAAGTAAAGCGCAACGCCGACGCCAAGGCGGGCGACGTGCTGGTGCTGGGCAAACCGCTGGGCGTGGGCGTGCTGTCGGCCGCGCTGAAGAAGGACAAGCTGGATGCGCAAGGCTACCAGGCGATGATCGCCAACACCACCAAATTGAACAAACCGGGCAAGGCCTTGTCCGAAATGGCCGGCGTGCACGCGCTGACCGACGTCACCGGCTTCGGCCTGCTGGGCCACCTGCTGGAACTGGCGCGCGGCGCCAAGCTGACGGCGCAGCTGAGCATGGCGCAGATCCCGCTGCTGCCGGGCGTGGAAGAGTTGGCGCACCAGGGCTACTTCACCGGCGCCTCGGGCCGCAACTGGGAGGCATACGGCAAGGACGTGCAGCTGTCGCCAGCGATCACCCAGGCGCAGCACATGCTGCTGACCGATCCGCAAACCTCGGGCGGACTGCTGGTGTCATGCGATCGGTCCAGCGTGGAAGATGTCCTGGCCCTGTTCCGCCGCGAAGGCTTCGAAGCGGCCGCCGTGATCGGTGAAATGGTGGCCGGCGACCCGCGCGTGCAGGTCGCCGCTTAATCGGCCAGTGAGCCGATCGGCCAGCCGGCGCGGCTGGCCAACATCGCTCTACTGCGCCATCCTCGCTTCCAGCGTGGCCGTCGGCACCGCGCCCATCACCAGTTCCCCCTTTTCGGTAATGATGGTTGGCGTGGCCCGCACGCCCAAGCGGCTGCCCAGCGCCACGTTGGCCTGCATCGGCGACGCGCACGCCCCAGCGGCAGCGATGTTCGCGGCGCTCGGCAATTGACCCCGCAACATCCAATCATCCCAGGCGCGGGCGCGGTCCGGCGCGCACCAGATCGCGCCAGCCTTGCGTGACGCATCCGCATGCTGGTCCAGCGGGAACAGGAAGGTGTAGATGGTCACATTGTCGATGTGGCTCAGGGTTTCCTGCTCCAGCCGCTTGCAATACGGGCAGTCGGGATCGGAAAAGATCGCCAGCTTGCGCGCGCCGTTGCCCTTCACCGTCTTGATCGACTGCTCCAGCGGCAGCTTGGAAAAATCGATGCGGTTCAGCTCCGCCATGCGCTGCTCGGTGAGGTTCACCTGCTTGAGCAGATCCACCATCGCGCCAGTGAAGATGTAGTGGGCCTGGGCATCGGTGTAGAGGATTTGCGGCGGCGACAACGTCACCTCGAAAATGCCCTTGACCGGCGTCGGGCGCACCGTGACGATGCTATGGCCCTGCAGGCTGCGGGCCAGTTCGGCGCGGATCACGGCCGTATCATCCAGCGCGGCGGCGGCATGCGTGGCCAGCACCGTGGTGGCCAGCATCAGAGTTTTTTGTATGGCAGACAATGGGATTTCCCGGGAAATAAAAAAGCGATCCCGCCATGGTAAGGCATGGAAAGGCCGGGGGCCATGCCCGGGCGGATCAAATCCATGCTTGCGCGTCTCAAGTACGAGCTTGACCTGCGCGGCCAGAGCTTCGATACTGGTCTCACCGCAGTCATGCCAACCAAGGGAACAACATGCTGGTCACCACCACTGAAAACATAGCAGGCTACCGGGTATTGGAGGTAAAAGGACAAGTATTCGGCGTCGTGGTGCGCAGCCGCGGGCTGGCGGGCAACCTGATGGCCGGCTTGCGCTCCATTTTCGGCGGCGAGATATTGGAATACACCTCGCTGCTGGAAGAAACCCGCCGCCACGCGCTCGACCGCATGGTCAAGAACGCCCGGCAAATGGGCGGCAACGCGGTGGTAATGATGCGTTTCGACTCGTCTGAAATCGGCCAAACCATGAGCGAAATTGTCGCCTATGGCACGGTAGTGGTCATCGAGCAAGCCTGACATGCTGCGCGCCGTCCTGCTCTGCCTCGCCTTGCTGGCCGCGCTGGCGTGCAGCGGCGCGGTGCTGGCCGGCGCGAGCCGCGCCTGGCCGGCCGCGCTGTGGAGCTGGGCACTGCTGGCCTGCCTGCTGTTCGAGCGCTGGCGCTACCAGCGCCCCAGCGGTGCCGATCCCGGTGACTGGCAAGCCACCGGCGAGCAATTCATCGATCCCGAAACCGGCGCCGTGCAGCGCGTCGACTATAGCCCCAGTACCGGCGAACGGCGCTACGTCAAGCAGCCGTGAATGCCTGCCTCAGCTCAGCGCAGCCAGTTCGCCGCGGGCGATGCCGCGCAGGGTGCGCAGCAGCAGCCCGAGGATGACGGCGGTGGCAAAGGCCAGCAGCACGGCAGCGATACCGGTGGTGAGCGCCATCTGCGCATGCTCGGCGTAGCGCTGCGTGCTCACCGAGCTTGCCGCCAGCGGGAAGCTGACCGACCACCACGACAGCCGGAACGGGCAGTTGCCTAGGTGGCGCAGCCGCGCCAGCAGCACTGCCATGATGAACAGCGTCAGCATGTACAGCGCCTGCGCCATGCCGTCGATCTGTCCCGTGGTAGCCACATAGGCCGAAAAACCGACCGAGAACGGCGCCACCATGATCAGCAGCGTAGGCTGCATGACTGCCGGCATCGGCTCCTGGAACAACAGGCGCGACATGATCAGCGTAAACAGCGGCATCGCAAAGAACAATCCCACCGCCAACCCGAACATCATCATGCCATGCACCTCGGGCCATTGCAGCACTGGCACCGCCAGCGGCACGTCCAGCAGGCCGACCACCGGCACGATCCAGGCCGGCGTGGCGTGCACCAGTTCCTGTCGCAGGTGCAGCCAGCGGCTGACGACCAGCCAGGCGAATAGCGTCATCGCCGTCGCCCCGATCGCCCACACTATCCGCGCCGCAGTCAGGCTGAGCGGCGCCAGCAGTATCGCCAGCAGCAGCATGCTGATTGGCACCAGGCCGAACAGATTGCCCGCCACCGGATGCTGGAACTCGGCCTTCACGGCGGCAAAGGCGCTCACCATTTTCACGCCGTAGGCTACCGCCAGCACCACGAATGCCAGCAACGCCAGAGCGCCCAGCACATCGCCTACCCATGACGGCGCGCCAAACAGCAGCTGCGCATGGCGCCAGGCCAGCGCCAGCCCGCTCAAGCCCATTACGCCGCCGAACAGTCCCACCGGCAGATAGGCAAGCGTGCCGGCTGGTTTCGATGCATGGCTTTGAGTATCCATCACCGCAAGCTCCCGTTGTGAAGTTATGATGAGATCCATGGTAGGACGCGCCATGCCATGGCGCTATGCCTGCGGTGCTTGACTCCTTGCTCGGGCGTCTCACGGTCGGGCCGGCCGCCAGCCTTGACTGCTGCGGCCATAGCTTCGATACTAGCCACTCAGGCCACTCCTCTGGGAGATCACCATGATGCCAGCCACTCGCCTTCGCACGCTGCGCAGCGTCATGGCGCTGGTCTGGCTGCTGGCAGGCACCGTGCAGGCTGCACCGGTGGTCTACGTGACCAATATTCCGCCATTTGTCTACCAGGCCGACGGCGCCTGGCGTGGCGTGGTGCACGACCTGCTCAGCGAAGCGGCCAGCCGCACCGGCGGCAACTGGCCTATTCTGCCCTTGCCGTTCAAGCGTGCCAAGGTGACCATGGAGGGAGAGCGCCAGGCCTTCTCGACGCTGTGGCGCCAGCCGGAAGTGGAAAACAGCTACGACTGGATCTATCCGCTGCTGGCAGAGCAAATGATGCTGGTGACCCGGCACGACGCCACATTCGACATCTCGTCGGTGGCCGCCGCCCGCGACCTGACAGTGGGCGTGGTGCTGGGCAGCCCAGCCGAAACCATCGCGCGGCGGCTGGGATTCAAGCGCATCGCGGTCGCCGCCAGCGCCGAAAGCAATGCACGCAAGCTAAGCCTGGGACGCATCGATGCCTGGATCGCCTTCCGTTCGGTGATCGAGTACGGCGAAGTCAGTATCCAGGGCGATATGGGCAAACTACGCTACGGCGCGATGATCGAGCCGGTGTCGCTCTATCTGGGCTGCTCGCGCAATTGCGACCAGGACGCGGCCCGCCGCTGGCGCGCCGCCTTCGAATCGATGAAAAAAGACGGCAGCTACGCCCGCATCCTACACCGCTACCGCAACGACCTGGCGCACGGGCACTAGGAGCGGCCGGAACCTGGCGGGAGCAGGTGCCGGAAGCTCGGCTCGATATTTTTCGCATGGAGGAAGGCGACGATATCTTCCAGCGTGGCATCCTTGAGCAGCAGGCCGTCCGCTGCGGGCGCACGCTGCGGCGCCGCAGCGGCTGGCGGCGCCGCCAAGCCATGCGCCTGCTGCTGCAGCACCTCCAGCGCCTGCTGGAACTGCACCATGCGGATACTCTTCAACCCTTCGAGGAAAGCCACCTGCCCCACCACCGGCGGCATCATTTCCAGCCCGGCCTCCTCGACAAAAGACGCGCCCATGCCCGGGTGGATGAAGGCGGCCCACTGGCCGCTGGCGCGATGCAGGCAAGGCGGCAGCTCGAGCGGCGCCGTGGCCGCCTCCGGCGGCAGCGCGATCTCCGGAAAATAAGCCGCTTGCAGCAGCTCCAGGAAGCGCTGCGCCTGCGCCGCCGGCACCGGCGCTTCCAGCGACAGCCACAGGCCGTAGCCCTTGGCGCCGGAGATGCTCACCGCCGGCGCGGGAAGGCTCAGCTGCTCCTGCAGGGCGTTGGCCACCTCGCACAAGCGGGTCCAGTGCTGCGCCGCATCGCCATCGGCGGTTTTGTCGAAGGCGATCATCAAGGCGCGCACCTGGCCATCGCCCGTGGTCAGCTTGATGGACAGCGTCTGCTCGCCGCGCAGATGGCGCTCCAGCGCCTCCTGTGCCGGAGCACCCGGCGGCAGGTACAGCCTTCTCAACTCCGAAATTAACTTGTGCATTTGTTTGGTCAGCCTGTAGTCGATGCCCTCATTCTGACACAAGGGCCCGCGCGACAGTCTCCGCATTGTGTTCGCGGTAGATCACGCCGCCCTTCATCACAAAGCTGATCTGACCGAAGCGCTTGGGATCGGCCAGCGGATCGCCGTCGCTGGCCACCAGGTCGGCATAGCGGCCAGGCTGCACGGAGCCGATGCGCTCGGCGGCGCCCAGCAGGTCGGCCGACTCCTTGGTGGCAGCCGACAGCGCCTGCGCGGGGCTCATGCCGTTGGCGATCAGCAGGCCGAACTCCATCGCGTGATCGCCCTCGCCGATGTCGGTCCCGTAGGCAATCTTCACGCCGGACTTGATCGCCAGCGGCAGGTTGCGCTTGGGCAGCGGATCGTTGGCCAGTTCCTTGGCGGCGGTGCCTGGCCCCAGCAGCTCGGGATGGGTCGCGGCGACTTTGTAGAACACCTCATAGACCGTCAGCGTCGGCACCAGCACCGTGCCGTGGGCTTTCATCAGCGCCAGCGTTTCCGCGCTGGCAAAAGAGCCATGTTCGATCGAATCGACACCGGCGCGCACCGCGTTGTCGATCGCCGGGGAAGGATAGGTATGGGCTGCCACCTTCATGCCCATGGCATGCGCGGTCTCCACCACGCTGCGGATTTCGTCATTGGTCATCAGCTGCGCGCGCGGATCGTCGCCGGTGGAGGCGATGCCGCCGGACGGCATGATCTTGATCAGGTCGGCGCCGCGCCGCTTGTGCTCGCGCACACGCAGGCGCGCCTGGTCGGGCGAGTCGACCAGGCCATAGTCCCAGGCCGGATGCGACAACTGGCCGTCCATGCCGGAGCGCATGTCGCCATGGCCGGCGGTCGGCCCCAGCGGCTCCAGCGACACCCACAGGCGCGGGCCTGGGGTCTTGCCGGCGTCGATGGCGTTGCGCAGCGCGACCGTGTCGTCGCCGCCGCCCACATCGCGGCCGCTGGTAAAGCCCTGCTGCAGCATCTGGCGCGCAAACACGGCGCCGTCGAAGGCGCGGTCGATGGCGTTATGGGTCAGCGCGTCCTCGGTCGCGTTGACGCGGCTGGGCAGCTTGGCGCCGATGTGGATATGGCTGTCGATAAAGCCCGGCATGACGGTAGCCTGCGACAGGTCCACCACCCGCGCGCCGGCCGGCGCCGTGTAGCCGGCGTCGATGCCGGTGATTTTGTCGTCATGCACCCGTATCGTCACCTGATGCCGCGGCGTTGCCGCCACGCCGTCGTACAAGGTGCCGGCATGGATCGCCAGGTCTTCGGCCTGTGCGGCCAGCAGGGGGAAGGCACAGAACATCAACAGCGCTTTGGTACGCATGGAACTCCTGGTGAGTAAAAATCGTCCCACATGGTAGTACGAAGCGGCGGCAAAAGGCCAGACTACAACGCAACATGAGCAATTTGCCAAGCAGCGCATCAATTCCCTTGACACGCACGGCGGGCTGCCCTTACATTTAAGGCCATGACCTCGCATCTGTACCTATCCGCTTTCCTGCTATCGCCTGCCAGCGCCCTATCGCTAGCAGCGCGTCTACTAGCACGCGCTTAATCCGCGTTCCAGCTGTACCCCTCGCCGGCCACAAGCCGCGCGACACTCTCAAAAACCCAGGAAAGTTTGCACCGATGTTGACCACGGCCGTCTTGTCCCACGCCCAACTACAGCTATCGCTACCGATCGGTTGCCTGGCCTAGTACCCCGTGGCCGTCAGGCAGCCCGCCGCCACACGCGCCTTCCCCCAAATATTTGAGATCCAGGAGTACTCCATGATGCTGCAGAACCCAGCCGCCAAATACCGCGCCTTCCCGCCCGTGCCATTGGCCGATCGCCAGTGGCCGAACAATGTCATCAGCAAGCCGCCGATCTGGATGAGCACCGATCTGCGCGACGGCAACCAGGCGCTGATCGAGCCTATGAGCGCCGAGAAGAAACTGCGCTTCTTCGAACTGCTGGTGAAGATCGGCCTGAAGGAAATCGAAGTGGGCTTCCCATCGGCCTCGCAGACCGACTTCGACTTCGTGCGCAAGCTGGTGGAAGAAAACCGCATCCCCGACGACGTCACCATCATCGTGCTGACCCAGTCGCGCGATGAGCTGATACGTCGCACCGTGGAAGCGGCGGCCGGCGCCAAGCGCGCCATCGTCCACCTGTATAACTCGGTGGCGCCGGTATTTCGCAAGGTGGTGTTCGGCATGTCGCGCGACGAGATCACCAACATCGCCACCACCGGCACCAAGCTGGTGAAAGAATTGATCCAGCAGCACCCGCAGACCGAATGGGGCTTCGAATACACGCCGGAATCGTTCTCCACCACCGAACTCGATTTCTCCAAGCATATCTGCGACGCCGTCACTGCCATCTGGCAGCCGACCCCGCAAAAGAAAATGATCATCAACCTGCCGTCGACAGTGGAATGCAGCACGCCCAACGTCTACGCCGACCAGATCGAATGGATGTCGCGCCATCTGGAGCGCCGCGATGCTTTGATCATCAGCGTTCACCCGCACAACGACCGCGGTACCGCAGTGGCCTCGGCCGAGATGGCCGTGATGGCCGGCGCCGACCGCGTCGAGGGCTGCCTGTTCGGTAACGGCGAGCGCACCGGCAACGTCGACCTGGTCACGCTGGCGCTGAACCTGTACACCCAGGGCGTGCATCCGGGCCTGGACTTCTCCGACATCGACGAAGTGCGCAAGTGTGTAGAAGAATGCAACCAGTTGCCGGTCCATCCGCGCCATCCCTATGTGGGCGACCTGGTGTTTACCGCCTTCTCCGGCTCGCACCAGGACGCGATCAAGAAAGGCTTTGCCCAGCAGCAAGCGGACGCGATCTGGGAAATCCCCTACCTGCCGATCGACCCGCAAGACCTGGGCCGCAGCTACGACGCCGTCATCCGCGTCAACAGCCAGTCCGGCAAAGGCGGCATGGCCTACCTGCTGGAACAGGACTATGGCCTGGTGCTGCCGCGCCGCCTGCAGATTGAATTTAGCCGCGCGGTACAGGCCGTGGCCGACGCTACCGGCCTGGAGATCACCGCCGAAGGCATTTACGACATCTTCAACAAAGAGTACTTCGATCAGGTTTCGCCGTACGCCTACAATGCGCACAAGATGGTGGAAGACACCAGCTGCGACGAGCCGGTACAGATCGATATCGCCCTGACTCACCGCCAGTCGCCGATGGCGCTGCAAGGCGGCGGCAATGGCCCGATCGACGCCTTCGTCGACGCGCTGGGACTGGACATCAAGCTGATGGACTATCATGAGCACTCGATCGGCTCCGGCGCCAACGCCAAGGCGGCCTGCTATGTCGAACTGCGCCTGGCCAACGGCCCGACGCTGTTCGGCGCCGCCATCGACAGCAACATCGTCACCGCCTCGTTCAAGGCGGTGCTGAGCGCCGTCAATCGCCAGATCAAGCTGCGGGAAAGCGCCGCCACGCCAGCGGGAGCCGACGCCGCCGCATAAACCTTGCACCGGCCAGGCGCCGCCAAGCCGGATTTTGAAGGGCGCCCCACGAGGGCGCCTTTTCACTATCCATTGATCCGACTCAATGAAAAACTTCGCTCTCTCCTTCGCGCTCCGCTTCGCTGCCACCGTCCTGCTGATCAGCGCCGGCGCCCATGCAGCACCGTCAGCCGGCCAGGACATCCTCGCCAGCGGCCAGAGCAAGATCGATGTCGGCGGCCCAATGGAAGCGCTGGACAGGCAGAAGTAAGCGGCCGGGCGACGCGGCGCTGATCGCCGGCCGCGCCGCCGTTTGATGCCCGGATGCGGCACTGCGCTATACTCAATCGCGCAGTGCGGCATCCCTCTTGATGAACGGAGCAGCGGCATGAATATCTCGAACCTGAAAATCGGCATCCGCCTGGCGTTGGGTTTCGGCGCCGTACTGGCCCTGATGCTGGTGCTGATTGTGGTGGGACTGCAACGCCTGAACAACATCGGTGTGCGCAACGACACCATCATCGACAAGGACTGGGTCAAGGCCGATGCCGCGGCCACGATCGGTAGCACCACGCGTGCCAATTCGGCGCTGACGCTGGAGCTGTTCATCACCACCGATCCGGCCCGCATGTCCGCCATCTTCGGCGAAGTCGATGCCAACAAAAAGACCATCAGCGATGCGCTCGCTACCCTCGACAAACTGATTTATCTCCCCGCAGGGCGCGCCAAGCTCGCTACGCTGCTGGAACAGCGCAAGGCATACGTGGCTTCGTTCAGCCAGGTCGGTAAGCTGGTGACCGGCGGCCAGCGCGACGAAGCGGTGGAGCTGATGCACCAGGATACTTTGCCCAAGCTGGCCAAATTGCAGGCAACCATCAAGGAGATCGGCGATTTGCAGAAAAGCCTGGTGGCCGACAATGGGGTCGCCATCAAGCAGGACATCAGTGTGGCGGCGCGGCTGATGGCGGGCCTGGGCATCGCCGCCCTGCTGCTGGGAGCGGTCTTCGCCTGGCGCGTGACGCGTTCCATCACCGATCCGGTTGGCTATGCGCTGTCGGTGGCGCGCGCGGTCGCGGCGGGCGACCTGACCAGCAGCATCGAGAGCCGCCATGCCGATGAACTGGGCCAGCTGCTGCAGGCGCTGCGCGAGATGAACGACAGCCTGTCCAATATCGTCGGCCAGGTCCGCAGCGGTACCGGCACAATAGCCACCGCTTCGTCCGAAATCGCCAGCGGCAACCTGGACCTGTCGTCGCGCACCGAGCATCAGGCCAGTGCGCTGGAACAGACCGCATCAACGATGGAACAACTGACCAGCACCGTCAGGCAGAACGCCGACAATGCGCGCCAGGCCAACGAGCTGGCGCAGTCGGCCTCCCAGGTGGCGCAGCGCGGCGGCGATGTAGTGTCGCAGGTGGTGGCGACCATGGACTCGATCAGCGCTTCGTCGCGCAAGATCGAAGACATCATTGCCGTCATTGACGGCATCGCGTTCCAGACCAACATCCTGGCGCTGAACGCGGCAGTGGAAGCGGCGCGCGCCGGCGAACAGGGACGCGGCTTTGCCGTGGTGGCATCGGAAGTGCGCACGCTGGCGCAGCGTTCGGCCAGCGCGGCCAAGGAGATCAAGGAACTGATTGCCGATTCGGTCGACAAGGTGGGCGCGGGCACGCGGCTGGTGCATCTGGCCGGCAGCACGATGGATGAGGTGGTGGCCAGTGTCCAACGCGTGACCGATATCGTCAGCGAGATCTCGCTGGCCAATGCGGAGCAATCAGGCGGCATTGAGCAGATCAACATCGCCATCACCGAGATGGATCAGGTGACGCAGCAAAATGCGGCACTGGTCGAAGAGGCCGCCGCCGCTGCCGCCGCGATGCAGGAACAGGCCGGCGCGCTGGATCAGGTGGTGAGCCAGTTCCGCCTCAGCGGCGACCACGGGCGCCGCAGCGCAGCCGTACCAGCGCGTGGCGGACCGCCGCTGCGGATGCGCAACTGACGCGGGCCCGCCCTAAGTGGCCGCCAACTGGCGCGCCAGGCGGATGCCGGTGAATTGCCAGCGGGCGCCGGCCGGGAAGAAGTTGCGGTAGCTGATGCGCGCATGGCCGCCCGGCGTGGCGCAGGACGCGCCGCGCAGCACATACTGGTTCAGCATGAACTTGCCGTTGTACTCGCCCAGCGCGCCGGCCGCGGCCAGAAAGCCCGGATACGCCGAGTAGCTGCTGCTGGTCCACTGCCAGCAATGCCCGAACATCTGCTGCAGCGACGGCGAAGCCGATGCCCATGCCGCGCGACGCGTCCCCTGCACCGCCATTGTGGCCACGGCCGGATGCAAATACCCCGTTTCCATCACCGCCCCCTGCGCGCCATACCCGGCGTGCACGGCGGCGAACTCCCACTCCGCCTCGGTCGGCAGCCGCGCGCCGACCCAATGCGCATAAGCATCCGCCTCGAACAACGATAAGTGCGTGACCGGTCGCTGCAAGTCCAGCGGCTGCGCGCCATACAGCGTGAATTCCCGCCACTGCCCCGTGCCGTCCTGGTGCCAATAGAGCGGCGCATTCAGATGCTGCGCCCGCACCCAATCCCATCCCTCCGCAAGCCACAGCGCAGCATCGGCATATCCGCCGGCCTCCATGAAGGCCAGATACTCGCCATTGGTGACCAGCCGCGACGACAGGGCAAACGGCGCCACATACTGCTGATGGCGCGGCAGCTCGTTATCGAAGCTGAAGCCATCGCCGTGGTGGCCAATCTCGGTCAAGCCGCCATCGAAGGCGATCCACTCCCAGGCAGGCGCCGTGCTCTTGCCCGGCAAAGGCTCATCCACGTACGCCGGCAGCAGCTCGCTCTGCGCCAGCAGGTGCTTGACGTCGGTGAGCATCAGCTCCTGGTGCTGCTGCTCATGCTGCATGCCCAGCGTGACCAGCATGCTCAGCTCGCCACGCTGGGCCCCGCTCAAGTCGCCGTCCAGCAAGCGCACGATGCGCGCATCGACATTGGCCCGGTAAGCGCGCACCTGCGCCATGGCCGGGCGCGTCAGCAGGCCGCGCTGCGCGCGCGGATGCTTCTCGCCGATGCCGTTGTAATAGGAATTGAACAGCACCCGGAACGCCGGATGGAAGGGCACAAAATCGCGCTCCATGCGCTCAAGGATGAAAGTCTCGAAAAACCAGGTGGTATGCGCCAGATGCCATTTGATCGGACTGGCGTCCGGCATCGACTGCGCGCCGCAATCTTCGTCGCTGAGCGGCTCGGCCAAGCCCATGGTATGACGCCGCACAGCGGCAAAGCGCAGGGCCAGTTCGGATTGCGCAGGCAGGTGCATATGCATGGGTTTTCCTCAGTCGCGTTTGACCCTGGCGTGAATCACGGCAAACCATTGCTGCTCATCGGTCCACAACTGCGTGGCCTCGAAGCCGCCCTGCTCCAGCAGTTCGACAAACGCTTGCCCGGTGTACTTATAGCTGTACTCGGTGTGGATGCGCTCGCCGCGCGCGAAGTGGCGCTCGCCGCCCTGCCAGCGCACGGTCAGCGCGCTGCGCGCCTCCAGATGCATCTCGATGCGGCTGGCCTGCGCGTTGAAGAAGGCCACATGCAGCCAGTCGCGTACCTCGAAGTCCGCGCCGGTCAGATGGTTCAGGTGGCGCAGCAAATTCAGATTGAAAGCCGCCGTCACGCCCAGGTCATCGTCATATGCGGCGTCCAGCACCGCGCCGTCCTTGATCAGGTCCACGCCGATCAGCAGCCCGCCATCCTCGCCCGCGTTGGCGCGCAAGCCGCGCAGGAACTCCGTCGCCTGCTGCGGCGAGAAATTGCCGATCGAGGAACCGGGATAGAAGAACAACCGGCGCTGCTGCCGCACGCTGTCCGGCAGCTCGAAACCGCCGGAAAAATCCAGCCCCAGCGCCGTCATCTGGATTTGCGGGAAGCGTTGCTGCAAGCGGCTCACCGCCTCGGCCAGGAAATCGCGCGAGATATCGACCGGCACATACTGCGCCGGCTGCAGCAGCGGGAACAGCGACGCCGCCTTGGCGCAGTTGCCTGCGCCCAGATCAATGAGCGCAGTGCCGGTGCCGATCGCCTCGGCCATGGCCGCGCCGTAGCGGGCAAAGATGGCCGCTTCGGTGCGGGTCGGATAATATTCGGGCAGCTCGCAGATCGCCTCGAACAGCTTGGAGCCCAGCCCGTCGTACAAATACTTGGGCGACGTGACGGCCTCCGGCGCCTGCAAACCGGCGCCGATCTCGGCCTGCACGGCCGCGCTGCCGTGAGCGACATGCCGCTGCTGCGGCGCGGTCGTGTTGCTGGGATCGGGCGAAACAACACGAATCGCCGAGGAGCGGGACATAGGCATAAGGTGCTCTGTCTGTAGGTGAAGGGCGGCTAGCGCAGCCGGTCGCTATTGGGTGCTACAAATGCGCATAACAATTTTGTTATGATAGCTGAATATCCAAGTTCAGGCTGCGCACTTACTTTTCGGTACGCCGATTGAAAATCTTACAAAAATATTGACCACCAGGTGAAAACACGATGAAAACCTCCGCTTTGCGCACCTTGAAAACCCTGCTAGCCGCCTCCTTCACCGCCAGTGTGATGCTGGCCGCCCCTTACGCCGCCGCGCAATCGCCGGCCGGTGTACTGCGCGTGTCGGCCATTCCGGACGAAGCACCGACCGAATTGCAGCGCAAGTTCAAGCCGCTGGGCGAATACCTGGAGCACAAGACCGGCATGAAGGTCGAGTTCACCCCGGTGACCGACTACGCCGCTTCGGTGGAAGCGCTGATCAACCACAAGGTTGACATGGTCTGGTTCGGCGGCTTCACCTTCGTGCAGGCCAAGGACCGCAGCAAGGGCGCCGTCGTCCCGCTGGTACAACGCGACAAGGACGAGAAATTCCAATCGGTCTTCATCACCACCGACAAGAGCATCAACAAGCTGGAAGACCTGAAGGGCCACACGCTGAGCTTCGGCTCCGAATCCTCGACCTCGGGCCACCTGATGCCGCGCTACTACCTGCTCGCTGCCAAGATCAATCCGGACACCGACCTGAAACGCATCGCATTCTCCGGCGCGCATGACGCCACCGTGGCCGCCGTTGCCGGCGGCAAGGTCGACGCCGGCGCCGTCAACATCTCGATCTGGGACAAGCTGGTCGCCGCCAAGAAGGTCGATACGGCCGTGGTCCGCGTGTTCTACACCACCCCTGGCTTCTACGACTACAACTGGTCCGTGCGCACCGACATGAGCGCGGACCTGAAGAAGAAGATCACCGACGCCTTCCTGGCGCTGGACATGAAGAACCCGCAGGACAAGGTGATCCTGGATCTGCAGGGTGCCGGCAAGTTCATCCCGACCAAGGCTGAAAACTACACCGCGATCGAAGCGGCGGCACAAAATGCGGGCCTGCTGAAAAAGTAATCGATGTCTTCTTCCAGTAACTCGGCGGCGACTTACCAGCTGCACCAGCTGACGGTGCGCCATCTGGCCGCCGGCCAGGCGCCCGCACTGCACGCGCTCAACCTGAGCGTGGCGCAGGGCGAGCACCTGGCGCTGATCGGCCCTTCCGGTGCCGGCAAGACCACGCTGCTGTCCATGCTGGCCTGTGCCCAGCGTCCGGCCAGCGGCGAATTTTCCGCTTTTGGTGTGCAGCCATGGTCACTGGGCGAGGCCGCGCGCCACCGCCTGCGCCGGCGCCTATTCCTGGCGCCGCAGACGCCGCCGCTGCCGCCGCGTCAGCGCGTGGTGACGGCGGTGCTGGCTGCGCGCCTGCCCCATTGGAGCTTGTGGCGCGCGCTGGTGTCGCTGGTCAAGCCATCCGACCCGGTGGCCGCGTTCCAGGCACTGTCCCGTTTAAATCTTGGCGACAAGCTGTATGCCCGCGTCGACCACCTGTCCGGCGGCGAGCGCCAGCGCTGCGGCCTGGCGCGCCTGCTGCTGTCGGCCGCCGAAGCGCTGCTGGTCGACGAGCCGCTGTCCGCGCTGGACCCGGCCCTGTCCGAGCTGACGCTGCTCACCTTGCGCCAGGAAGCCTCGGCCCGCAACGCCACGCTGATCTGCAGCCTGCACCAGGTCGACCTGGCGCTGAGCCACTTCCCGCGCATCGTTGCGCTCAAGGACGGCCGCATCGCCTTCGACCTGCCGCGCGAGCAGGTCACGCCCCAGATGATCGCCACGCTGTACCAGGGCGAGCCGCCGCCGCACAGCGCCCCGCCCGGCCACCAGGACGCGCAAGCGCCGCTGGCCGTCGGCGCCTGTTTTTAAGGATCCGGCATGCGCGGCATGAGCGGCATGAGCATCAACACGGCCGGCCCGGCCGGCGGCTATGCCGATCCCGCCTGGCGCGGTCGCGTCATCGGCGCCATCGTCGCGCTGCTGATATTGTGGCCGATGCTGGTGATCTCCGAATTCAAGCCGTGGATCCTGTTCGACCAGCAGAGCCTTCACGCTACCGGCCGCTTCCTGTCCGACTTCCTGATCCCGGCCCACTCGCCGGAATTTCTGGCCATGCTGGTCGAGCAAACCTGGCAGACCATCGCCATCGCCAGCGCCGGCCTGACGCTGGCGCTGCTGGCAGCGATCCCCGCCACGCTGATCGTCACCGAGCGGCTGTCGATCTCGCACATCGGCACCGGCCGCATGCGCCCCGTCGCCGCCGTGGTGCGCCAGGTGGTGCGCTGGGCGCTGGTCCTGGTGCGCAGCGTGCCGGAACTGGTGTGGGCGCTGATCTTCGTGCGCATCATCGGCCTGGGACCGACCGCCGGCGTGCTGGCCATCGCCCTCACCTACTGCGGCATGCTGGGCAAGGTGTATGCGGAAATCCTCGAATCGTCCGACGCCCATGCCAGCGAAACGCTGCTGCGCAATGGCAGCGGGCGGCTGGCCGCGCTGCTGTATGGCGCATTACCGGAATCGGCGTCGGAACTGGTGTCGTACACCATCTACCGCTGGGAATGCGCGATCCGCGGCTCGGTGGTAATGGGCTTTGTCGGCGCCGGCGGACTCGGTCAGCGTATGGATGAATCGATGAAGATGTTAGCCGGCGCCGAGGTGTCGTCCATGCTGCTGGTGTTTGTCGCGCTGGTGGCGCTCGCCGACCTGGTGTCGCGTATTTTAAGGAAGCGACTGGGATGAGCCACCACCCACCCCCATCCAACCATCCGATGCCGCCGCCACCGCGCCGCGACTGGACCATCCAGATCCTGTGCGCGTTGCTGGTGCTGCTGATCGCTGCCAGCTTCGTCTCGCTGCCGCTGAAGTTCACTGAATTCTTCACCGTCGAAGCGATCACCAGCACGCTGGAACTGCTGTCGGGCTTTGCCCCGCCTGAAACGGCGCTGCCCTTCCTGCAAAAGACCGCCGGGGCTACCGTCGAAACGCTGGCCATGTCCGCGCTCGGCACCCTGTTGGCGGTGATTGCCGGACTGGCGCTGGCGATCCCCGCCGCGGGCCGCTTCGGCAAGCCGCTGCGCGCCGTGCTGCGCGCCCTGCTGAACGTGCTGCGCTCGATCCCGGAACTGGTCTGGGCCTCGATCCTGCTCATTGCCGCCGGCCTGGGGCCGTTCGGCGGCGCGCTGGCATTGGGCGCGCATACCGCCGGTGTGCTGGGCCGCCTGTTTGCCGACGCGCTGGAAAACGCCGCGCCGGGGCCGGAACAAAGCCTGCGCACCAACGGCGCCAAGCCGATGGCCGCCTTCTTTTACGCCACGCTGCCGCAAACGCTGCCGCAGATGCTGTCCTACACCCTGTACCGCTGGGAGAACAATATCCGCGCCGCCGCCATCCTGGGCGTGGTCGGCGCCGGCGGGTTGGGACAGATGCTCAAGTACCACCTGTCGCTGTTCCAGATGCCGCAGGCCGCCACCGTCATCATCGCCATGCTGCTGCTGGTGGCACTGGTCGATGGCGCCAGCTTCGCCATGCGCCGTACCCTGACCCGCTGATCCCATGCTAGAACTACGCAAGCTGTCCAAATCCTACGCCAGCGGCCATCCGGTGCTCGCCGGCCTGTCGTGGCACTTCAAGGCCGGCGAGTTCGTCGCCATCATGGGCGATTCGGGGGTCGGAAAATCCACCTTGCTGAACCTGATCGCCGGCCTGGATACGCCCGACGTCGCGCCCGGAGATTGCCCGCCCATCCTGGTCGATGGCATCGCCATGTCCGGCCTGGACGACGACGCGGCCACCAAACTGCGGCGCGCCCGCATGGGCTTCATTTTTCAAGCCTTCCACGTGCTGCCGCATCTGACCTTGGAGCAGAATGTGGCGCTGCCGCTACTGCTGAACGGCTTGTCCACCGAGCGCGCCGGCCAGATGCTCGCTGCGGTCGGCCTGGGCGGCCGTGGCGCAGACTTCCCGCACCAGCTATCCGGCGGCGAAATGCAGCGGGTGGCCATCGCCCGCGCCCTGGTGCACCGGCCGGCCCTGGTGCTGGCCGACGAACCGACCGGCAACCTCGATCCCGACACCGCCCACAGCGTCCTCACCCTGCTACGCGCAGAAATCAAAGCCACCGGCGCCTGCGCCATCATGGTGACACACTCCCTGGCGGCGGCTGAAATGACCGATCGCATCCTGCTCCTGACCAAATCCGGGATACAAGAAACAACAACCATCAACCCGTTTGAGCAAACAACAAGATAATTTTTTTGGCAAACGCGCACAAATATTTTCCCTCCGTAGTATTATTGAAATTAACTTGCTTGGTTATTAAGAATGTTGAGCCGCACACCACATTCAGACCGGAAAGAATGTGGACGCAGACCAGCTGGGAAACGCCTTTATCCACGTTTTTGCAAAGGAGGGTCGAAAATGAACGTCAGGCAGAAAAAGCTGGAATTGATTGAGGCTATGAACCGGGCGCGGGCGCTGGAGCCATCCAGTTTTGTACCCAATAAATTGCTGGATACCTTGATCGAAAAGATGAACCTGAAGAACGATGCTGAGCTGTGCCGTGTTCTGGAAGTGCAGCCCCCCATCATCAGCAAGATCCGGCACCGCAAGCTTGCCGTCGGCGCCACGATCCTGCTGCGTATGCATGAGAAGTCGGAAATCAGCATACGCGAATTAAAAGACCTGTCTACCGCGTCGATGCACTGAGCAGCCCAGCTGAACTTGCCATGCCTGGCGCCGGCATGCGGTCATCCGGCGCCCTTTTCGACGCATTCTGCGTCATGCGACAACTCCTCTGTCGCAGGATCATACGATCCAGCCCCCACCTTGCCCAGATTCCTGCGTTTAGCCCAAACCTCGCTAAACGCTGTAGGCCATGCGGCCGCAGAAAATGATAACAATTGGTTATAATTACTGTCAGATCAAATAAAAACCATCCACCCGGGGACGCGATGAAACACATCTTGGTGTACGCAGCACTGGCATCGACTATGGCGATGTTGACCGCATGCGGCGGCGGCAGCGGCAGCGGCGCCGAATCCACCGTGCCCGCGGTGGCCCAGCCCTTCGCCAAGTACCAAGGCGCGTGGCAGGCCGCCTGCCAGTTCCACCACCGTGAAACCTATACCCTGACCAGTTCCAACAACGCCACCCTGCTGTCCATCGTCGACCAGTCGAACTACTACGACAACGACGATTGCACCGGCGCGGTGGTGGCCACCGGCGTGTTCTCGCAACCGATCGCCACGCTGCTGTACGCCAGCACGCTGAGCAACGCCACCATCAAGCTGCAGAGCGGCGACAACATCAGCGACACGGTCGATCGCGGCACCGGCAGCGGCTCGGATGCGCAGGTCAGCTTCAGCGGCAGCGGCGTGACGTCGTCCGTCGTCAACGGCAAGACCGTGTGGCATATCGTGTATACCGGCGGCTCGACCGACGTGCTTGTGGATTCGGTGTCGGGCGCCTCGCCTGGCGGCCTGCTGCTGCGTAACGGCCAGCTATACTTCCTGATCGCCCAGGCCAATTCCAACACCGCCTTCGACGCCAGCGCCCCGCTGACACACTAAGCCATAAGGGAGAACTCGCGATGCCATCGACCTCCGCCCGTTACGCCCTGGTGCTGCTGTTGATGGAGGCACTGGCCGGCTGCGCCACGCGCCAGGCCGACAGCGTAGACCAGACGCCGTCGCCGATTGCGCCGGAGCAGCTGAGCAGCGCGCTCGATCGCCTCAGCTGGGGCGTCAACTACAGCGCTTACCGGCAGGCCGAAAAGCTGGGTTATGTGCGCTATCTGGAGCAGCAGCTGCATCCGCAAGCGGCCGCGCTGCCGAGCGCCGTGCAGGCGCAGATCGACGCCATGACGATCACTCAGCGTCCGCTGCCACAGCTGGCGCAGGATATGGAGCAGCGCCGCAAGGACGCCGACAAGATCGCCGTCGACGACGAGAAAAAGGCCGCGCAGCAGGCATATCAGCAAGAGATGAACCGCCTCGCACGCGAAGCGGCCACGCGTTCGCTGCTGCGCGACCTGTATTCCACCAATCAATTGCAGGAGCAGATGACGTGGTTCTGGATGAACCACTTCAACGTCCATCAAGGCAAAAGCAATCTGCGGCTGATGGTCGGCGACTACGAAGAGCGCGCCGTGCGCGCGCACGCGCTGGGCAAGTTCCGCGACCTGCTGGGCGCCACGCTGCGCCATCCGGCGATGATACGTTATCTGGACAACGAGCAGAACGCCGTCAACCATATCAATGAAAACTATGCGCGCGAGCTGATGGAGTTGCACACGCTGGGCGTCAACGGCGGCTACAGCCAGCGCGACGTGCAGGAACTGGCGCGCATCCTGACCGGCGTAGGCGTCAATCTGAGCGGCGCCGCGCCGAATGTGAAGAAGGAACTGCAATCACAATATCTGCGGCAAGGCCTGTTCGAGTTCAATCCCAACCGCCACGACTACGGCAACAAGCAATTCCTCAACCAGCCGCTGCGCGGCCGCGGCTGGGCCGAAGTGGACGAGGCGCTGGACCGTCTGGCCAGACATCCGGCCACGGCGCGCTACATCAGCGGCAAGCTGGCGCTCTATTTTGTGGCCGACGAGCCGCCGCCGGATCTGGTGGAGAAGATGGCGGCCAGCTTCCTGTCCAGCGGCGGCGACATCGCGGCCACCTTACGCACGCTGTTCATGTCGGACCAATTCCGCCAGTCGCTGGCACACAAGTTCAAGGATCCGGTACATTACGTGGTGTCGGCCGTGCGCCTGGCCTACGACGACAAGGCTATACTCAACACAGGCCCGATGCTGAACTGGCTCAATCGCATGGGCGAGCCACTGTACGGCCGCCAGACACCGGACGGTTATCCGCTGACGCAATCGGGCTGGGCCAGCCCCGGCCAGATGACCACGCGCTTTGAAATCGCCAAGGCCATCGGCTCCGGCAATGCCGGTCTGTTCAAGACCGACGGCCCGCAAGCGCAAGAGCGCGCCGCCTTTCCGCAACTGGCCAACGCTCTATACTACCAGTCCATGCAGCAGTCTTTAGGCGCGGCCACCAGAGCAGTGCTGGACCAGGCCACCTCGCCGCAGGAATGGAATACGTTTTTGCTGTCTTCGCCGGAGTTGATGCACCGATGAACCGCCGCCACCTGCTCAAATCACTGGCCCTGCTGCCGCTGGCCGGCAACCTCTGGGCCGCGCCGGCCAGCAAGACACGGCTGCTGTTCGTGTTCCTGCGCGGCGGTTACGACGCCACCAATTTGCTGGTGCCAGTATCCAGCCAGTTCTACTACCAGTCGCGCCCCAACATCGCGATTGCGCGGCCGGGCGCGGACCTGGCCAGCGCACTGGCGATCGATGCCGACTGGGGCCTGCATCCGGCGCTGCGCGAAACCGTCTACCCGCTGTTCCAGAATGGGCAGGCCGCATTCGTGCCCTTCGCCGGTACCGAAGACCTGTCGCGCAGCCACTTCGAAACGCAAGACAGCATCGAGCTTGGCCAGCCTTTGACGGGCACGCGCGACTTCCGCTCCGGCTTCCTGAACCGGCTGGCCACCACGCTCAACGCCGACCGCGCCGCCCCCATCGCCTTCACCGACCAGCTGCCGCTGATACTGCAAGGCGGCGCGCAGATTCCCAACATGGCCTTGCGCAATCTGGCCAAGCCGGCGATCGACGCCCGACAGGCCAGGCTGATCGCCGCCATGTACGATGCTACGCCGCTGGCATCGCAAGTGCGCGAAGGCTTCGTGGTGCGCGACGACGTGATGAAGGAAATGATAGGCGAGATGGATGCCGCCAACCGCAACGCCATCACCGCCAAAGGCTTCGAACTGGAAGCGCGCCGCATCGCGCGGCTGATGAAGGATAAGTACAACATCGGCTTCATCGACGTCGGTGGCTGGGATACCCACGTCGGCCAGGGCGGCGCCACCGGTTACCTGGCCGGCCGGTTGGATGAACTGGGGCGCGGCCTGTCCGGCTTCGCGCAAGAGATGGGCGGCGACTGGAACGACACCGTGGTGGTAGTGGTCAGCGAATTTGGCCGCACCTTCCGCGAAAACGGCAACCGCGGCACCGACCATGGACACGGCAGCGTATACTGGGTGCTGGGCGGCGGCATCCAGGGCGGCAAGGTACGCGGCGAACAAATCCGGCTCGAACAGGCGACGCTGTTCCAGAACCGCGACTATCCGGTGCTGAACGAATACCGCGCCCTGCTGGGCGGCCTGTTCGCCCGCATGTATGGACTCAATGCCGGACAGCTCGAACACATCTTCGGCACGCACGGCCGCGATCTGGGACTGCTGTGATGACAATCTTGACCACAGCGCGCCTGCGCCTGGAGCCGTTCGACGAACGCCACTTCGACGGCATCCGCGCCATCAACAGCGATCCGGCAGTGATGCGCTACATCACCGGCCGTCCAGAAACGACGGAAGAAACGCACGCCGTCATCGCGCGCACCTCGGCCAGCTGGGCCGCACTTGGATACTCATGGTGGGTGTGGATAGAACAACCGGGCGGCGCCATCATCGGTTCCGGCTGTGTGCAGAATATTGAACGCGATCTCGCCAACCCGCTGGAAGTGGGCTGGCGTTTGCTGCCCGAAAAACAGGGACAAGGCTACGCCACCGAAGCGGCGCGAGAGATGGCGCGCTTCGCCTTTGAAACGCTGAACGCGCCCATCCTGTATGCCGTCTGCGATCCCGCCAACACCACCTCCGCCAAAGTCATGCAACGCCTCGGCATGCACCATCGCGGCATCGAACGCTGGTACGCGCGCGATACCTGCGCCTACTCGATCTCGCGCCAAGCATGGCTCAAGCAAACAACTAACCCTTCTACCCCAGACCTGGGAAGTCATCAATGACACTGTCTCATTCCCGCATTCGAATCTACGTCGCCATGCTGCTCGCGACTGTAATCTTCGCCTACGGAACAGGAGCAACGGCGGCGACCATCGAAGAAGAAAGCATTGCCCACATCGGCCAGCTGCGGACCATCAACGCCAACAAGGATTCGGCCACTATCGCCGCGTACAACAAGAAAATGGACGATGCCTGGAGATTTTTCTACGCGAATCGTTCCCAGGTTGTTCCAATCCTGCGCGCTCAATTGAAAGAGGAAATCGCGCTGGAAAGAGCAAACGACTTGATCTTGCTGGATCTCGGTCTGTTCGTTTACAAAAATGACGATGCGATGGGAAAAGCCATTGCGGCCGACGCGTTCGCCAAACTGAATCCGCTGGCGCCCATCATTCTAGAGAACCACCAGGAACTGTTTGATTTCACCCACGCGCTGGCCGGGGCTCATGATCCGCGTGCGCTATCGATGATAGAAAAAGCATTCCTGCCTTCAGATCAGGAACTGTTCGTGCCGCAGCACTCGTTCCGGATAAGTGGATCGCTTGCCTGTGTATTCCTTTATGGCGTCTATGGTGATGAATCAGAAGACATCCTGAGGGCGAAGCTGGTCGAGCCGTCCCTTGCCAAACGTGTGCTGGAAATACTTGCGTGGACAGGTTCGCCCGCATCGGTTTCGGACGTTGCACTCACTCTCAAGGCATCGCCGGACTATGACACTTTTGTGCGGGTGACCTCATACATGATGCACGTTGCCGGCGCCGAGGGTCGGAGTTTCATGCTTAGCCTGGCCTCCAATCAACTGGATGAGAAATCGCGCCAGTATTTCGATAGCATACTCCCCGCGATCCGCAGCTCGACATTTGAAACGCTGAAGGCGGCGCTTGAAGAGACTCCGGAAAATAGAGAGCTGTCGGACGATGAAGTAATTTCCCGGCTGACTGCCATGATTCGTAATTACGGCCGTGACGACAACACAAACCCTGCAGCAATTCTGAACTCCAAACTACCGAAAGATCTGTTGATAACGAAGTTGTCCAGTGTACGCAGCAGCACCTTCCATCGAATTTCGAACGAAGCATTAGGGGATGTTGAAATGACCAACCTGCTCATTAACGCACTGCGGTACAAGACCAGCGCCAGTGGCGGCTGACCTGGACGCAGCGCGTAACTTTCTCCCATCCGTTTTAGACAGCCTTAAATCGTTTATGCCGACTCTCCAATACCGACTCGTCAATGTCTTCGCCGAAGCCACTTTCGGCGGCAATCCACTAGCCGTCATCGAAGATGGCAGCGTGCTGTCGGACGCAGAAATGCAGCTGGTGGCGCGTCAGTTCAACCTGTCCGAAACCGTCTTCCTGCTGCAGTCCAAGCGCGCGGCGGCACGTATCCGCATCTTCACGCCGACGTATGAAATGCCGTTCGCCGGCCACCCGACGCTGGGTTCCGCGCATGTGGTGAGCAAGCTGCTCGATGCCGGCGACCGCTTCGAACTAGAGATGGCCGTGGGCTGCATCCCGGTGCACAAGGACGACGGCCGCTGGATGCTGTCGGCGAACGCACCGACCTACCGCACCATGGACGCCACGCCGGCCGAACTGGCAGCGATGCTGGGGCTTCCGCCCGAAGCGATTGCCGGTCCCGTCATGTGGGTCAACTGCGGCACCGAGCAGCCGATGATACCGCTGGCCAGCGTCGACTACGTCAACGCCTGCCGGCCCGATGCCGCGCTGATGGCGAAACACAGCACCAACCTCAGTGGCCAGGCCAAGACCTACGTCTTCGCCCGCACCGAGGACGGCTTCGAATCGCGCTACTTCTGGATGACGGACGCCAGCAGCATCGCCGAAGATCCAGGTACTGGCTCGGCTTGCGCCAATCTTGGTGGTTGGTGGCTGGCCACTCAGGGCGACAGGCCGCTGTCGGCCAACATCAACCAGGCCCGCCTGATCAAGCGCCCCAACCTGCTGAAACTGAAGGTCGACCGTGGCCAGATTCAGGTCGGCGGCCGCGTAATTGAAATCGGCAGCGGCATACTGCAATGTTGAGACCACCGGCTTGAAGTGTTCCCGGATTGGCTACGAAAACGAGCAAATGGATCTGGTCCGCATGATGAATAGCCCAATATGAATAGCCCAATAAGCGCGCCAAAGACCAACGCACAATAGGTCAACGTTACTGCCTAACAATGCAATTCTCTCGGCGCTAGTAGCCAATGCTCACTCTCTCGGAGCCGAAAAAATCGATGAATTTTTCGGTGAACGTCGCCTCCTTCACAAAGCGATCCTTGGTGGTAAACAGCGGTCGGCCATCGTTTGCTCGTACCGGGAAGATTTTCACCAAATGGCCAAGCTGCGCATCGCTCCGAAGCGCTTCCCAAACCATTTGTCTGGAGACGTTGGCGTCCGTAGCAATACCATCGATAGCGCGAAACTTGAATCTTTGATCGCTCAACGCGCGCAAGATGAGTTCGCGAAGCTCAGCTTCAGACGGTTCGCGCTCAATAGCGGTACCAGACATAGAAGCTCCTCACGGGACTCTGTGTAGCAGTTGAGATCAGACATCAAACTCAGCAAATTTGGTGCATTGGAATTTGCCTCTTCAATTGATATTCAACAACCCGCGCTGCCTAGGCTGCGCTGCGTTTTCGGGCTCCCTGCAACAACGGTCGGACGATCAATATAAGCACCAATATCAAAGACAGTCCCAGCATGGCTGTGCTGCCGGTCAGTGCTGCGCAGATGCGGTAGGCAAGTTGTGCCGGTGCGTCGCTCCCGCCCGTGCCCGCTGCGGTAAAGACCACCGTAAGCACTGCAAGACCAAGTGAGGCGCCGATCTGGTGGGCAACGTTGACGATGCCGGCCGCAGCACCTGCATCTTCGGGCGCGACGCCGGCGATGCCGGCCACCGTCAGCGGACCGAGAGTGCAGCCTTGGCCTGCACCGATCAGCATCATCGGTAGCGCGACACCAACCGCGTGCGCCGCGTGGACTGAAGCCCACGCCAGCCATGCCATTCCCACCAGCGCCAGCGTCATGCCGCTGGCCAGCAGATGGCCGTTGCCGAAGCGGCGCGTTAAACGCGGTACAGCCAGCGCGACGCCGAAGTTGAGCAGCGCGGTCGGCAGAAAGGCCAGGCCGGCGACGAAGGCGCTGTAGCCAAGCACGCCTTGCAGCAACTGCGTCGTGAAGAACCAGAAGCCCAGCATCGCGCCGAGGAACAGGAAGCGCGCCGCGTATGCGCCATTGCGCGCGCCATTGGCAAACAAGCGCAGCGGCATGATGGGCTGCGGTGCACGCCGCTCGATCATCACGAATGCCGCCAACAGCGCCACGCCGGCCAGCAGTGCCGCCACAGTCAGCGGATCGCTCCAGCCGGACGTCGCGGCGCGGATGGTGCCGTAGACCAGTGCGGCCATGCCAGCCGTCGAAGCCAAGGCGCCTGGCATATCGAACCTCCCGCTGCGCCGCTCGGCCTCGACGAGATAGCGACGCGAGGCCAGCATCAGCGCCAGGCCTATCGGCAGATTGAGGAAGAAACCCACCCGCCACGACAGCATATCGGCCAGCACGCCACCCAGCACCAGGCCGATGCTGGCGCCAACGCCAGCCGTCGCACCGTAGTAGCCGACCGCGCGTGTGCGCTGCGTTCCTTCAGCAAAATTGGTCTGCAACAGCGCCAGCGTCGATGGCGCCAGCACAGCCGCGCCAACGCCCTGCACCACGCGCGCCGCCACCAGCCACGCCGCCGACTGCGACACGCCGATCGCCAGCGAGTCCAGCGTGAACAGCGCCAGTCCCGCATTGAACATGCGCCGCCGTCCCAGAATATCGCCGGCCCGCGCGCCCAGCAGCAGCATGCCGCCGAACGCCAGCGTGTAAGCACTCTGCACCCACGCCAGCCCGGCGGCGCTAAAGCCCAGTTCATCGCGCAGCTTCGGCAGCGCCGTGATGACGATCGAAATATCCAGCACGATCATCAGGTAGCTGAGCAGTATCATCGCCAGCACCTGCGGCCGATGAAAACCGGCGCCGCCCATTACGCCGCCCGCGCCAGGGCGCTGTACTGTTGCGCGTCGACCTGCTCCATGAAGTCGGCGCTCTTGCCGTCCAGCTGCTCCTGGATCGCGATGTGCGTCATCGCCGTCGTGGCGGACGCGCCGTGCCAATGCTTCTCGCCCGGCGCGATCCACACCACATCACCCGGCCGTATCTCCTGGCGCGGTCCGCCCCACAGCTGGATATGGCCGCAGCCGGCCGTCACGATCAAGGTCTGTCCCAGCGGGTGCGTATGCCACGCGGTGCGAGCGCCCGGCTCGAACGTCACGCTGACACCCAGCGCCCGCGCCGGCAAATTGACCGGGAATAGCGGATCGACCCGCACCGTGCCGCTAAAGTATTCGGCCGGCCCCGGGGCCGACGCTTGTGTGCCGTTTCGTTTGATTTCCATTGCAAGCTCCTTCGCTATTGGATGACATCCACTGTAACGGTCTATCATCCCAGCGATAAGACGCTATAATCGGCATGATATTATGAGCAGGATTCATGAATGGCACGCGAGAATTTCAACGATCTGCAAGCCTTGGTCATCGTCGCGCGCGAGCGCAGCTTCACCCGCGCGGCGGCGCAGCTGGGCGTGTCCCAGTCGGCGCTGAGCCACACCATCCGCGGGCTGGAAGCACGGCTGGGCATGCGTCTGCTGACCCGCACCACCCGCAGCGTCGCGCCCACCGAGGCCGGCGCACGGCTGCTGGACACCGTCGCGCCCCGCTTCGAGGAAATCGAGGCTGAACTGGCCGCCCTGAGTGCCTTACGCGACAAGCCCGCCGGCAAAATCCGCATCTCCGCCGCCGAACATGCGGCCAGCAGCGTGCTGTGGCCCAAGCTGGCGGCCTTCCTGCCGGACTATCCCGAGATCGAGCTTGAAATCGCGATCAACTATGGCTTGATCGACATCGTCGCCGAACGCTTCGACGCCGGCGTGCGCCTGGGCGACCAGGTGGCCAAGGACATGATCGCGGTGCGCATCGCGCCCGATTTAACGATGGCGGTAGTGGCCGCCCCGGCCTACTTCGCCAGGCGCCCGCCGCCGACTACGCCGCCAGAGTTGGCCGCACACGACTGCATCAACCTGCGCCTGCCGACCTACGGCGGCCTGTATGCCTGGGAATTCGCCAAGGATGGCCATGCAGTGAACGTGCGCGTCGACGGCCAGCTGGTATTTAACAGCAGCCCGCCCATGCTGCGCGCCGCGCTGGCCGGCTTCGGCCTGGCCTACCTTCCGCAAGACATGGTTGCGGAGCACATCGCCGCCGGACGTTTGCAGTCGGTACTGGACCAATGGTGTCCTGCATTCCCCGGCTATCACCTGTATTATCCGAGCCGTCGACAATCCGCGCCGGCATTTGCGCTGCTGGTGCAAGCACTGCGCTACCCATCATGATGAAAAACAGTTCCCAAGGCGGCTTGGTGTATTCCAGCGAAACGGGCCGCATGTGCCCCGACTGCGGGCAGCCGCTGGCCAGTTGTCGCTGCAAGGCCAACGCCAAGGCCGCGCCCATCGGCAACGGCGTGGTGCGCGTTTCGCGCTCGACCAAGGGCCGTGGCGGCAAATGCGTCACCCTGGTCCAAGGCGTGGCGATGGACGCCACTGCCCTCGCCGCGCTGGGCAAGCAGCTGCGCGGCGCCTGCGGTTCCGGCGGCACGGTCAAGGATGGCGTGATTGAAATCCAGGGCGAGCACTGCGACCTGGTGATGGCCGCGCTGACCAAGCTGGGACTAGCGCCCAAGCGGGCCGGCGGCTAGCCGGGCGTTGTCTGGAAGCCGGTTCTGGGCGATAATACCGGCCATGAACGATACCACTACCCGCCCCCCACTGCCTGACCGGCTGTCGATCGACGCCAGCAGCCCATTCCACGTTGCCGCCATCTTCGAGCACGACATCGGCATCACCTTCAACGACAAAGAACGCATGGATGTCGAAGAATACTGCATCAGCGAAGGCTGGATCAAAGTCGCCTCCACCAAGGCGATGGACCGTAAAGGCAAGCCTATGTTGATCAAACTGAAAGGCAAGGTCGAAGCGTTCTACCGCTAATATTCTGCGACTGTGCTACACCAGACGCTCGCGCAGCCGCGCCAGCGTCTGCATGAACAGCTCAGGCTTATCGGCGGCGCGCGCCATCACCAGCGCGCCCTGGATGCCACCCACCACATCGACCGCCAGCGCCTGCGCGCCCGCCTGATCCTTGCCAGCCCGCTGCAGCGCCGCCGCCAAGGCCGACACCCAATCATCAAAATAGCCGTGCACCCGCTGTGCAAAGCGGTCGCGCTCATGCCCCAGCGCGAACACGCCCACCAGGCACACCTTGCGGCCGGACTGGAAGTAGCGCCCGACCGCGTCGAACATGCGCTCCAAGCCCACATCCACCTGCTCGCAAGAGCGCAGCGGCTGGAACACCTGCTCGCGGAACCAGCCATCGATTTCGGCCAGCACTGCTTCCGCCATCTCCTCCTTGCCGCCCGGGAAAAAGTGATAGATGCTGCCTTTGCCCAGCCCCGTGCCTGCGGTGATGCGCGCCAGGCTGGCGCCCTCGTAGCCGTAGGTGCGGAACACCTCGGCCAGCTGCATCACCACCTCATTGCGCTGCGCGCTCACTGTTGCCATGCCCTGGTCCATACCATCATTAAAAGCCATAGTCGCTCAGGCCTGGATGGTCGGCCGGACGCGGCGCGTTGATATCCCAGAAGAACTTGCGTTCGCTGGCCGCGATCGGCGTTTCGTTGATGCTGGCCAGGCGGCGCTGCATCAAGCCATCCGGCGCGAACTCCCAGTTCTCGTTGCCATAGGCGCGATACCACTGGCCGGAGTCGTCATGGTATTCGTAGGCGAAGCGCACCGCAATGCGCTGGCCTTCGAATGCCCACAATTCTTTAATCAAGCGGTACTCCAGCTCGCGCGTCCATTTGCGCTTTAGCAGGCCGATGATCTGCTCGCGGCCGCTGACGAATTCGCCGCGGTTACGCCAAGGGCAGTCTTCGGTGTAGGCCAGTGCGACCTTTTCCGGGTTACGGGTATTCCAGCCATCTTCGGCCAGGCGGACTTTCTGGAGGGCCGATTCGCGGCTGAACGGCGGCAGTGGAGGTCGAGTCATGAGATCACCTAGTTTGTCATTGAAATTAGATTGTACCGATCGGTACAATCACTATAGACCGCGCTTGCGGCCAGCGCAAGCAGAATTTCGCCCTTGGCGGAAGCGGCATATTTTCAAAAAAGACAAGGCGACTTATACTACTTGTATGGACAAGTTAAACAACGCAGGACACATCACCCCCTACCCTCATGCCGCCGCCGGCTGGGGCGCCGTCAAACAGGTTGCCGTCAACCTGCTACGGGAAAAGGTCCCCGGCAGCAATTACAAAACCCTGCTGGCGCAGAACCAGCCGGACGGCTTCGACTGCCCCGGCTGCGCATGGCCGGACCGCGAACATCAATCGACCTTCCAGTTCTGCGAGAACGGCGTCAAGGCCGTCGCCGCCGAAGCGACCAGCAAGCGCGTGCCGCCCGCCTTCTTTGCCGAGCACACCGTCACCGCACTGCTGGCGCAATCGGACTACGAACTGGAACAGCATGGCCGCCTGACCGATCCCATGGTCTACGACGCCGCCAGCGACAAGTACCAGCCCATCGCCTGGGACGACGCCTTCGCGCTGATGGCGCGCCACCTGAAGGCGCTGCCCGATCCCAACCAGGCCGCCTTCTACACCTCCGGCCGCACCGGCAACGAAACGGCGTTTTTGTTCCAGCTGTTCGTGCGCATGTACGGCACCAACAACTTCCCCGACTGCTCCAATATGTGCCACGAGCCGACCAGCCGCGGCCTGCCGGGCACCGTGGGCGTAGGTAAAGGCACGGTGACGCTGGAAGATTTCGAGCATGCCGATACGCTGCTGATCTTCGGCCAGAATCCGGCCACCAACCACCCGCGCATGCTGGCCGAGCTGCGCGACTGCGCGCGGCGCGGCGCGGTGATCGTCTCCATCAACCCGCTGCGCGAGCGCGGGCTGGAACGTTTCACCAGCCCTTCCCATGCGCTGGAGATGATCACCAATTCCAGCACCACCATCAGCTCCATGTTCGTGCAGCCGAAATTGAGTGGCGACTTCGCGCTGATCAAGGCCGTCGCCAAGCGGCTGGTGGAACTGGACGATGCCGCGCTGGCCGCCGGCGCTGCGCGTCTGGTCGACGTCGAATTCATCGAGCAGCACACCACCGGCTACCCTGAGTTTGCCGACGACCTGCGCGCACAGCACTGGCAGCAGCTGGTCGACGAATCCGGCGTGGCGCGCGAGCAGATCGAGCGCCTGGCGCAGGTCTACGTGCACGGCAAACGAGTCATCGCCACCTGGGGCATGGGCCTGACCCAGCACAAGGGCGCGGTCAACACCATCCGCATGCTGTCGAACCTGATGATGATGCGCGGCAATATCGGCCGCCTTGGCGCCGGCCTGTGCCCGGTGCGCGGCCACTCCAACGTGCAGGGAGACCGCACCATGGGCATCGAGGAAAAGCCCAGCGCCGCCTTCCTCGACCGCATGCAGCAGGTCTTCGATTTCGAGCCGCCGCGCGAGCATGGCTACGACACGGTCGATACGGTGCAAGCCATGCTGGACGGGAAAGTGACAGTCTTCTTCGGCATGGGCGGCAATTTTGCGATGGCCACGCCGGACACGCCACTGACCTTCGCCGCGCTGCAATCGTGCGCGCTGACCGTGCACGTGGCGACCAAGCTCAATCGCAGCCACCTGATACACGGCAAGGACGCGCTGCTGCTGCCGACCTTGGGCCGCACCGAGATCGACCTGCAAGGCGGCGTGCCGCAGGGCGTGACGGTGGAAGATTCGATGAGCATGGTGCACCTGTCCTACGGCCGCAACCAGCCCGCCTCGCCCAAGTTGCTGTCGGAAACGGTGATCGTCGCGCGCCTGGCCGACGCCACACTGGGCAGCGCCAAGGTCGATTGGAACTGGTACGCGGCCGACTACGCACGCATCCGCGACGCGATTGAAAAAGTGTTCGACGACTTCTACGACTTCAACCTGCGCGTGGCCAAGCCGGGCGGCTTCCATCTGAAGGTGGCCTCGCGCGGGCGCGAATGGCGCACCACGAGTGGACGCGCGCAGTTTCTGGTGTGCGCGGTCGATACCGACACGCCCATCCACCGCGCCAAGGCCAGGTACGGCGAGCGTTTGATGACGCTGATGACGGCGCGCTCGCACGACCAGTACAACACCACCATCTACGGCATGGACGACCGCTATCGCGGCGTGTTCGGCATGCGCCGCGTGGTCTTCATCCACAAGGAAGATTTACAGATGCTGGGCTTCCAGGCCGGCCAGTGGGTCGACCTGACCAGCGTCTGGGATGACGAGGTGGAGCGCCGCGCCGAGCGCTTCATGCTGGTGGAATACGACATCCCGCGCGGCTGCCTGGGCGCCTACTTCCCGGAGACGAATGGGCTGATACCGCTGCACAGCACCGCCGACGGCGCCGGCACGCCAACCTCGAAGTCGGTCCCGGTGCTGCTGACGCTAGCGGCCTAGGTATATTCGACGCAGCTATCCTGGCGGCAGAAGCTCACCAGCTTCAGGCCCGCCCGGCTGGCGATATCGATCGCCAGGGTGCTGGGCGCGGAGATGGTGGCCAGCATCGGAATATTCATGCGCGCCGCCTTGCGCACCAGCTCATAACTGGCGCGGCTGGACATGAACACAAAGCCCTGCTGCAGGTCGACGCCGTCCAGTGCCAGATGGCCGATCAGCTTGTCCAGCGCATTGTGGCGGCCCACGTCTTCGCACACGCGCTGCACGGCGCCGTCGGGCGTGCACCAGGCGGCGGCATGCACGCCGCCGGTCTGCTTCATCAACTCCTGATGCTGTCCCAGCTCGCGTTGTGCCCGCGCCACAGCCAGCGGCAGCGTCACCTCGTCATGCAACGCCGGCGCCGAGATGCGCGGCGGCTGCAGGTCCAATAGCGCGATGCTCTCGATGCCGCACACACCGCAGCCGCTGCGTCCGGCCATGGAGCGGCGCTGCTGCTTGAGCTGCATGAAATCTTCCTGGGCGATGGTGAGCTGGGCCTCGAAGCTGCCACAATGTGCAGTCAGTTCGATATCGAAAACGTCGCCACGTTTGGCGACCAGCCCTTCGGTCAATGCGAAGCCCAGCGCGAACGCTTCCAGCTCGCGCGGCGTGACCATCATGACGGCATGCGAAATGCCATTGAAGACCAGCGCCACCGGCATTTCCTCGGCGACGCGGTCGGTGGCGGAATCGGGCTGCGCGCCGCCGCGATGGCGCCGCACTGCCCTCTCCTGAAAACCAGTCGGTTCTACTTCAGCATCCAAATCCATACCAGCTCCAAATCGGCACAACGGCCAATTCTACACGGCGCTGGCAAAGCCGCTCTTACGCTGCCAGCGCTTCGCCGGCCACGCCGTAGTGGCGGGCATAGCGTGCATCCAGGTTCGCCAGCGGCAGCAGCAGGAACAGGTCGGCGCTTTCGAAATCAGGATCCCAGGCCGGTTCGCCGCAGATCCAGGCTCCAGAGCGCATGTAACCCTTTAGCAGCGGTGGGATCTGGGCCTTCTGCGCCGCTTCCAGCTTGGAGAACGGGAACGGCAGGTGCGGCGTGACGCGGTATTCCGGCGGCGCCATGTACTGAGCCTGCAACTGCTTGAACACGGCGACCGCATTGTGGCCGCCATCGGCCAGCGAGATGCTGGCGCAGCCGACCAGGTAGTCGCAGCGTTCGCGAGCCATGTATTCGGCCAGGCCGGACCACAGCAGCATGATGACGCTGCCGCCGCGGTAATCCGGGTGGATGCAGGCGCGGCCCGCTTCCACCATGCGGCCACGCATATTATTCAGGCGCCCCAGGTCGAATTCGTTTTCGGAGTAGACGCGGCCCAGCTTGCGGGCGCGGGTTGGTGCCAGCAGGCGGTAGGTGCCCACCACTTCCAGCGTATTCGTGTCGCGCACGATCAGGTGATCGCAATGCTCGTCGAATTCGTCGCAGTCCAGGCCATCCTCGCGTACCAGCGAGCTCAGGCCCATCGTTTCGATAAACACCTTGTAGCGCAAGCGCTGCACTTCGCGCAGTTCTTCCGGGGTGCTTGCCATGCTGAGTACCAGCTTTGCCGACGCTGCCCTGACGCCAGCTTCAATAATCGTAGGTTGCATGCTTCATCCTTTCTGTGGAAGACAGGGGAAGCGTAACCAGCGAATACTTCAAGAAAATGACAAAGTCATGTCATTTTCGTGACATCAGGGCAGTGTTGTTTTTTCGTCAGTCTTTTTTCGGCCGGCCGGTTTTCAGCTGCGGCAGCGCGGACAGCACGTTTTGCAGGGTCGCCATGTCGATCTGGCTGATCAG
>FSZM01000058.1_pt1 | contig 33005 bp, 26 predicted proteins | sample 1638831 | NCBI WGS metagenome assembly FSZM01 (sample SAMEA3914813, study PRJEB12502) | metagenome | biome: forest; material: soil | place: Canada | collected 2011-07-07 | depth 0.3 m
AGGAACATTGCCGCGGCGGGACGTCGCCGTCCAGCAGTGGGAATCCCCGCCCTTTCCGTGCAAGCGATAGCCGTAGGCTAAGGGCGAGGAGGACGTCAAGGAAAATTTGTCGGAGCGTAGTCTTAAAACTCTACTTTAGTGGCATTGATGGTGCTGAAAAAGTCATTTAGCACCTGCGCCAAGGCTTGCGGCACCTCCAGTGGGAGCATATGGCCGGTGTCGGCGTGCATGCTCAAACGGCTTTGCGGCAGGTGCTGGTGCATTTCATGGAGGTCGGCAGGGGCGACCAGCTTGTCGGCGTCGGCGCCGACGATCAGCACCGGGCAGGTAATTTCGGCCAGCCGTTCCATCAGGTCGGGGCGCTCGATCGAGGCGGCGAATTGCGCCAGCAGCACTTCCTTGCCCAGGTCCAGCGCCATTTGCTGGATGGTGTCGACGATGGACTGGTCGTCCAGATGCGAGGGATGCAGCACCTCGCGCAGCCGCGCGCGCGACATGCCGGTGTAGGTATTGTTCCGCAGCATGGGGACGATGCGCCGGCGGGTCTGGATTTCGTTTGCACTCAAACCCCTGGCGGAATTGGCGATCAGGACCAGCGAGCTAACCCGCTCCGGATGCAGCAGGGCGTACTCGATGGCCAGGTAGGCACCAAGCGAAAACCCCACCAGATTGGCGGAAGGCGCGCTGTGGTCGGCGATCAGCCGCTGCATCTGCGCGCGGTCGCGCGCCTGGTGTAGCGGCACGAAGTGGCATTGCACCTCGTCGCCCAGCAAAGGCGTGAGCCGGGACCACAGGCGTTGGTCGCAGATGGTGCCGGGGATAAAGTCCAGACGCCTCACGACAGCTTACACCGCCATCGGCGCGCTGAGCGCAGCGTGGTGCTGGTAGCCTTGCAGCGCGAAGTCGGATGGCTCGATCCTTTCCAGCCACTCCGGCTCGTATTTGCCGGTCTGGGCGAATTGCGGCACGCGCTCGGAGATCACCAGCTTGGGCGCCGGGAAGGGTTCGCGCTTGAGCTGTTCCTGCACCATTTCCAGATGATTTTCATAGATGTGGGCGTCGCCGATGAAATAGGTGAACCAGCGCGGCGTGTAGCCGGTCAGGTGCGCCACCAGTTGCAGCAGGGCGGCGCCTTCGGCCAGGTTGAACGGTGTACCGAGGCCGATGTCGTTGCTGCGCACGTACAGGCACATCGACATCTCGCGGGTGCTCGCGTTCGGGATGAACTGGTACAGCAGATGGCAGGCGGGCAGGGCGACTGCGTCCAGCACGGCTGGATTCCAGCCGTGGAACAGGATGCGGCGGCTGCCCGGATTGCTCATGATCGTATCCAGGCATTCGCGCAGCTGGTCGATGGCTTTGTAGAGTAGGACCTTTTTCAGGCCTTGGTCTTCGATGGGAGCGACCAGGCGGAAACCGTTCTGTTGCGCGTCGGCAATTTGCGCGCCCTGGTCGGCGTCAAGCAGCTTGTAGCCCGGCCAGCTGCGCCACTGCACCCCGTACACCGGACCCAGGTCGTCTTCACCGAGGCGGTACGGGTTTTCCAGCCATTGCTTGTTTTCGTTGGCGTTCTGGTCCCACACTTTGCAACCCAGCGCGCGGAAATCGGCGGCGCTGCGGGAGGCGCGCAGGAAGGCGCACAGCTCGCCGACCACGGACTTGAAGGCCAGCTTCTTGGTCGTCACCGCCGGGAAACCGTCCTTCAGCAGGTCGAAGCGCATCATCGCGCCCGGCACGCTCAGGGTGCGGATGCCGGTGCGGTTGTCTTGCCAGCTGCCGGTTTCCAGCACGGTTTTGATCAGATCCTGGTATTGCTGCATTCAATTCTCCAACATGGGGCCAGGGGCGCGCGGCCCCGCGAAGGTGGTTATTTTATCAGGCCGGGAGCGGTCAGCGGCCGCCCGGCTTGCCCTTGCGGGCGCCGGGCTGCGCAGCGGCCTTGCCCGCCGAACGGGCGCTGGACTTGGCGCCGCGGCCACCGGCGACGACAACGGCGCCTTTCGGTGCTGCCGTGGCGGGGCGCGCAGCACCTGCTAACGGCTTGCCGGCAGCCGGGCGGGCTGGCGCGGCTGCTGCCTTGCCGCCCGGTGGGCCGGTGTATGGACGCTTCTTCTTGGTCGGCGCTTCGGCTGCTGCCTTCTTGGCGGCCGCCGCTGCGGCGCCGGCCGGTCCGGTTTCCGGCACGCGGTGATCGGCCTCGAAGCCCGGTTCTTCGACGCGGCGGATCAACTGCCGGGTCAGCGTTTCGATGGCCTTCAGCAGATCGACTTCGTCGGCGCAGATCAGCGACACCGCCTCACCTTCCATGCCGGCCCGGCCAGTGCGGCCGATACGGTGGATGTAGTCCTCTGCCACGGTCGGCAGGTCGAAGTTGACCACCTGCGGCAGGGCCTCGATATCCAGGCCGCGCGCGGCGACGTCGGTGGCGACCAGCAGCTGCACTTGCGCCGCCTTGAACCGCGCCAGCGCGCGCAGGCGGGCTGGCTGGGTCTTGTCGCCATGGATGGAATCGGCCGAAATACCGTGCTCCTGCAAGGTCTTGACCAGCTGCTCGACGCCCTTGCGCGTCTTGACGAACACCAGCACCTGCTTCCAGCGCAGTTTCTTGAGCAAATGCAGCAGCAGCTCCGGCTTGCGCTTCTTGTCGGTCGGGATCAGCCACTGTTTGACCGTCTTGGTCGCGGTGTTACTCGGGCTGACCTGGATCGACAGCGGATCTTTCAGCATGCCGTTCGCCAACTTGCGGATCTCGTCCGAGAACGTGGCCGAGAACAGCAAGGTCTGGCGCTGCTTGGGCACTGCCAGCAGCAGGCGGTCGAGGTCGCGTTCAAAACCCAGGTCCAGCATGCGGTCCGCCTCATCCAGCACCAGCGTTTGCAGCGCGTCGAACTTGATCGCGCCCTGGTCCAGCAGGTCCAGCAGACGGCCTGGCGTGGCCACCAGCACGTCCAGACCCTTGCGCAGCTTGCTGACCTGCGGCTCGATCGGTACGCCGCCATACGCCACATAGGAGCGCAGCGGCAGGTTGCCGCCATAGGTACGGAAGCTGTCGTAGACTTGCTCGGCCAGTTCGCGCGTCGGCACCAGTACCAGGCAGCGCACCGACTGCGCGCTGGTCACGCCTTCCATGGTCAGGCGCTGCAAAATGGGCAGCGCGAAACCGGCGGTCTTGCCGGTGCCCGTCTGCGCGGCCGCCATCAGGTCGCGGCCCGCCAGCACGGCCGGAATGGCCTGCTTCTGGACCGGCGTGGGCTCCTTGTAGCCCAGCGTCTCGAGAGTGCGCTGGATAGGATCGATAAGGCCGAGGGCTTGGAAGGTCATGGAATGGCTCAAACTTGAAAGAGGGCGCAGTGTAGCCGGTTGCGGAGTGGCCCGCAAATCCGGCTGGTGCAGAGTTAGTTGGCGGCCAGCGCGCTGGACCACAGCGCCAGGATCTCGCGCAGGCGCTGGTCTGGCAGGTGCAGCAGGTTGTCGCCGACATACAGCTCGGTCGAGCAGTGCTTCGGCAGCGCGGCGTGATTGGCGCCGTTGAATAGCCAGATGCCGTGCCGCTCGGCGATGCGGTTGCGGATCTCGTGCGCCCGTTCGCGGCTGACCGGCAGGTGCAGATGCAGCATATTGGCTTGCGGCGCGGCAGGATTGGGCACCAGCAGCGGAAAATCGCGCAGCGCCTCATACAGCCATTGCGTGCGGCGGAAGTAGGCCGGCATCGCGGCCAGGCGTTCATCGAACTGCATGGCGGCAGCCACCACATAGGGCGTGCGGCGGTAGACATTGCCGCCCTGACGGCGGAACCACTCCTGCGCCTTGGCCACGAAAGCGCGGCTACCCAGCAGTGCCGCGCCCGCCATGCCGCCTATGCCCTTGTAGAGCGAGACGTAGACCGTATCAAAGCCGGCCGCGATGTCGTGCAGCGGGCGGCCGAAAGCGGCGGCAGTCTCCCACAGCCGCGCGCCGTCCATGTGCAGATGGATGGACTGCTCCTTGCAGTAGGCCTTGATCGCATTGAGCTCATCCCACGACGGACACTGGCCGCCGATCTCGCGCATCGGCAGCTCCAGCGTGGCTGCGCCCAGGCGGTCCGGGATGGCCTTCAGCTCGTCCAGTGTCCACGGGCGGTGCGGATCGCCGATCTGCAGTGCCTGGAAATGGTCGAACAGCTGATGATTACCCCGTTCATGCTTGATGATGTGCGACGTCGGATGCAGCGCCACCAACGGGCTGGCGCGCTCGGCGCAGGCGATGCGCAGCGCCGTGGCCTGGGTCATGGTGCCGGTGATGCAGAAGACTGCCGCCTCAAAGCCCAGCAGGCTGGCGATTTTCTGCTCGAATTGCGTGATCAGCGTGCCGTCGCCATAGGTGTCGTGCGCGACCTCATGGGCTTCGCACCATGCCGCCATCGCCGCAAACGTCTCGGCCGGCGTGGCGGCGCGATGGCCCGGCAGGACGGTGTGGCAGTTCTGACGGAGTTCGGCATCGGTCAAGGCTATCTCCCGCTTAGTGTTCGACGTGGACGTTATGGAATTGCAGCGCTGCCAGGTTGGCGTAGATACCGCCCATCGCCACCAGCGACTTGTGGGTGCCGGTTTCGACGATCTTGCCGTCTTCCATGACGATGATGCGGTCGGCGCGCTGCACGGTTGCCAGGCGGTGCGCGATGATGACGGTGGTGCGGCCGAGCATCGCCGCTTCCAGCGCGCTTTGCACCAGGCGTTCCGATTCCGCGTCCAGCGCGCTGGTCGCTTCGTCCAGCAGCAGCAGCGGAGGATTCTTCAGCAATGCGCGGGCAATCGCGATGCGCTGGCGCTGGCCGCCGGACAGGCGCACGCCGCGCTCGCCCAGGAACGATTGATAGCCCTGCGGCAGGCGCTCGATGAATTCGTGGGCGGCGGCCAGCTTGGCGGCCTGGATCACTTCGGCGTCGGTCGCGCCGGCGCGGCCGTAGCGGATGTTTTCCATGGCGTCGGCTGAGAAGATCACCGTATCCTGCGGCACGATGCCGATGGCGTCGCGCAGCGTGTGCAGGTCGAGTTGCGTGATGTCGACGCCATCGAGCTTGATGCTGCCGTGCTGAGGATCGTAGAAGCGCAGGAACAGCTGGAACAAGGTGGTTTTGCCGGCGCCGGACGGGCCGACCACGGCCACCGTCTCACCGGGTTGGATGTCCAGCGACAGATGGCCCAGCGCCGCGGTATCGGGACGCGAAGGGTAGCAGAAGGTGACGTCGTTCAGGCTTAATGCCGCGCCATTGGCCGCGCGCGGCGGCAGCGGCAGCGGATGCGCCGGCGACTGGATCTCGGAACGCACCGACATCAGTTCCAGCAGGCGCTCGGTGGCGCCGGCGGCGCGCTGAGCCTCGCCCATCACTTCGGACAGTGCGCCTATGGCACCGGCCACGATGGAGGCGTACAAAATAAACTGGCCCAGGTCGCCGCCCGTCATCGAGCCTTCCAGCACGGCGTGTGCGCCCAGCCACAGCACGAACACGATGGTGCCAAATACCAGCACGATGGCCAGCATGGTCAGCAGCGCGCGGGCACGGATGCGGCGCATCGCGGTATGGAACGCGCCTTCCACCGACGCGCCAAAGCGCGAAGATTCAATCTTCTCGTGGGTGAACGCCTGCACGGTCGGCATGGCATTGAGGATTTCGCCGGCCATGGCTGAAGCGTCCGCGATGCGGTCCTGCGAATCGCGCGACAGCTTGCGTACGCGGCGCCCGAACATCACGATAGGCAGCACCGTCAGTATCAGCAGGCCGATGATGATGGCCGACAGTTTGGGGCTGGTCACGAACAGCATCACCAGGCCACCGATAAACAGCAGCACATTTCGCAGCGCCATCGAGATACTGGTACCGACCACCGCCTGGATCAGCGTGGTATCGGTGGTGATGCGCGACAGGACTTCGCCGGTCTGCGTGGTTTCGAAAAATTCCGGGCTTTGCGTGACGACATGGCTGTAGACCGCGCTGCGGATATCGGCCGTGACGCGCTCACCCAGCCAGGACACGGTGTAGAAGCGCGCCGCCGTCGCCAGCGCCAGGATGGTGGCCACGCCGAACAGCGCCAGGAACACCAGGTCCACGTGCTTGATGCTTTTGGCGCCGGAGCCGCCGAAACCAAGGTCTATCATCTGCTTGAAGGCAGCTGGTATGGCCAGCGTGGCGCAGGCCGCCACTACCAGCGCCACGCCGGCCATGGCGAACTGGCGCGTGTAGGGCTGCAGGAACGGGATCAAGCCCTTGAAGGCACTGAGCTTGCCCTTGCTGGTTTCCTTGGCGGCGTGGGGAGCTACGGCGGACTGGGTGCTGGCGGTGGTGCTGTTGGTCATCGTGTCTGCGTTATAGATTATGTTCGTGTTCGTCGTTACAACTTTATAGCCCGGACATAGCCGGTCATTTCCAGGTAAGCCCGTCCCGCCGGCTTGCCGTCACGGCTGACCGTGACCGCGCCTTCCCAATACACCGCGCCGGTCGAGCGGCGCGAATCGAGCTCTTGATCGTCCTGCAAGGGCGCGATCTGCCAAACAGTGCTGCCAGTGGCGAGCAGGGTGGCGACGGGATACTCGGCATGGGTGCGCGGCGAATGCCAGCGCCGCTGCGGGGTAAAACTGACCTGCTCCGCAGTGTACTGCGTCATCCTGCCGGAGCCATCGCGCCATGTTGCGTGCGCCCATAGTTTAGCACCTGTTTTGCTTCTGATCTGGAATGCCATCAGCGCGCCGCCGTCGGCCAGGTTGGCGCCGACCCAATCCCAGCCGGTGGCGTGCGGATCGAGCGCTTCGCTGGACCATTCGTGATCGAGCCAGCTGGCGCCGGAAACGGCGGCCACCTGGCCGGCGCGGGTCACGCTGCCGCTGGTGTTGAGTTGCGGCTCGCTGTAATAGTAGCTGCTTTGCGCTGGCTGCGGCCCCTTGCGCGAATAGCCGTTCTGGCCCTCCAGCAGCACCGGTTGCGATGGCGCCAGCGCCAGGTCCAGCGCGAAGTTCGGCGCGTCGACACGGATGCGGTAGCTGCCATCGGCGTTGCGGTTCATGCGCCAGTCGTCAAGCTTGACGTCGGTGTCGCCGATCTTGGCGTAGGCCAGGCCGAAGCCTTCGCGCGCGCTGCGCTGGTCGTGCAACAGTTTGCCCTGGGCCGTGTCGGATAGCGCGGCGTGAGCGATGATCAGCTGCTTGGGCGCGAATTGGCTCGGATTGGCGCGGTCATGCGGGCTGGCGCTGCGGAAGAAGGTTACCTGGAAGCCCAGCGGCTTGCCGTCGGCGGTATTTAGCCAGCCGGTGACGTACCACCATTCGGTCTTGAATTCCGGGTGGGCGCCGAACGAAGCCGGGAAGGGTAGCGTGGCGCCGGATGCCAGCGGCGTCACGGGCGCGTAGGCGGGCGGCGCAGCCCACACTGGCGCGGCGGCCAGTAGCAGTGATAGCAGCAAGCCTCTCATTACCAGTCCTCCCATTACCAATCCTCCCTGACGGCGCGTATCGGCCCGCCGGACAAGGCTTGCCGGCCCGACAGCAGCGCCGTCAGCGCGGCGGCGGCCAGCAGCAGGGTGGCCACGGTGAGCAGCAGCGGCCATGGCAGATGCAGCTGCATGCTCCAGTGGAAGGACTGCGGATTGACGATGAACACCAAAATCAGGCTGATGACCCAGCCCAGCACAAAGCCGGTGGCGATGCCGAGCGCCGTCAGCGAGCCGCCCTCGATCGCCAGTATCGACAGGATCTGGCGCCGCGTGACACCCACGTGGCGCAGCATGCCGAACTCGCGCGAGCGCGCCAGCGTCTGCGCCGAGAACGTGGCGGCCACGCCGAACAGGCCAATGATGATGGCGATCACCTCCAGCAGATAGGTGATGGCGAAGCTGCGGTCGAATACTTTCATGCTCATGCTGCGGATGTCCGATGGCGCGCTGGTTTCCAGCGTGGCGCCGAAGGGTAGCTGTTTCAGGCGCCGTTCCACGTCGCCGGCGGCCATGCCGGGCGTCATCCACAGTGCGACGTTGCTGGCGTCGAGGTCGCCGGTGATGGCGCGGTAGTCGGGCAAGCGCATCTGGATCGAGCCGGTCGGGCGGGCATAGTCGCGCCACACGCCGGCCACCTGGAAGCGATGCAGCTTACCGCTCAGCGGCAGCTCGATCTGCTGGCCGGGCTGCATGCGGTACAAATCGACCATCGCTTCGGAGATCCATACCGGTGGCTCGCTGGTCGCCGGTAACTGCGGGCCGACCACGGCCAGTGATTTGCCGGGGTCGGCGATGTCGATGCTGCGCGCCAGCAGGGTGACGTTGGGCCGTCCGGCCGCCAGCGAGAGTGAACGTGTGCGCAGGAAATCGCTGCTGGCCACGCCGGGCAGGGTGGCGATGGCCTGCTGTTGCTGCGGGCGCAGGCCGGCGGTGCTGCCGCCGATGGCGGAACTGACGTACAAATCGGCTGGCAGGATGTGCTGCAGCCAGTCGCCCAACGACACGCGGAAACTGGCGACCATGATGGCCATCGCCACCATCAGGCTGAAACTGGACAGCACGCCGCCCAGCGCGATACCTGCCTGGCTGGAGGCGTTGGCAAGGCGGGACAGCGTCAGCGTCATCACGGCCGAGGCGCCGGGACGGTGTGCGCTGGCGCGGCTCCAGCGCCGGTGCGCGGCGCGAAATACGATGGCGGCCAAGCGTGGCATCAGCGCGATGGCGCCGATCAGCAGCAGGGCGATGGATAGGTAGCCAAATAGCGGCAGCTCGAATATCGGCGGCGCTTGCGTCAGCAGCGCGGCGATCAGCAGGCACAGCAAGGCCGGCCAGGCTTTGGACAGGCGCGCCATGGCCGCTTCCTCGGTGCCGGATTTGAGCGCCACGGCGGGCTTGGCGCGCGCCGCTTCCAGTGCCGGCGCGGCGCAGCCCAGCAAGGCGACGCCTACGCCGAGTGCAAAATAGACCAGCGCGCCGAGCGGCGCAAACTGCACCTGCGGCCGCACGCCGGAGAAGAAGCCTGCGCCCAGGTCGCCGCCGAAAAAGTGCAGCGCGGCCGCGGCCATGGCATAGCCGGCCGCGATGCCGATCGCCGATCCGGCCACGCCGAGGCTGAAGCCTTCCAGCATAATCTGGTGCAGCAAGCGCTGGCGGTCCATGCCCAGCACGCGCAGCAGCGCAAACTGGCTGCGGCGGCGGATGACGGACAGGGCCTGCGTGGAGAACACCAGGAAGGCGCCAGTAAACAGTGCCACCAACGCCAGCACGGTCAGGTTGACGCGATAGGCGCGGCTGACGCCCTGGTTACGGCTGTTCTGTTCTTCGTCGTTGGGCTGGTTGACGTGGAAGCGGCCGGGATAGTCGCGTTCCAGATCGCGCGCCAGCTGGGCTCTGAATGCGTCGCGATTGACGCCGTCGCGCAGTTTCAGGTCGATGCGCGAGAGCAGACCTAGTTTGTTGAAGCGCCATTGCGCCGCGCCGATGTCCATCACCCCGATGCGCTGCCCGGCGCGGGCGCGCTGGAGCGCGCCGGCCACGCGCAGATGAATAAGGTCCACGCCCGATTGCAGGGCGACGCTGCCGCCGTCGCTGCGAGAACTTTGCTTGAGCCACTCCTGTGCGGCAGGCGACAGGAAGATCGCATCATCGGCCAGCGTGTCGCCGACCTTGTCGTCGGCCGGTGCGCCGATCAAGTCCGGCGAGATGAAGCCGGCGCGGAAGGCGTCCAGGCCGATGATCTTGAGCGCCGTGCGCTGGCCGGGGATCGAGGCATCGAATTCAAGCACCGGCGAGGCCAGCGCCACGCCGTCGCGTTGCGCCAGCACGGGATACACGTTTTCGTCGAAAAACGCCTCGGTGCCGCTGACCTGCACATCGGCCACGCCGGACAATCCCTTGATCGCCGACGAAAACTCGTTGAACGCCGCCGCATTAATCAGATGGATCGCAAACCCCAGCGAAATCCCTACCGCAATTGCCGCGATGGCGACCAGTGCCCGCACCGGATGCGCGCGCCATTCGCCCAGCAGCAGCCAGCGCGAGAGCTTGCGCAACGATGCGGCGGGCGTCGCTCCGGTCATGGTCAAGAGCACTCCAGTGCCAGCATGTCCGTGGCGCGCTTGATGGGCTTGATGCGCTCAAGCTCGCGATGCTGCCTGGCCGCGCGCTTCAGGCGCTCTTTTTCCAGGACCGCGGCCTGCGCCTTCCGCTGCGCCAGATGGGCTGCGGCAGCGGGATCCGGCGCAGGCGCGCAAGGCAGGGCCAGTTCCGAAGCGCCCGTGGTAGCAGCCGGGCAGGGTGTCCGGCGATGGCTTGCCTTGCGGTCCACCGGGCATGGGGAGATGGTTGGCGCGGCAGCCGGTATGGCCACTGCGGTCGCTAGTGTCGGGCTCGATTTCACAGGATTTTCCCCGGGTTCATGATACCCAAGGGATCCAGCGCGGCTTTGATGGCCCGCATCATGTTCAATTCCACCGGCGATTTGTAGCGCACCAGCTCTTCGCGCTTTAGCGCTCCGATGCCGTGTTCAGCCGAGATCGAGCCGCCGAAAGCGAGTACGCTGTCATGCACGACGCGGTTGGCCGCCGCCTGGTTGGCCAGGAAGGCTTCGTTGGAAATACCGTCCGGTGGCGCGACGTTGTAATGCAGGTTGCCGTCGCCCAGATGGCCGAAGCACACCAGCTGGCAGCCGGGAAAAGCCTGTTCCAGCAGCGGTCCGGTGACCTCGATGAAGTCGGCGATGGCCGACACCGGCAAAGAGATGTCGTGCTTGATGTTCTTACCGGCTGCCGCCTGCGCCAGAGGGATGTGCTCGCGCAGTTGCCACAAGCCGGCCGATTGCGCCACGGACGTCGCCACCACCGCATCGGCGATGACGCCGCCATCGAGCGCCGCGCCTATGCCGCTTTCCAGCAGGCCGACCGCATGCGCTGCCGATTCACTGCTCGACAATTCCAGCAGCACGTATTGGCCATGGGCCTCCAGATCGGCAAATGGTTTGGGCAGCTGGGGGAAATGATGCGCCACCAGCTTCATGCAAAACTGCGACATCAGCTCAAAGCCGGTCAGGCTGGCGCCGCAGCGGTCCTGCATCATCGTCAGCAGCTGCAAAGCCTGTGCCGGCGATGCCAGCGCCGCCAGCGCAGTGATGCTGGCCTTGGGCTGCGGGTAGAGCTTGAGCACCGCGCCGGTAATCACCCCCAGCGTGCCCTCGGCGCCGATGAACAGGTCGCGCAGATCGTAGCCGGTATTATCCTTGCGCAGGCCGCGCAAGCCGCTCCAGATTTCGCCTTGCGGCGTCACGACTTCCAGTCCGAGACACAGCTCACGCATATTGCCGTAGCGCAGAACGGCGGTGCCGCCGGCGTTGGTGGCCAGATTGCCGCCGATGCTGCAGCTGCCTTCGGCCGCCAGCGACAGGGGGAACAGGCAAGCGGCTGCAGCAGCGGCCTCCTGCACCTGTTGCAGTATGCAGCCGGCATCGACCGTGATAGTGCGGTTGAGCGCATCGACCTTGCGGATGGAATTGAGGCGCGTCAACGACAGCACGACCTGCGTACCACTGGCATCGGGCACGCTGCCCAGCACCAGTCCCGTGCCGCCGCCTTGCGGCACCAGCGGCACGCGCCATTGCGCGCAGGCCTGCACCAGCTGCGCCACCTGTTCCACCGACGCCGGCCGCAGCACCGCCAGCGCCTTGCCGGTAAAGCGGCGGCGCCAATCGGTCAGATAGGAAGCCATGTCGGCTTCGCAAGTGAGCACGAAGTCGGCGCCGGCGATCTCGCGGCAGCGAGCCAGGAATTGAGTTTGCATGGGATTAGCGGTCGTTCTGGGTCGACTGCACTTTGACCTTTTCCAGCAGCTCCCTGGCCAGCTTCTTGGCCGCGCGCTTATACGGACGCAGGTACATCACGGCGCACACAAAGTAGACGCAGACGATCAGCGCCTCACCCCAGCCCAGCCAGGCCGACAAGTTGCCCTTGTCGCTGTAGCCGCGCACCACACCTTCGGTGAAGTACAGCAGTATCATCATCGAAGTCCATTGCAGCGTGTAGATATCGCGCTTGAACACGCCATACAACGGTATCAGCAGCGGCACTGCCTTCAGCACGACCCACGAGCCGCCCGGATGTAGCGGCGCCAGCACCATCTCCCACAACACGCACCAGATGATCAGCGTGAGCAGGCTGCCGATGGCGCCCCAGTGAAAATACTTTTGCATGGCGTTTTCCATTGCTATCCCTATGCTTTCAGCTTGACGGCGGTTTCGGCAAGGCGGCGGCCCAGCGCCACGGCCAGCTTCTTCTCGTCGTCGCTAATGGTCTTCCTGCCATCGAGGCCGGACCAGTGGCTGGCGCCATATGGCGTGCCGCCGCTGGCGGTGGTCATTAATTCAGGGTGAGTGTAGGGCAGTCCCAGCACCATCAGGCCGTGGTGCAGCAGCGGGATCATCATCGACAGCAGCGTCGACTCCTGGCCGCCGTGCAGGCTGCCGGTGGAGGTGAATACGCAGGCCGGCTTGCCGGCCAGGGTGCCGGACAGCCATTGGGCCGAAGTCCCATCCCAAAAATACTTCATCGCCGAGGCCATGTTGCCGAAGCGGGTGGGCGAGCCGACCGCGATGCCGGCGCATTCGCCCAGGTCGTCCAGCTCCACATAAGGGGCGCCGTCGGCCGGCACGTCAGGCTCGGTGGCTTCGGCCACGGTGGACACGGCCGGCACCGTGCGCAGGCGGGCGTCGCAGCCTGGCACGCTTTCGATCCCCTGCGCGATCAATTCGGCCAGTTTGCGGGTCGCGCCGTGCCGCGAATAATACAAAACAAGAATTATCAGATTAGATGGGTTCATCAGCGGTATTATAGGGCGCTTTAAGGAGTAGCAACGATGCTACTCTTGCAATCCTTGTCGAGTACATGTTTTCAAAATATATATCCCCATTTTTTCAGTACATTTTCCGCACTTGCCGCGGCGGTGTCGAGACCGTGCGCTCGCTGTCGTGGCAGGAAATCCGCGACCTGATGCTGTTTGCACGCCGCCGCCTGCGCGAAGAAAGCCTGCCGCAGGTGGCCGGCAGCCTGACCTTCACCACGGTGTTTGCGCTGGTGCCGCTGCTGACCATCGCGCTGGCGATCTTCACTACCTTCCCGCTATTTAATACCTACCGCAGCTCGCTCGAGGCTTATTTTATCCAAAGCGTGATGCCCAAGGCGATCTCCAGCACCATCCTTAACTACCTGACCCTGTTCGCGTCCAAGGCCACGCGGCTGTCGGCGGTGGGGGCGGTGGCGCTGCTGGTGACATCGGCCGCCACGTTCGGCCTGGTCGAAAAAGTCTTCAATCGCATCTGGCGCGCGCGCGCCGAACGCAGCTGGCCCAAGCGTATCCTGGTGTACTGGGCCATCATCACGCTGGGGCCTTTGCTCGTTGGCGTGTCGCTGACCATGTCGTCTCAGGTGTTCATGGCCACCAGCGATCTGGTAGGCGATGTTCCCATCATCGGTGCGCTGATTTACACGCTGTTGTCGCTGTCGCTGACCAGCGCCGGCTTTACCTTCCTGTATGCGACGGTGCCTAACCGCGACGTCGACTGGTATGACGCGGCTTGGGGCGGGCTGATGGCCGGCGTGGCGTTCGAGGTGGCCAAGCGCGGCTTCGCGTTGTTCATCACGCACTTCCCGGCTTATTCCAAGATTTATGGCGCGCTGGCGGCGCTGCCGCTGTTTCTGCTGTGGGTCTACGTGTCGTGGATGATTACGCTGGTGGGCGCCTTGCTGGTGGCCGCGCTGCCGGTGGTGAAGTATGAGCGTTGGTGGCACGAGGCGGTGCCGGGTGGCGAATTCGTCGACGCGATGGCGATCTTGAAAGTGTTGCACGTGGCCTGCGCTTGCGGCGACACGGCGCTGGTCGGCGCGCGTACTATCCGTGCCCGCACCCGGCTGGGCTTTGATGAAATGGACAACCTGCTGGAGAAAATGCTGGCCGAGGGCTGGGTCGGGCGCATCAAGGTCGAGGCGCCGTCGCGGGTCCAGTTGGGTAAGCGCGTCAGCGACGGTGCCGATCACTGGGTCATCCTTGCCAATGTCAACAAGCTGACCCTGGCCGACGTCTACCGCCTGTTCGTCTTTGGCGGCATGCCGGTCAACTCGGGCGTGGTCTCCGACGGCGAAGACGAGCGCGATCAGCAAGCCGCCCGTGAGGCCGCCTCGCTGGCGCGCGAAGTGGAAGCCGCGGTCGAGCAGGGCCTGGGCCGGACCCTGGCCGAACATTTCGGCCCGCTCGACTGCCGCTAGCGCAGGAAGTTGTAGAGCACGTCCAGCACCGCGTCCGGCTGCTCGGCCATCAGCGCATGACCGGCCTCCACCAGCACCACCTTGCCGTGCGCGATGGTGGAGCTGAGCAGCTTGGTGGAGCGCGCCGGCGTCATCATGTCCTTGGATCCGAAGATGAATAGGGTGGGGCAGCGCACCGCCTGCGCGGCGGCCTCGCCGTTGGCGTAGCTGTTGCAGGCCGCGAAATCGGTATGGAACACCAGCTCCGGATTAATCTGGGAAATGCGCTGCATCAGCCGCCGCGCGCCACCCATGGTGGAGAAGCCGGGGCCGGGGCAGGACGGCTTTTGTGCCATCGACGAGTGCGACCAGATGTTGACCATGTCGATCGCGCTTGGCTCATCGCTGCGCGAGGTCTCCAGCAGCGCATCCGATACCTGCATCGGATAGGTCGATCCCAGCAGGCCCAGGTGGCTGACCCGCTGCGGCGCCTTGTATGACGTTTCCAGCGCAATCAAGGATCCCATGCTGTGGCCGAACAGCGCGGCGCTGGGCACGCCGGCCGCATCGAGCAAGGCCAGCAGCCAGTTTGCCATCGCGTCCACGCTGGTCTTGGCCGCGCCCTTGCTGCGGCCGTGGCCTGGCAGGTCGAGCGCCAGCACGTTGAAGCCGTGATGCGCGAAGTAACGGGTTTGCAGTATCCACACCGAGTGATCGTTTTGCGCGCCGTGGATAAATACCACGCTCGGCTGCGCGGGATCGAACGGTTTGCCGCCGGTGTAGCAGTAGGCGGGAACGCCTTCAACGGTGAGCTGCATCTCAGGCTCCTTTCTGCGACAGTTTCAGGCAGCGCCCCAGGTCTTCGATCAGGTCGTCCGCGTCTTCCAGGCCGACCGACAGCCGCATCGTGCCTTCAGTGATGCCGGATGCGGCCAGCTGCTCGGCCGGCACGCGCAAGTGGGTGGTCGATGCCGGATGGATCACCAGCGATTTCGCATCGCCGACATTGGCCAGGTGCGAGAATACTTTCAGGCCGTCGACAAAGCGCCGGCCGGCCGCGCGATCGCCTTTCAAATTGAAGGAGAACACGGCGCCGCAGCCTTTGGGCAGCAGCGTTTTCGCCAGTTCATAATCGGGATGCGAGGGCAGTTCGGGATAGGATACCGATGCCACGGCCGGGTTTTTGATGAGGAACTCGACAATCTTGCGCGTGTTGGCGACGTGCCGTGCCATGCGCAGGCCCAGCGTCTCCACGCCCTGCAGGATGGCGAAAGCGTTGTGGGGACTCATGACCGCACCGAAGTCGCGCAAGCCTTCGCGCCGGGCGCGCAGCGAGAACGCGGCCACGGTCGATTCTTCCGCAAACACCATGCCGTGAAAACCGTCATATGGCTCGCACAGCTCGGCAAAATGGCCGGTCTGTTCGTACGCGGCTTGCCAGTCAAAGGTGCCGCCGTCGACCAGCAGCCCGCCTATGGCTGTGCCATGCCCGCACAGGAATTTGGTCGCCGAGTGGAACACCAGGTCCGCGCCGTGATCGAAAGGCTTGAGCAGATACGGCGTGGTGAAGGTCGAATCGAGCATCAGCGGCAGATGGTGCTCATGTGCGAGTGCAGCAACTGCCGCGACGTTCAGCACATCGAGTCCCGGATTGCCCAGCGTTTCGCCAAACAGTACCTTGGTAGTCGGCCGTATCGCGGCGCGCCACGCATCCAGGTCGCGCGGATCGACGAAGGTGGTCTCGATGCCGAAGCGCTTGAGCGTGTAGGCCAGCATATTGTGCGAGCCGCCATACAGTGCGCGCGAGGCGACGATATGCGAGCCGGCGCCGGCGATGGTCGCCAGGCCCAGATGCATCGCCGCCCGGCCGCTGGCGGTGGCAATGCCGGCCACGCCGCCTTCCAGCGCGGCGATGCGCTCTTCCAGTACCGCATTGGTCGGATTGGACAGGCGTGTATACACATGGCCGGCGCGCTCCATATTGAACAGTGAGGCGGCGTGGTCGGAATCCTTGAAGGCAAACGCGGCAGTGAAATACAGCGGCGTGGCGCGCGCGCCGGTGGCTGGATCGGGCGTCGCGCCGGCGTGCAGGGACAGGGTATCGAAGCCGGGATATTGGGGACCGCTCATGATGTCTCATCGATGTGATTGGAGTGGGGCGATCCTACCCCGAATCCCAGCTCAGCAACAGGGGGTAAAAAATGTTGCGTTTTGATTATTCGCAACGCTGGATTTTTTGCCGGGCTTAGGCTACTCTCGCATTAAGGCTAGAATAAATAGAAATCACATTCACCAGCCTCATATCTCAGCTCAGCGAACAGGACGGCCCCAAATGAAAGTCTCCGAAATTCTTCAGGTCAAAGGCAACATCCTTTACACGATCACGCCCGATCAGCCGCTGGTGGACGCCGCCAATACCATGGCTGAAAAGGACATCGGCTCGCTGGTGGTGATGGAGTTTGGCGATCTGGTCGGCATGCTGACCTTCCGCGAAGTGCTGAAGGCAGTCCACAGCAACAACGGTTCGGTCGGTACCGGCACCGTGCGCAGGCACATGGATGACCACCCGATTACCGTCACCCCGGATACCGAAGTCAATGAAGTGCGCCGTATCATGCTGGAAAAGCACGCGCGCTACCTGCCGGTGATGAATGCCAAAACCATCCTCGGCGTGATCTCGTTCTACGACGTGGCGCGTGCCGTGCTGGAAGCGCAGAGCTTCGAGAATCGCATGCTGAAAGCCTACATCCGCGACTGGCCGGCTGAAACGGCCGACCAGGCCAGCGACTAAGGCTGTGGCAGGGATGAAAAAAACGCTTCGAATTTTGAAGCGTTTTTTTATTGCCGGAGCGGTTTGCGTTGCCGCTTAAGCCGCACCTTCCAGCGCATCGTTGCTAAGCCATCCACCCAGCGCCGCCGCCGTCATCGGCCGCGCGAACAGAAAGCCTTGCGCCAGCGGGCAGCCTAGCGTCTGCAGGATCTGCGCCTGGCGTTCGTCTTCCACGCCTTCCGCGATCACGGCCAGGCCCAGGTTGCGGCCCAGTTGTATCACCATCTCGGCAATGCTGCTGCCGCGCGCCGAGCCGGTGATTTCGGTGACGAAGGCGCGGTCGATTTTCAGGCGGTCGATCTGCAAGCGCTGCAGATACGACAGCGACGAGAAGCCGGTGCCGAAATCGTCGATCGCGATGCTCACGCCGGTCTGCTTGATCTGCCCCAGCATCTTGATCAGCAGGTCCGGCTCTTCCATCGCCATCGATTCAGTGATTTCCAGTTCGACGAATTCCGGCGGCGCCTTGGTGTCTTCCAGCGCGCTGCGCAGCATCTCCAGGAAGTAGGGATGGCGGAACTGCACCTGCGATACGTTAATCGACATCATGAAGTTATCGTGGCCGGCCTCGCGCAAAGCCACCAGCTCGCGGCAGGCGGTGCGCAGCACCCATTCGCCCAGGTCGATGATCAGGCCCGAATACTCGGCGATCGGAATGAAACGGTCCGGTGAAATGAACTTGCCGTCCGGCGTCTGCCAGCGCAGCAGCGCCTCGGCGCCGACCGGGCGGCGCGTGGCCAGGTCGATCTGCGGCTGGTACACCACGAACAATTGATTCTGGCCGAAGGCCGTGCGCAGCGCGTGCATCATGCGCACCCGCTCGCGGATCTCGACGCCCATGCTGCGCGAGAAGTAGAAGTGGCCGGCGCGCTGCTGCGACTTGGCGCGCTTGAGCGCGATGTCGGCATCCTTGAGTGCGTCGGCGCCGCTGCCCTCATGCTCGTCCAGCCGCACCAGGCCCAGGGTGGCGGACAGCTGCACATCCTGGCCGTCGATGCTGAACGGCGTCTGGAACAGCGCCAAAATCATGGCCGGATTGACCTGGGCCGCATCGCCCAATACGCAGAAGATGTCGCCGCCGATGCGCGCCACCGTCAGCTGCTTGCCCAGCCGCGATTGCAGGCGCTGCGCCACGGCCAACAGCAGCATGTCGCCGAACTGGTGGCCCAGCGCGTCGTTGGTTTCGGCGAAGTGGTCCAGATCGACCAGCGACAGCGTCGCTTCGCTGCGGGCCGGTCCGGCCAGCATGGCGTCGAGGATCTCGACCAGGCGGGTGCGGTTGGGCAGCTTGGACAGCTGGTCGTAGAAGGCCGCATTGTGCAAGTGGCTGACCAGCTCGACGTTATCCAGGCCGACTGCCACGTTGCTGCAGAACACTTCCAGCAGCCGTTCATCGATCTCGGTCAGCGCGCGCGACACGTCGAGGAAGGCGACGAAATCGCGGCTGGCCTTGCCGGCAAAGTATAGCGTGATGAAATCGCTGCCGTAAACGTTGCGCCGTTGCGCCAGCGACAGCTCCATTGCACCGAGGATGCGCGGGTCGGACTGCAGGGTCAGCGTGGCGTTGTCCAGGTGGCGGTAGTTGCCGGCGGTGGCCATGACCATCAATTCGTGGCAGCCGCTGTCCGGGCACTCTTGCACGCACAGCACGCCGCAGGCGTCCTGGCCCAGCAGGTCGGCGATCTGCGCCAGCACGCCGGCCGCGAAGTTCTGCACGCCGTGCAAGGTCATCAGCTGGGTGCTGGCATGGACGATCTGGCTCAGGCCGCGGCGGCTGTCGTTGATCTTGCGGATTTGTTCGTAGGAGCGGATGGCCGCCGTCACCGTGGTGAACAGCTTGATGCGGGTCAGCTCGGACTTGGTCTTGTAATCGTTGATGTCGAAATCGCGGATGGCGTCGATTTCCGGCGCGTAGCCGGGCTGCCCGGTGCGCAGGATGATGCGCACATCGCTCAGCTTCAGGGTTTCGCGGATGTAGCGCACCAGATGCAGGCCGGCGTCGTCCTGTTCCATCACCACGTCGAGCAGGATCACGGCGATTTCCTGCTCATGCTTGAGCATTTCGCGCGCTTGCCCAGCCGAATACGCATGCACGAATTCGAGCGGGCGGTGCTGCATGTCGAGATTGCCGAGGGCAAAGGTGGTAGTCGAATGGACGTCTTCGTCGTCATCGATAATCATCACCCGCCAAACGTTACGTGGACCAGCCGCAGCAGGTGCCGTCGGATGCTCTTCTAAGAATACCAGATCGTCGTGATCGTCCTTGGATTGCTCAAGGGGGGTGATCGAAGGGGGCATGTGTCGCTTCTCCAGGATTTCTCGGTGTTCTTGCGATTAAGTATATAGCGAATTGTTAAAGAGAACGACGATTTCAGCGCGATCCGGGGGCGAATATGTGTCGTTGTGCAAGTTTTACCATACCTATATTGGAAAGAATGCCGTTTTGGTAAGTGAAATTTGCTGCAGAGCTGGGCTAGGGCGAACGCGGGCGGCGTCAGGCTGGTAGAATTGATCACTTTCCCCATTTTTGCAAAATCCCACCTATGTCCGGCAATACTTTTGGTAAGCTATTTTCTGTAAGCACCTTTGGCGAATCGCACGGTCCGGCGATCGGTTGCGTGATCGACGGTTGCCCGCCGGGCCTGCCTTTGTCCGAGGCCGACATCCAGCCGGAACTGGATCGCCGCAAGCCCGGCACGTCGCGCCATGTGACGCAGCGCCAGGAGTCGGACACGGTGGAGATATTGTCGGGTGTCTACCAGGGCGTCACCACCGGCACCCCGATCGCGCTGCTGATCCGCAATGAAGACCAGCGTAGCAAGGACTACGGCAACATCGCCGAAAGCTTCCGCCCCGGCCATGCCGATTACACTTACTGGCACAAATACGGCGTGCGCGATCCGCGCGGCGGCGGCCGTTCGTCGGCGCGCCTGACCGCACCGGTGGTGGGCGCCGCGGCCGTGGCCAAGAAGTGGCTGCACCAGCAGTACGGCACGCTGTTCAAAGGTTGCATGAGCCAGTTGGGCGATATCGACGTGCCATTCCAGGACTGGTCGCACGTGCACGACAATCCCTTCTTTGCCGCCAGCGGCGACGCCGAGCTGATCGCGCGCATGGAAGCGGCCATGGATGAACTGCGCCGCGCCGGCGATTCCATCGGTGCGCGCATCGACGTGATGGCGCAGAACGTGCCGGTCGGCTTGGGCCAGCCCATTTACGACAAGCTCGATGCCGATATCGCCTACGCGATGATGGGCATTAACGCCGTCAAAGGCGTGGAAATCGGCGCCGGCTTCAAGGTGGTGGCGCAAAAGGGTTCCGAGCATGGCGACGAGCTGACGCCGCAAGGCTTCATCGGCAATAACGCCGGCGGTGTGCTGGGCGGGATTTCGACCGGCCAGAACATCACGGTGTCGATCGCGATCAAGCCGACGTCGTCGATCCGCATTCCGCGCCGCTCGATCGACAAGGATGGCAAGCCGGTCATGGTGGAGACCTTCGGCCGCCACGATCCCTGCGTGGGCATCCGCGCCACGCCGATTGCCGAGGCCATGCTGGCGCTGGTGCTGATCGACCACGCCCTGATGCACCGCGCCCAGTGCGCCGACGTGCGCGTGAGCACGCCGAACATCGCGCTGTAATTTCAGCAGCTGCTACAAACGGGGCCGCGCGCCCCGTGCCTCACTTTATCGTCATGCCCAAACAAGCCTTCGGTTACGCGCTGTTCCTGTTTTTCTATTACGCCCATGCGGGTACCTTCTCCACCTACGCCACGCTGTTCTTTGCCGGTAAAGGCATGACGGTGGCGCAGATCGGCATGCTGATGTCGATGATACAGGTACTGCGCATCGTCGGCCCCAACGTCTGGGGCTACGTGGCCGATCACAGCGAGCGCCGCGTGCTGGTGCTGCGCCTGGCCGGCATCGCCGCGCTGGCCGCGTTCTCGGGCTTCTTCTTTGGCCACAGCTTCGCCCAGTTCATGGCCGCGATGGTGATACTCAACCTGTTTACCAGCGCCCAGGCACCGATCTGCGAAGCGCTGATGCTGTCCGAGATGCGCGGCGACCTGAGCTACTATGGCCGCATCCGGCTGTGGGGTTCGCTGGGCTTCATCGCCTCGGTGATGCTGGCCGCCTATGCACTGGACGACTTCGGCATCATGGCGCTGCTGTGGGTGGCGGGCGGCCTGCTGGTGTGCGTGATCGCCGCCGCCTTCTATCTGAAGGAAGTTGCGCGGCCCGAACACAAGGTCCAGCCGCCGGCCCTTATGAGCTTGCTGCGGCGGCGCGAAGTGATCGCCTTTTTCTGTTCGACCGCGCTGATGGTTGCCGCCCATACCTCGCTGTACACCTTCTATTCGCTGTACCTCGAGCGCAGCGGCTACAGCAAGACCGTGATCGGCGCCATGTGGTCGCTGGGCGTGACGGCCGAGGTGCTGCTGTTCTATTTCCAGGCACCGCTGTTCCAGCGCTGGGGCGCCCAGCGCATGATGTATCTGGCGCTGGGCATAGGCGCGGTGCGCTTTGCCATGATCGGCGTCGGCGCTAAGGTGCTGTGGATACTGGTGCTGGCGCAGGTGCTGCATGCCGCCACCTTCGCGCTGCACCACTCGTCGGCGGTGAGCACCTTGCAGCGCTGGTTTGCCGGGCCGCTGCAGGCGCGCGGGCAAGCGCTGTACATGAGCTTTTCGTACGGCATCGGCGGCTCGCTGGGCGGGCTGTTTTTGGCGCAGTGGTGGGAGCGGGCAGGGCCGCAATCGGTGTACTACGTGGCGGCACTGATGGTGGTGTTGTCGGCGCTGGCCGCACGGCTGTCGTTCCGCTGGCAGCAGAACGACAGGCACTAGTCAGGCAACGCGGTTGCTGACCGCTTCCAGCTTGTGGCGGCGCTCGACGGCGCGCACCACCAACGCGCGCAGGTCGTTCAGCAGCGAGAACTCGGTCTGGCTCAGCTGAATCGGCGGGAAGGATTCGTCCCAGTCGCCATACAGGAAGCCGGCCGGCTGGCCGTTGGCCGACAGCGGCAGGATCACGAAGCTGCGCGCGTCGGACAGGGTGCTCTTCCACCATTGCGGCAGTTTGGCCGCGAACTTCGGGTCGCGCGCGTTTTCGATGAAGATCACGCGGTCGCTGTTGAGCGCCGCGTGGAACACGTTGGGCTCGTAGCTGTCTTCGAACGCCATCTCGGGCAAGCGGTCCTTGATGGCGTCGCCGAAGCAGATCTTGGCGGCGTAGTTGCCGTCCTTGCGGTTGCGGACAAACGCCACCGCGTGCGAAAAGTCCAGTCCCTGGTATACGGTCTCCAGCGCGATCTGCACCATCTGGCCAGGGCTGGCGGTGTCCAGTACGTCGCGCATGTCGGCCAGGCCGCTGAGCAGGATCTTGTTACCGGCCGCCCGCATGCGGGTCTTGGCCAGCGCCTTGGCGCGCCGCTCGGCGGGCCGCGACAGCGGAGCGATCGACAGGTCGGCCGCAGCCACCGCCTTGGCTTGTTCGATCGCCGTCATCAGGCTGGCCGGCTCCAGGCCCAGCATGCTGGAATAGCTTTCGGCCAGTGCCTTGACTGCCTCGGCGCCTGCGGCATCGTCATGCCACAGATTGTCGGCGCACATGGCCGACATGGTCGACAGGCCGGCGATCCAGTCCTGCGGCGTCACTTCGGCGCCGGCTTCGGGCGGCTCCATGGTGCGCATGCCGTTGATCAGCGTGGCCGGCAGGCCCCAGTGCAGCGCGGCCGCGCGGCCTACCTCATCCAGGCTCAATCCCAGCACGTCGGGCGCGATGGCGTTGACGGTGCGGCCCTCCTTGTCGGCGCGCTGCTGCAGGTCGGTCCAGCGGTCGGGCATGTAGAAGGTCATCATCATGCGGCCCAGCGTGTGCAGCATCGAACACACCACGGCTTCTTCCGCATGGCGGCTCTCGGCAGTGGTGGCGATCTGTTGCGCCACGATGCCGGCCAACGCCGCTTTTTCCATTTCGATGTGGGCGATACCGGTGGCGTCCGGCGCGGATGCCGCCAGCTCCTCGATCAGCTTCAGGCCCAGCGCCAGATGGCCGATGGCTTCGGTGCCCAGCACCAGCACCGCCTTGCTGACGGTGTTGACGTGCTGGCCGAAGGCCGAATACATGCCGCTGTTGGCGAGACGCAGCACCTTCTGTGTCAGGACCGGGTCCGATAGCACGGTGCGCGTCATGTTGAATTCCTGCTCGTCCTCGCCGCGCATGGCGCCCAGGATGGAGGTGATGGCTTTCGCGAAGCCGGGCATGTCGCCCTGGCGCCGCGTGCAGTCCCACATCTGCGCCAGCAATTTGTCGCCTTGCGGCGTGCTGGCTTTGAAGACCGGGCTCATTGATGCACCTGCCGTAGTTCGTCCGGCAGTACCTTGGCGTAGGTGCTTTCCTTCAGCGCGGCCATGGCCACGTTGGCCGGCATAGGCTTGCCGGTCAGGTAGCCCTGGATGCGCTGGCAGCCGCGCTTTTCAAGATAGTGCAGCTGCTCTTCGGTTTCCACGCCCTCGGCCACCACCGACAGATCCAGGTGCTTGGCCAGGTCCAGCACGGCGTTGCAGATGGCGCCATCCTTTTCCGAACCGGGCAGGTCGCGGATGAAGGTGCGGTCTATCTTCAGTACGGAAATCGGGAAGCGCTTCAAATACGCCAGCGACGAGTAGCCGGTGCCGAAATCGTCGATCGCGATTTTGGCCTTGCGTTCTGCCATTTTGGACAGGATGGACTCGGCATGGACCGGGTCTATCATCAGCGTGCCTTCAGTTATTTCAAGAACCAATTGCTCACCAAGTAAGCCGGAAAAAGCCAGGGCATCGTCCAGCACGTCGAGAAATTTATCGTTGCGGAATTGCCGCGGGCTGATATTAACAGAGATGTACAAGCTGCGCTTGGCCACTTCTTCGAACTGCTTGAGCTGCACGCTGGCCGCTTTCAAGGCCCACGCGCCGAGCAGGTTGATCAAGCCATTGGTTTCGGCGATCGGGATGAAGCGGGCCGGCGGCACCATGCCCAGGGTCGGGTGTTTCCAGCGCATCAGCGTTTCGAAGCCCTGGATCTCGCGCGTGTGGGCGTCGACGATGGGCTGGTAGTACAGCAGGAATTCGCCTTCGCGTACGGCCTGGAACATGGCCGCTTCCAGCGAGATGTCGTGTTCGGGCGCGCTGCCGTCGTTGCGCTGGCTGTAGACCACGCAACGCGCCTTGCCGGTTTCCTTGGCGCGTGACATGGCCGCATCGGCCAGCGCCACCAGTCGCACTTCATCCTCGGCGTGCTGCGGATAGACCGACACGCCAACCGAGGCGCCGACATAAATAGTGTGATCGTCGATCTCGAACGGCGACTGCAGCGTGGCGATCAGGCGGCCGGTGACCAGCTTGATCTGGGCCTCGGTGCTGGTACCCGGCAGGACCGCGACGAATTCGTCGCCGCCGACGCGGGCCAGCGTGTCGCTGTCGCGCAGCGTCTTGCGCAGGCGGGCTGCGGCCATGCGCAGCACTGCGTCGCCGACCGGATGGCCCAGGCCATCGTTGACCTTTTTGAAGCCGTCCAGGCCCACGGTGGCTACCGCGAAGCCCTGGCCGGAGCGGCGCGCATTGGCGATCACCATGCGGATCCGGTCCGACAGCAGCAGGCGGTTGGGCAATTCGGTCAGCGCGTCGTGGGTGGCCATGTGGCGCAGGCGCTCTTCGGTCGCATGCTGGACCGACATGTCGCGGCCGACGATCAGCAGTTCCATGAGGTTTTGCGGATTGACGTAGCAGGACACGCGCAGCTCGTGCCAGATTTCCAGTTCCGGGGTCTTGATGCGGATTTCCACCAGCTTGGTGGCCAGCGATTGCAGTACGTCGGCCAGCGCCGCTTGCAGCGCCGGCTGGTCCAGGTCGCATACGTGCGCGGCCAGCATCTCACCCTGCAGATCGTGGCTGCAGCCGATCAGGGCCAGCGCGCGCTTGCTGGCAAACAGCAGCTGGCCTTGCTGATCTACACGGAATACAACATCGCCCGCCTCTTCCATGAGGTTATCAAGTTCGTGTCGCATATCGCGCTGAGACAGGGATGGGGAACTGGAAAGCATCGCGCAGGTCTAATCTTTCTATTTTTTCATGTCACAAATTCTACAGCTTTTGCTAACCCGATGACACGGCGAGTTTAGCCCTACCAATCTTGCAAAACCAGAACGAAATGTATCATTGATAGAGAGCGAAGCCCATGAAAAATGACAACATCCATGCTTCTTTTCAATATTTCTATTGCATCGGATGGGCAATCAGCGTGTCAGAATGAAAAACGGGGAGCAATCCCCGTCTTTATTATTTATTTGACATCATCCAAGATCGGATCGGATCGCTGTCGGCTGGCGACCTCCGCCCAGCGTGGCGGGAGCGAAAATCGGGCTCCCAGCTCGCTCGCCCGGCGCGCGAACGTCCCCAGTCCGATATGCCGGGCGAAGGCGATGGCGCCGCCGGTGAAGGAGGGAAAGCCGCAGGCGGTGATCGAGGCCAGGTCGGCATCGTCGACGCTGTCGGGAACGCCGCGGCCGACGCTGCCCAGCGCGGCGATGGCTTGCGCGTATAGCAGGCGGTCGCGCACGGCCGGCAGCGGCAGGGGCGCCGCAGTCGTGCCGGAAACGGTATCGGCCGGCGGTAGCTTGCCCATGCCGGCGGCCCTGGCCGCGTTGCGCAGCAGTGCGCTGGAAACGCCGTCGGCGCGCAGCTGGCGGATCTCGTCTTCATAGGCGGCGCGCACGGCGGCGCTGAATTGGGCCACGCCGGCATAGGCCGGATCGCTGCGCAGCTGGCTGACGCGCATCAGGTTGCGGGCCACCGGATGGATCGCAGTCTGGCAGAAATAGCGGCTTTCGAGCAGCTGCGCGCTGTCGAAATCGACCTGCAAGCCCTCGACCATCGCGCACAGGATGGCTTCCGGCGCCGGATAGTGGCCGCCGGTTTTCTCGCGCAGCATGGCCGGCGCCAGCTGCAACAGCGTTTGCAGGGCAGGGGTGTTCAGTGCGCCGCCGGGCAGCTGGTAGCCTTTGGTGTCCCACGGCTGCTGCATGGCTGGCCCCTTGGCTGCGGCCGGCGAGCTCTCTGGCGTGCCTTGGGCGATGCGGCGGCGCGCCGATTCGGCCGCCACCACGGCGTGCACCTGCTCGGCCAGCTCGGTATCGTCGCTGGCCACGCTGTGCAGCAGGCCGGCCTCGCGCGCCTGCGTGGCGCTCCAGGTGACGCCTTCCACTAGCAATGGAATCGCCGCCTGCAGCCCGGTCAGGCGCACGCTGCGGGCGATCTCGCCGGCCACCGGCGCCAGCCCCTGGCGCACCTGCGCCATGCTGACAGTGGTGTCGTGCAGCGCGATGCGGCGATGGCAGGCCAGCGCCAGGCCGAGCGCGTGGCCGCTGACTCCCGCTTCGACGAGGGTAGCGATCACCGGCACGCCCAAGCGCTCCAGGCGGCGCAGCAGGGCGTTGTACTCGCCCAGCGCGCGCATGCAGTCGGCGGCATGGGCCGGCGTCAGCGCCATCAGCTGTTCCAGTTCATGGCTGGCGGCGTGATCGGCATTGAAGCCGACGATCACGCCGTTCAGTTGCGCGCGCTGCGCTTCCAGCCGGGCGATGGCCGTGTCCAGGGTGTTGCGAAACAACTGGTCGAACGGGTTGATGGCGTGCGCCGACAGCATCAGCGTGATGGTGCTGCCGTTTTGATGGGTGCTAATCATGGGGTGTCCTCGGTACGGTGCGCGTTCAAACGCGTTCGATGATGGTGGCGATGCCCATGCCGCCGCCCACGCACAGGGTGACCAGGCCGCGTTTGAGTTCGCGCGCCTCCAGTTCATCGAGCAGCGTCCCGAGCAGCATGCAGCCGGTGGCGCCCAGCGGGTGGCCCAGCGCGATCGAACCGCCGTTGACGTTGACCTTGTCCTCGGCCACGCCCATCTCCTTCATGAAGCGCATCACCACGGCGGCAAAGGCTTCGTTTACTTCGAACAGGTCGATGTCGTCCAGCGTCAGGCCGGCCTTGAGCAGCGCCTTGCGGGTGGCCGGCGCCGGGCCGGTCAGCATGATGGTCGGGTCGGTGCCGGTAACGGCGGTGGCCAGGATGCGCGCGCGCGGCTTCAGGCCCAGGCGCTGTCCCGCTGCGGCGCTGCCGATCAGGGCCAGCGCGGCGCCGTCGACGATGCCCGACGAATTGCCGGCCGTGTGGATATGGGCGATGCGCTCGAGTTGCGGATATTTGCGCAGCGCCACGCTGTCAAAGCCCATGCGGCCGGGCGCTTCGAACGAAGCTTTCAGGCCGCCCAGCGTCTCGAGCGTGGTCTGCGGCTTGATGAATTCATCTTCGGCCAGGATGGTCAGGCCGTTGCGGTCGCGCACCGGCAGCACCGATTTGAAGCGGCCGGCAGCGCGCGCGGCGGCGGCCTTTTGCTGCGAGCGCAGCGCAAACGCGTCCACTTCGGCGCGGCTAAAGCCGTCCAGCATGGCGATCAGGTCGGCGCCTATGCCTTGCGGGAGAAAATCGGTGGCGAAGCTGGTTTCCGGATCCATGGCCCAGGCGCCACCGTCGGAGCCCATGGGCACGCGCGACATCGATTCGACGCCGCCGGCCACCACCAGATCTTCCCAGCCGGAGCGCACTTTTTGCGCCGCCAGGTTGACCGCTTCCAGGCCGGAGGCGCAGAAGCGGTTCAGCTGCACGCCGGCCACCCGCCAGTCCCAGCCGGCGGCCAGCGCCGCGGTCTTGGCGATGTCGGCGCCCTGGTCGCCGACCGGAGTCACGCAGCCCAGCACCACGTCGTCGATCAGCGCGGTGTCGATCCGGTGGCGGCTTTGCAGTTCGCGCATCAGGCCAGACAACAGCGAGATCGGCTTCACGCTATGCAGGCTGCCGTCCGGCTTGCCTTTGCCGCGCGGGGTGCGGATCGCGTCAAATATATATGCTTCGCTCATGCACTCTCCTGGGTTGGCTCACGCTGTTGTGTAGTCATCATAGTGTGTAAATACCAACAAAGCAACTGCTTGCTTGTCGCAGGGCTTTGCGCTAGTCTGATGCCATAAAACCAAGGAGACGCCCATGTTTGAGAGCCATGAGCACCAGCAGTTGCAGCGCACCCTGAAGCGCTTCATCGACAGCGAAATCAATCCGCATGTCGACGAATGGGAGGAAGCGGGCATCTTCCCGGCGCACGCAGTGTTCAAGAAGCTGGGCGAGCTGGGCCTGCTGGGCCTGACCAAGCCGGCCGCATACGGCGGGCTGGAACTCGATTACTCTTATTCGATGGCGATGGCCGAAACGCTGGGCCATATCGATTGCGGCGCGATCCCGATGGCGATCGGCGTGCAGACCGATATGTGCACGCCGGCGCTGGCCCGTTTCGGCTCGGATGCGCTGCGCAAGCAGTTCCTGGCGCCGGCCATCAGTGGCGACATGGTCGGCTGCGTCGGCATTTCGGAAGCCACCGCCGGCTCCGACGTCGCCGCCATCAAGACCGGCGCCCGCAAGGACGGCGGCGACTACATCATCAACGGCAGCAAGATGTGGATTACCAACAGCCTGCAGGCTGACTGGATGTGCGTGCTGGCCAATACCTCGGACGGCCCGGCGCACCGCAACAAGACGCTGATCATGGTGCCGATGGCGTCGCCAGGGGTCTCGGTCGGCAGGCAGATCCGCAAGATCGGCATGCACGCCTCCGACACCGGCCTGATTTACTTCGATCAGGTGCGCGTGCCGCAGCACTACGCGATCGGCGAGGAGGGCATGGGCTTCACGTATCAGATGCTGCAATTCCAGGAAGAGCGCCTGTGGGCCGCGGCAAACGCGATCCAGGCGCTGTTGAACTGCATCGATCTGACCGTCGACTGGGCGCGTGAGCGCAGCATGTTCGGCGGCCAGTTGCTCGACAACCAGCATGTCTATTTCAAGCTGGCCGAATTGAAAACCGAAGTGGAAAGCTTGCGCGCGCTGACCTACCGCGCCGGCCAGATGTACGTCGCCGGCAGCGACGTCACCGAACTGGCTTCGATGGCCAAGCTGAAAGCGGGCCGTTTGCTGCGCCTGGTACCGGATGGCTGCATGCAGTTCTGGGGCGGCATGGGCTATACCTGGGAGAACCGCGTGGCGCGCCTGTACCGCGACGGCAGGCTCGCTTCCATAGCGGGCGGCGCAGATGAGGTCATGTTGGGTATCATTGCCAAGCAGATGGGCATCTATCCAAAGAAAGCTAAAGAGGGAGGCAGGCAATGAACCACTTCGATACGCATGACATCAGCAACACGGTGGCGCCCTTCGAGAACATCAACCTGTTCGGCTGCGACATGGCGCTGCAGGAAGCCTTGCAGCGTGAAGGCGGCGGCGCGCAGGCCGATTCGCTGCACGAACTGGGCGCGCAGCTGGGCCGATCCGAGGTGCTGGACCTGGGCCGGCTGGCCAATACCTTCGCCCCCACGCTGCATAACTTCGACCGCGAGGGTCGCCGTATCGACGAAGTCGAGTTCCATCCCGCCTGGCATAGCCTGATGGCGCTGCTGATCGAAAACGGCACCCATGCCTCGCCATGGAATTCCGGCCAGCCCGGCGCGCAGGTGGCGCGGGCGGCCCGCTACATGCTGTTCGGCCAGCTGGAAAACGGCTCGCAATGCCCGGTCACGATGACCTATGCCTCGGTGCCGGCGCTCAAACAAGCGCCCCGCATCGCCGCCAAATGGCTGCCGAAGATCCTGTCCGGTGAATACGATCCGCGCTCGCTGCCGATCGAGCAAAAGCGTGGCGCGTTGATCGGCATGGGCATGACCGAGAAGCAGGGCGGTTCCGACGTGCGCACCAATACCACCCGCGCCGAGCCGCTGCTGCCGGCCGACGCCCAGCGCATGTTCGGCGACGACAGCGAAGACGTATTTCGCATCGTCGGCCACAAATGGTTTTTCTCCGCGCCGCAAAGCGACGCGCACCTGATCCTGGCGCAGACCGACGACGCGGGCAGCGCGGGCCTGAGCTGCTTGTTCCTGCCGCGCTACTTGCCGGACGGCAGGCGCAACCAGATCCGCGTGCAGCGGCTGAAAGATAAGCTGGGTAACCGCTCCAATGCCTCGTCGGAAGTGGAATTTACCGGCGCCTACGGCTGGCTGGTCGGCAAAATCGGCCGCGGCATCCCGACCATACTGGAGATGGGCAGCCACACGCGATTGGACTGTGTGCTGGGCAGCGCCGGCATCATGCGCGCCGCGCTGACGCACGCCTTGCACCACGCGCGCGGCCGCTGCGCCTTCGGTAAAAAACTGTCGGAACAGCCGTTGATGCAGAACGTGCTGGCCGACATGGCGCTGGAATCGGAAGCTGCGACCGCCTTCGCGATGCGCCTGGCGCGCTGCTTCGACGAATCGGCCGATCCGGCGCAGGCCATGCTGGCGCGGGTGCTGACGCCGGCCGGCAAATACTGGGTCTGCAAGCGTGGCCCGATGCTGGGCGCCGAAGCGATGGAAGTGCTCGGCGGCAGCGGCTATGTGGAAGACGGCCCGCTGGCGCGCCTGTACCGCGAATTCCCGGTCAATTCGATCTGGGAAGGCTCGGGCAACGTGATGTGCCTGGACCTGCTGCGCGCCTTGGCCAAGAGCCCGGCCGCGCGCGAAGCGCTGGCGGCGGAATTGCGGTTGGCCTGCGCAATCAATGCGCACTATTGCTGCCACGCGGAAGCGCTGCTGGCAGACCTGGACGAAGCGCAGTCGCATGAATACGGCGCCCGCCATTTGGCCGAGCGCATCGTGCTGGCGGTGCAGGCCGGCCTGCTGCTGCGCCACGCCCCGGAGTATGTATCGTCGGCGTTCGTGGCCTCGCGTCTGACCCGCGATGCCGGCGGCGCCTTTGGCCGACTGCCGTCCGGCATCGATTGCGCCGCCATTCTGGCGCGCGCCCTGGTGGAGTGAGCTTATGAGCAAAAACCCGCCCGCCGCCATCGACAACCGTCGCGCCGATCTGGTGCGCGTGTCGGCGCGGCTGTTCCGCGAGCGCGGCTTCGATGGCACCACCATACGCGATATCGCCGACGCCGTCGGCATGCGCTCCGGCAGTCCGTTTTATCACTTCAAGAGCAAGCAGGAGATCTTGGCCGCGGTGATGGAAGAGGGTTTGACTGCGGGCCTGCCGGCCGCCGTCGCGATCGTTGCCGGCAAGCTGGCGCCGCGCGACAAATTCCGTGCGCTGCTGCGTGCCCACCTTGAAATCGTGCTGGGCGAAGGCCACGACTTCATCCCGGTGCTGCTGTACGACTGGCGCAGCCTGACGCCCGAGCTGCGCGAGCGGGTGCAGATCCTGCGCGACCGTTACGACCAGTTATGGCAGGATGTGGTCAAGGAATTGACCGCTGCCGGCCTGCTGCGCAGCGACAGCGCGGTGGCGCGCCTGCTGCTGATGGGGGCCATCAATTACACGGTGCTATGGTACAAGCCGGGCCAGGGTTCCAACCTGGAACAGATCGCCGACGAAGCGCTGGCCATGTTTTTACGCCCGGAAGCCTGATTTTATTGTTGAAAACTGGGATAATGCGGCAATCAACACCAGTCCTGACAAAAAAAGAGCAAACAATGAAACAAGATCCGCGCTTTCCCAATCTCTTCATCACCGACCATCCGCTGATCCAGCACAAACTGAGCCACATGCGCGCCAAGGATACGTCGACCCGTACCTTCCGCGACCTGCTGAAAGAAATCACGCTGTTGATGGGTTACGAGATTACCCGCGACTTGCCGCTGACCACCCGTACCATCGAAACCCCGCTGATGACCATAGACGCGCCGGTCATTGCCGGGCGCAAGCTGGCCATCGTGCCCATCTTGCGTGCCGGTATCGGCATGAGCGACGGCCTGCTGGACCTGGTGCCGTCGGCCCGCGTCGGCCACATCGGCGTATTCCGCGACCCGGAAACCCACCAGCCCGTCGAATACCTGGTGCGTTTGCCGGACTTGGCCGAGCGTACCTTCATCCTGTGCGATCCGATGGTCGCCACCGGCAATTCGGCAGTGCATGCGGTCGACGTGCTGAAATCGCGTGGCGTCAGCGATGAACAGATCATTTTCCTGTCGCTGGTGGCCGCGCCGGAAGGCATCACCGTGTTCCAGAATGCCCATCCGGGCGTGAAGATCTACTGCGCCTCGCTGGACTCCCACCTCAACGAGCACGCCTACATCGTGCCTGGCCTGGGCGACGCTGGCGATCGCATCTTCGGTACCAAGGGCTAGCCATGCCCACGCCGGTTGAGCAGGAATTCCGTGCCCGGCTGGCGGCGTTGGGCGAGAAATTCGCCGCCAGCGTGCCGGTGACGCTGGACAAGATCACCCAGGCCTTGGCCGCATGCGAAGCTGCGTTTCCCCCGGACGCCGGTCAGCTCGACGTGCTGCACGAACTGCTGCACGGCGTGGCCGGCTCGGCCGGCACCTTCGGCTTTGCCGAGCTGGGGCTGCAGTGCCGCCGTGTTGAACAAATGGTACGGGTGGTCATTGCGGCACATCCGGTGCCGGCATCCGCATGGGTCCCGGTGGCGCAGGAGGTCAAGCGCTTGCTGGCGTGGGCCGCCGTCGACCCGCGCGCCCCCTGGCCGGAAGGGCATTGACACTGGCTTGACGGGCGCTTGATCTGGCGCAAACCGGGTCCGATTTGCTAGTCTATAGTGACACCTATGCCCGGTAAATCGGGACGTGTAAGGGGGCTTGAATGCACAGGAAAAATGACGGTTTCTACCACCAAAAGCGCTAGCTTGCATTTATTTTCGCGAAAACGTGCTTTTCCCGATTTTATGGGTATAATGCGACATCGTTTAGATTCAAGAGTAGTGCAGTTTGGCTGTCATTTCTTGCTTGCTTCAAACGATATCACGGGCGCAAGCCCAACTTAACTGAAATAGGAATTGTAATGGCAACTGGTATCGTAAAATGGTTCAATGATTCGAAGGG
>FSZM01000014.1_pt1 | contig 32612 bp, 36 predicted proteins | sample 1638831 | NCBI WGS metagenome assembly FSZM01 (sample SAMEA3914813, study PRJEB12502) | metagenome | biome: forest; material: soil | place: Canada | collected 2011-07-07 | depth 0.3 m
CTACATCGCCATCCACCTCGACACCGTGGCCGACAACGCGCGCGACATCGACTTCGCCATGCGCTGGGGCTTCGGCTGGAACGTCGGCCCGTTCGAAACCTGGCAGGCGGCCGGCTGGTCGCAGGTCGCAACCTGGGTCAAGGAAGACATCGACGCCGGCCACGCGCTGTGCAGCGCGCCGCTGCCGGCCTGGGTGTTCGAAGGTCCGGTCGCCGAAAAGGGCGGCGTGCATACGCCTGAAGGTTCATGGTCGGCCGCGTCGAAATCGTTCGTGCCGCGCTCCTCGCTGGCCGTCTACGAGCGTCAGCAGTTCCGCGCACCGGTGTTCGGCACCGACGCCGTCGACGGCAAGACCGCCGGCACCACCGTCTTCGAAGACGACTCCGTGCGCCTGTGGCACTCGGGCGACGATGTGCTGGTGATCTCGCTGAAGACCAAGATGCACGTGATCGGCGGAGGCGTCATCAACGGCCTGAAAATGGCCCTGGCCGAAGCCGAGAAGAACTTCAAGGGCCTGGTGATCTGGAGCGCCGATGCTGCCGACGGCGGCGCCTTCTCGGCCGGCGCCGACCTGCAATCGGCACTGCCCGCGTTCATGCAGGGCGGCGCGAAAGCGGTCGACCCTATCATCAGCGAACTGCAAAACGCCTTCATGAAGATGAAGTACTCGAACGTGCCGGTGGTCGCCGCGGTGGCCGGCCTGGCATTGGGCGGCGGCTGCGAAATGGCGCTGCACTCGTCCAAGCGCGTCGCGTCTATCGAGTCGTACATCGGCCTCGTCGAAGTCGGCGTCGGCCTGATCCCGGCCGGCGGTGGCTTGAAGGAAGCGGCCGTGCGCGCGTTCAAGGAAGCCAAGGGCAACGACATCCTGCAATTCCTGAAAGCCGGCTTCACCAACGCGGCCACCGCCAACGTGTCGAAATCGGCACTGGAAGCGCAGGCCATGGGCTACCTGAAAGAGGACGACGTGATCGTCTTCAATCCCTACGAACTGCTGCACGTGGCCAAGGTGGAAGCGCGCGCCATGTTCGACAAGGGCTATCGTCCGCCGCTGCAAACCCCGGTGCAGGTCACCGGCCGCTACGGCTACGGCACCATCAAGGCGCAGCTGGTCAACATGCGCGACGGCGGCTTCATTTCCGCGCACGACTTCAAGTTGGGCGAGATGATCGCCGAGATCGTGTCGGGCGGCGACATCGATCAGGGCTCGTTCGTCAGCGAGCAGTGGTTCCTCGACATGGAGCGCAAGGCCTTCCTGGAACTGCTGAACCATCCGAAGTCGCAAGAGCGCATCATGGGCATGATGCAGACCGGTAAGCCGGTACGCAACTAATCCATGTCGGTCCTGTCCTTAGTATTCAAAGTTTTACTGCGTGTGAGGCCTAGCATGGTGTATGACCGTATCAAGCAACAGATGATGGATACCTTGCCCTTCGTGCGTCTGCTGGGGATACGGATCGACGAAATCGGCAACGGCACCGCCAAGGTGTCGATGCCGGAAGACCCGAAGCTCAACAACCACCTGGGCACGCAGCACGCCGGGGCCTTGTTCACGCTGGCCGAAACGGCTTCCGGCGCGGCCATGGCGGGCGGCTTTGCGGATCTGATCGTGGGCCTGCGCCCGGTCGCCAAGCAATCGCGCATCCAGTACCAGAAAGTAGCCCAGGGTGCGACGCGCGCCGAAGGCCGTGTGCCTGGCGACTTGGCCGCGCTGAAGGCCGAGCTGAAGCAGCAAGGCAAGGTGGCGTTCCCGGTGGAGGTCGACATCTTCGACGCCGCCGGTACGCTGGCCGCACAGGTTCAAGTGGATTGGTATTTATCCGAGAAGCGGGCATAACGTTCCGCATAAGTCTTCGATCAAAACTATTGAAAGATCAAAATGAGCAAACAACTTCAAGACGCATACATCGTCGCCGCTACCCGCACTCCGATCGGCAAGGCGCCGCGCGGCATGTTCAACAAGACCCGCCCGGACGACCTGCTGGTGCGCGTACTGCAATCGGCCCTGGCGCAAGCGCCTGGCCTGGATCCGGCGCTGATCACCGACGCCATCATCGGCTGCTCGTTCCCGGAGGCGGAGCAGGGCTTCAACGTGGCGCGTCAGGCCGTGCTGCTCGCCGGCCTGCCTAAGACCATAGGCGGCGTGACCGTCAACCGCTACTGTGCATCGGGCATCACCGCGCTGGCCATGGCTGCGGACCGCATCCGCGTCGGCGAAGCCGATGCGATGATCGCCGGTGGCGTCGAGTCGATGTCGATGGTGCCGATGATGGGCCACCACCCATCGATGAATCTGAACATGTTCACCGACGAAAACGTCGGCATGGCTTACGGCATGGGCTTGACTGCTGAAAAAGTGGCGACCCAGTGGAAAGTGTCGCGCGAAGCGCAGGACGCGTTCTCGGTCGAATCGCACCGCCGCGCCATTGCTGCGCAGCAGGCTGGTTTCTTCAAGGACGAGACCACCCCGGTGGAAATCATCACCCGCACGCCGGACCTGGCCACGGGCGAAATCATCATCAAGAAGCGCACCGTCGACACCGACGAAGGCGCACGTGCCGATTCGACCGTGGAATCGCTGGCCAAGCTGAAGCCAGTGTTTGCGGCCAAAGGTTCGGTCACCGCCGCCAACAGCTCGCAGATGTCCGACGGCGCCGGCGCGCTGCTGGTGGTGTCCGAGAAGTTCCTGCGCGAGCACAATCTGACCCCGCTGGCCAAGTTCTCCTCGTTCGCCGTCAAAGGCGTGCCGCCAGAGATCATGGGCATCGGTCCGAAGTTCGCGATTCCCGAGGCTTGCAAGGCCGCCGGCATCACCCAGGACCAGCTGGACTGGATCGAGCTGAACGAAGCGTTTGCCGCACAAGCGCTGGCCGTGATCGGCGACCTGGGCCTGGATCCAGCCAAAGTGAACCCGATGGGCGGCGCGATCGCCCTGGGCCACCCGCTGGGCGCGACGGGTGCGATCCGTGCCGCGACCGTGGTGCACGCTCTGCGCCGCAACAACCTGAAGTACGGCATGGTCACCATGTGCGTCGGCGCCGGCATGGGCGCGGCAGGGATCATCGAACGCGTATAATCGCGGACGGCAAGGTATAGAAAAAAGGGCGCTGCGGGATACCTCGGCGCCCTTCATCATTTTGGAGATAGCATGGACATTTTGAGCAGCAAGACCGACGGTATCCTGAGCATCGAATTCAACCGCCCGGAGCGCAAGAATGCGATCACGTCGGCGATGTACCAGGCGATGGCGGACGCCATCAACGACGGTGAAAAAGACGCATCGGTGCGCGCGATCCTGATCGTTGGCAAGCCGGAAATTTTCACCGCCGGGAATGACCTGGATGATTTCCTGAAGAGCGCCCGCCCGGAAGACGGATCGGATGTCGAATCGCGTGCCGTGTACCGCTTCATGGTGGCGCTCAGTGGCACGACCAAGCCGGTGGTGGCAGCGGTCGCTGGTGCGGCGGTCGGTATTGGTACGACGATGCTGCTGCATTGCGATCTGGTGTACGCGGCGGATAACGCCAAGTTCTCGATGCCGTTCTCGCAGCTGGGTCTGTGCCCGGAGTTCGCGTCCAGCATGCTGCTGACGCAAATCGCCGGCTACCCGCGCGCAGCGGAAAAGCTGATGCTGGGCGAAGCCTTCCTGGCGCAGGAAGCGCTGGAGATGGGCCTGGTATCGAAGGTGCTGCCGGCCGCCGCACTGCACGCGTTTGCGCGCGACCAGGCCGCCAAGCTGGTGGCCTTGCCCGCGAGCTCGGTACGCGCCACCAAGCAGCTGATGAAGTCGTCCCGTAACGACGCCGTCAAAGCCAAGATGGCCGAAGAAAACAAGTTCTTTGGCGCGATGCTGTCGGCCCCGGAAGCCAAGGAAGCCTTCACCGCGTTCTTTGAGAAGCGCAAGCCGGATTTCTCCAAGTTCGCTTAAGTGGGGAAGATTTAGTCTTCAATCAAAATCTGATCCACGCGGTCCGGATAGAAAGCCAGGTGGTCACGTATTGCTGCCACCGCCGCGAAAGGCTCTTCGTAAGTCCACACTGCTTTGTCTGAGCCACTGGATGAGATGCTGTAGTAGTTGCACTCGCCTTTGTAGGGACAGTAGGTCGTGTGGTCGCTGCGTTCGAGTAGGGCCATGTTCACATCGGTGCGCGGAATGTAGAGCACCGGTGGGTACGCCGCCTCCTGCAGCGACAGTGCGTTGCGGCTTTCCGCAATGATCTGGCCAGCGGCGATGACCTTGACGCGGCCTTGGGCCACCTCGATGGTGATCGGGTGGTCAGGGCCGGGGATTTTTACTGTGCGTTGGGTGCTCATGCTGATTACCTTTCATTGTGTGAGACAGTGTCGGCCATCAGGCCGAATACCGCGAATTGTGGCTCATCACTGAGCCAGGATTGCGTCACTTGCCAACCGCCTTGCTTCGCCAGCGCCGCAAATGAGGCTGGCGTAAATTTGTGCGAATTTTCCGTGTGCAGGCTCTCGCCGGCGCGGAACGCGTAGGCATTGTCGTCGACGTTGACTATCTGATCGGCGAGACTGACCAGATGCATCTCGATGCGGCTGCGTTCTGCGTTCCAGCGCGCTTCGTGCGCGAACGACGACAGGTCGAAGTTCGCATCGAGTTCGCGGTTGATGCGTGTGAGGAGATTTTTGTTGAAGGCGGCGGTCACTCTTGCCGCATCATTATAGGCCGCCAGCAAAATGGCTTCGGCCTTCACCACATCCGCGCCGACGATCAGCATGGCGTCCTCGCCCAGCAGCGCGCGTATGGATGCCAGCAAGGCCGCCCCTTCCTCGTGGGTGAAATTTCCGATCGTCGAACCAGGGAAGAAGCCTATGCGCGGCCGGTGTGCTACTTCATCCGGTAGTGACAGCGTGCCGGTGAAATCGCCGACCAGCGGAGTCACGTGTAACGCCGGATACGAAAGTCGCAAGCGCGTCACGGCATCGTCCAGCGCCGATGCGCTGATATCGATGGGGACATAGACCGCTATCTGTGGCGCCGCATCCAGCAGCTGGCGGGTTTTATCGCTGGCGCCGCTGCCGAATTCAACCAGCACCGCGCCTTCCGGTATCGACAGCGCGATTTCAGGTGCGATATTGCGCAACAAGGCGGTCTCGGCGCGGGTTGGGTAGTATTCTGGCGTACGGCAGATAGCCTCGAACAGGGCGGAACCGGCCGCATCGTAGAAGTATTTTGGGGACAGCGATTTTGGACGCGCGGACAGTCCAGCCGCTACATCGGTCGCGAATGCGCGCCGGTCGTCGTCGCCGTCCAAGTCGCGCGCCAGACGCACGCTGGAAAACATCCAGCGCTGCCCGGGCCGGAAAAAGTTGCGATAGCTGTGGCGCGCGTGGCCTGGCGCAGTGGCGGCCGCGCCGCCGCGCATAACCATTTGACCGATCATGAATTTTCCGTTGTATTCGCCGGTCGGATCGGAAGCTGCGCGAAAACCGGGGTAGGGCAGATAAGCGCTTCGCGTCCACTGCCAGCTAGCGTTGTCTGCCTGCCGCAATAAGCCAGCGCGCGCGGCGATCTCCCATTCGGCTTCGGTCGGCAAACGTGCACCGGCCCAGCATGCATAGGCATCGGCTTCGTAGTAGCTGATGTGCTGTACCGGCGCTTCGGGATCTAGCCAGTGCATCCCGGATAGCGTCATCTGCGACCAGCCATCCGCGGTTTCGCGCCAGTAGGCGGGCGCTTGCCAATCCTGTTGGCGTACAGCGTCCCAACCATCGGCCAGCCACAATTCCGGTCGGCGGTAGCCGCCATCGCGCATGAAGTCCAACCATTCACCATTGCTGACCAGACCATCGGCGATGGCGTACGGTTCCAGCCAGGTTTTATGGCGCGGTGTCTCGTTGTCGAATGCGAAGCCATCGCCGTCGTGGCCGATGTGAACCAGGCCTCCCGGAACGTCGCGAAACTGCGCGCGTGGCGCAGGCGGCAACGGCGGCCATGCGGCGTCATATATCGGCTTCATCGGCGATAGGCTGAACAGGTGCAGCAGATCCATCAGCAGCAGTTCCTGATGCTGTTCCTCGTGCGCGTAGCCAAGGTCCAACAGCGCCTCGATACCCGGCTGTGGGCTAGCCAGCAGACGCGCCATGGCATTGTCGACATGGCGGCGGTAGGCCATCACCTGTTCCAACGATGGCCGTGTGAGCATGCCGCGCTGCGGGCGTGGCTGGCACGGACCGAGCGCTTCGTAGTAGGAATTGAACAGGTAGCCGAATTCTTTCGCATACGGCAGGTAGCCGTGCAAATGGGGCGCTAGCACGAAGGTCTCGAAGAACCAGGTGGTATGGCCCAGGTGCCACTTGGCGGGGCTGGCGTCCGGCATGGACTGCACTGTCGCGTCTTCGTCGCTCAGGACGGCGGCCAGCGCGGTGGTACGCATGCGGACCGCCATATAGCGCTCCAGCAGGCTGTTAGTCTGGCTGCGCATGGCGGCCGATGCAGAAGTAGTCATGATCTGTTCACGAAAGATGAGAGAAGCGCTCGCCCCATTGTGGCGAGCGCGATGCCAAACGGATTACGCGGCCTGATGGATCGGGTAGTCGGTATAACCGGCATCTGCACCGCCATAGAAGGTATCGCGGTTGTACTGGTTCAGCGGCAGCGCATCACGGATGCGTGCCGGCAGATCCGGATTGGCGATGAAGTCGCGGCCGAATGCGACCAGGTCCGCATCGCCTGCAGCGACGGTTGTTTCCGCCGACGCTGGCGTAAAGCCGCCGGCGGCCAGCAGCACGCCTTTGTAGTGTTGGCGGATCAGGTGCGCGGCCACCACGTCCTGGCTGCGCGCCAGGTCGTCTTCGCTGCCTTGCACGCGCGGCTCGATCACATGCAGATACGCCAGGTTCAGGCGATCCAGCTGTTGCGCGACATAGGTAAACAGCGCTTGCGGATCGCTGTCGTGCATGCCGCCGAAGCTGCTGCTTGGGCTAATGCGTACCGCGACGCGATCCGCTCCGATGACGCTGGCCGCCGCCTCGACCAGCTCCAGCAGGAAGCGGGTGCGGTTCGCCACGCTGCCGCCGTACTGGTCGTTGCGCTGGTTGCTGCCGTCTTGCAGGAACTGATCGACCAGGTAGCCGTTGGCGGCATGGATCTCGACGCCGTCAAAGCCTGCGGCGACGGCGCGGCGTGTGGCTGCACGGTAGTCCTCGACCAGCGTGGCGATTTCCGCCAAGCTCAGCTCGCGCGCTGGCGTGGTCGTCACCCAGCCCTGGCTAGTGAAGACCACGCCTTCAAACGGCACAGCGGATGGCGCCACCGGCTGGCCGCCACTCGGCTGCAGCTCGGCGTGCGAAACGCGGCCTACATGCCACAGTTGCAGGAAGATGCGGCCACCCTTCGCGTGGACGGCGTCAGTGATGCACTTCCAGCCCGCGATCTGGGCATCGTCATGGATACCGGGCGCGCCCAGGTAGCCGTTGCCGCCGGCACCGACGAAAGTCGCTTCGCTGACGAGCAGGCCGCCGTCGGAAGCGCGTTGGCCGTAGTATTCGGTCATCAATGCGTTAGGTGTTGCACCCTCGGATGCGCGCAGCCGGGTCAGTGGCGCCATGACGACGCGGTGCTGCAATTTGGTGGAGCCGATTAAAGTGGAGGTAAATAATATGGACATGGGAGTAAGCTTTTTAAATTAAGTATCAGGCTGCCGTGCGATCGCTGTGAGCGTCGCACGGAAAAAAATCGATCAAGCGGTGGCGCTGGTACGGGCGGCGATCTCGCCGTACCAGCGTTTGAGCGCGGTCAGTTCATCGGCAACCGGGAAATCGATGGCCTTGGCTGCGAAATCCGCGGTGACCAGCGCCGTGATGTCGGCCACCGAATAACGGTGGCCGGCGACGAAGGGCGTTTGCTCCAGGCGCGTATTCAAATCGCGGAAGAAGTTGGCCACCCGGAGCCGGCTGCGCTCCGCCAGCGCCGGAATCTGTTCGTAGTCGTGGGGGCCAGCGATGGCGCGACCTTTGAGCCCGGGCGCAAAGTTGCGGATCGCCTCCATGACGGCGGCGAAGCCTTCTTGCTCGGCGCGGCGGTCCCACATGGCCACCAGAGCTTTCTCCTTGGCCGTCACGCCCAGCAGCGGCGTGTCGGGATAGCTTTCTTCGATGTAGCGCTGGATCGCCGGCACTTCGCCGATCGCGGTGCCGTCTTCCAGCACCAGGGTCGGTACCACACGGCGCGGATTGATGGCGCGGTAGCTGTCGCCGTGCTGCTCGCCCTTGCCCAGGTCGACCGCCACCAGTGGCAAGGTGATGCCTTTCTCGGCCAGGAAGATCCGTACGCGGCGTGCGTTAGGCGAGCCGCTGGAGTGATACAGAGTTTCGTTAGTCATGATGCTGTCCTTGCTTACTTAATTCAGAGTTCGTTCAGAGTTTGGAGCCGCCATCGACATGCAGCGTGTCGCCGGTGATCCAGCGAGCCTGGTCGGACGCCAGGAAGGTCACTGCCTCGGCGATGTCCGCTGGTTCGGCCAGACGTTTGAGTGCCTGCATCTGCAGCGTGGCCTGGCGGCCGCCTTCGGTCTTGGCGAAGCTGGACATCTCGGTCGGCACCACGCCTGGCGCCACCGCGTTGACGCGGATGCCGCGTCCGCCCAGCGCAGCTGCGAAATGCTTGACCAGCGTATCGACCGCGCCCTTGGTGGCGGAATACGCCGGCAGTTGTCCGACCGCCGAACGCGCCGCCAGCGAGGACAGCAGGACAATGCTGCTGCCGGTGCACATCACCGGTAACAACTGCTGCACCAGGAAGAACGGCGCCCGTACATTCACCGCGAACAGTTCGTCGAATTCGTCCACCGTGGTGTCTTCGATGCTGCGGGCGTGGGCGATACCCGCGTTGGCGACTAGGATGTCGAGACGGCAGCCGATGATGGCGCGCACGCTCTTGGCCAGGTCGTGCGGTCCGTCGGGCCGGCGCAAGTCGACTTGAATCTTCTGCGCCTTGCCGCCGCTCGCATGGATCTCGCGCACCAGCGTCTCCGCTTCAGTTTCGCCGAGGCTGTAGTGCACCAGCACTTGCGCGCCTGTCGCCGCCAGCGCCAGGGCGGTGGCGCGGCCGATGCCGCGCGAGGCACCGGTCACCAACGCGGTCTTGCCTGTCAGTTTGGTCATGATGGCTGCTCCTTTGCAGTTAGCGTTGCAGGCCGTGGGCGATACCCAGCTTGTCCAGCAGCGCCTGCGGCTGGAAATAGGCCACCCAGATCGACGTCGCCTTGCCATCGTCAACCGTCCAGTGCTCGGAGATGGTGATGGTCTCGTCGCTGCCGGTCAGGCCGAAGTTCACCAGGGCGATGACTTGGCGGCCTTCGGCGAACAGCACGTCGTACCTGAAGCGGCTGAAGTCCAGCACGTCCGGCAGCTTGGGCAGTACCTGCTCGCGGAAGAAGGCCGCGCCCTCGTGCACACCGCCCCACGGCAGGTAGTTCGGTGCGGTGGTGGTGAAGTCTTCGGCCAGGTAGGGCGCGAAATCGGTCAGACGGCCCTGGACGCCAGCCTGGTAGTAGGCGTCCACGACGGCGCGGCTTTGGGCGCTGATGGTATCGTTGCTCATGATGTTCTCCTTGGTGTGTGGGGATCAGCCAGCGGTTTTGCCGCCATCGACGGTGAGGATCTGGCCGGTGACGAAGGCCGCGCCCGGCGTCGCCAGGAACAGCACGGCGGCGGCGATGTCGGCGGGCTTGCCGATGCGGCCCAGTGGAACGCCATTCTTCAGTGATGCCTTGCGTTCTTCGGTGCCGGTGAAGCGGTCCAGCATGCCGGTGTCGGTCGGTCCCGGCGCGACAGCGTTGACGCGCACGCCGCTGGTCGCCACTTCCAGCGCGGCCGATTTGGTCAGGCCTTCCACCGCGTGCTTGCTGGCGGCGTAGATGGAGGCGTAGGCGGCGCCCTCATGGCCGTAGGTCGACGAGATATTGATGATGCTGCCGCTGCCTTGGGCGGTCATCACCCGCAACTCGTGCTTGAGGCTCAGCAGCGTACCCAGGACATTGGTGTCGAAGGTGGCCGCGTAGCTTGCGGCGGTCTGGCTGGTGATCGGACCCGGCTCGCCCTCGGTACCGGCATTGTTGACGGCCACATCGAGGCGGCCGAAGCGCGCCACGGTTTGATCGACCAGGGCACGCACCGCGTCGTCATGGCGCACGTCGGCCTGGATAAACACGGCGTCCGCGCCCAGCTTTTTCAGTTCGGCTTCCAGCTCGGCGCCTTCGGCCGCGCGGCGGCCGGAAACGACCAGTTTCACGCCGGCGTCGGCGAAGGCGAGGGCGGTGGCGCGGCCGATGCCGGTCAGCGCGCCGGTAATCAACACTACAGAATGGTCGGACATGATTGCTCCTTGAGGGTATATTCAAAATGTATGAGCGGGAGGCAGATAACTACCGCTTCAGGAGACAATGTAGGTTCTTGTGGCAGAATAAAAAAAGACTTTATAAGCCGGTAGGCATACCTGAAAAGCATGGGAGGGGCATGGAGCTCAGACATTTGCGGTATCTGATCGCGGTCGCCGAGACCGGCAGCCTGACGGAAGCGGCCGAGCATCGGCTGCATACATCGCAGCCGTCGTTGAGCCGGCAGATACGCGATTTGGAGGATCAGGTCGGTGTCGCGCTACTCAACCGCAGCGCGCGTGGCGTGACGCTGACCGATGCCGGCAAGGTCTTCATCGATCATGCCAGGCTGGCTTTGCATCAGGTGGAAGCCGCGGTGGAAGCGGCGCGGCGCGCGGCGCAGCCGGCCAAGCAGCGTTTCGCGATCGGCTTTCTGACGGGCCAGGAAATGATCTGGCTGCCGAAGGTGATGGGGATATTGCGCGCTGAATTGCCGAATATCGATGTCACCGTATCGAGCGACTATTCGACCGATCTGGCGGAGGCGGTGGCGCGCGGCAAGCTGGATCTGGCCTTCATGCGGGCCGAACCCGATTATGATCTGGAGTACCAGGTGGTGGCCCAGGAGCCGCTGGTGGTGCTGATGCCGAGCGACCATGCGCTGGCGTCGCAGGAAGTCGTCGAGCCACGGCAGTTGCAGGGGGAATCGTTCATCGGCATGGCCCAGAAGGCCAGGGTACTGCGCGCTGTGATCGACGGCTATCTGGAGCGCTCGAATGTCCGGCTGTCGCCAAACCAGAATGTCGACAACCCTGCCATGGTGATGTCGTTGGTGGCTTCGACGCGTGGCGTTACATTGATACCGGCATACGTAGAAAATTTGATGCCGTGGTCGGTTGTCAGCCGGCCACTGGCGGGCGAGCCTCCCACCATCGCTCTGTCGGTCGGATACAGGAAAACCAACACCTCGTCGGTGCTCAAGTTTTTCCTGTCTCGACTGGCAGAACTTTGAGCCGTTCAAGCCAACAGGTTGAAATGCGCCAGCAGTTGGCCTTGCGGTGCCGCGTCCAGGTACATGGGCACCAGGCCGATGGCGCCGTTCTCGACGTCGTACATGCCGCTATTTAGCACCACGCCGGCGGGAGCGGTGAAGATCAGTGTGAATTGCTCGCCCCCGGTCGGCGTCGGCAACTTCTTCACGGTCGTCAACTGCACGGTGACGCCGTGGCGGTTTTCGTACACGCTGAAGTTCTGGTTCAGTAGCGGCGTGAAGCTGGCGCTGCCCAGCGTTTTCAGGCCGCGCGGCAGTGCCACGATGGCCGGGGGACGCGCCAGCGTGGCCGCGTCGGGCAAGCCGGTCGCCAGCAGGGAGCCGGTGGCTACTACAAATTCTCGCCGTTGCATGGTGATTCCTTCACAAAAGAGAAATGGCGTCGCGGCTGCCTTCCACCAGGGAGGTATCGCCGCGCCACTCCATCGAATAATGGGCGCCCATCATGCCGTCCCCTTCAAAGCCGAGCCGCTGGTACAGATGGATCGCCGGGTTGCCCGACAGGACACTGAGGCGTACCGGCAGCGCTGCCCGTTCGCCCTCCGCGATCAGCGCGCGCAACAGCAACTGGCCGATGCCGCGCCGGCGGTACTGGGGTAGCAGGCTGATGTCGACCAGGCGGATTTCATGCGGCTCGCGGTCGATGTACAGCCGGCCGATGCGGCTGCCATGCGCGTCGACGATCAGGCTGACCTGGGCGTGCGGATAGTGCGCGCGGTAGTGCGCCTGCTGGGCCTCGGACTGCATGCGGATCAGCCGGTCGCGCATGGCCAGGTCGCAGCTCAGCGCGGCCAGGTCGGCGCGCGTGCTGGCATACAGTTCCAGCACGAAGTCCTGGTCGGCGGGTGTCACGGGACGCAGCGAGATCATGGCCATCCTTTAATTGCGTGCCGGGAAGACGCCCTGCAGCGCGATGATGAAGGTCACTTCCAGGAAGGGCTGCAGGTTGTTGTGCGGCTGGTTGCCGCCGGCCACGCTCAGCGCATTCGGCCCCAGTGGCTGCAGGCTGGCCGGGGCGTGATAAGGCGGATTCGGCGAGACGGTCTTGGCCAGCACGCTGCCGTTGGCGCTGCTGACGCTGGCCAGCGCATTGCTGGCTTGCTGCGCGTGGCTGTGCTGCGGAATTTCCGTTGGCAGCAGCGTGACGTTGGCGTCGCCGCCACTCTGGCCGACCACGTAGTCACTCAGTCCCGGCCCCTGTGCGGACCCGGCATGGATGGGCATGCGCTGGCTCAGGTTGGGCAGCCCGAAGGTGGACCTGCCGTCGCCGCCGTAGTTGGTACCCAGCAGCGAGAACAGCGCGGTGTTTTGCGAGATCGGCATCAGCTGGCCATTGCAAAAGGCCCAGCCGGTGGGCGCGAAGTTCCCCGCGAACATCCGAATTTCTGCGACGAATGGATTGGACATGGCAGCGCCTCAGCTTTGGGATGGAAAGATGCCAAACAGCGAAATGATGAAATTCACCGCCTGATATGGCGCGATGTTGCTGTGCGGCTGGCTGCCGCCGGCCGGCTGCACCGTGCCGGGCGCCATCGCCACCAGGCTGGCGGCGGTCGCGTACAGCTTGGGCTTGGGCACCGGTGAGGCGGGTACATAGGTGGTCGCCGTGTTGGTGACGTTGACTGCCGCGACCGCTGGCGGCGGCACGGCGTTGCTGGCGCTGATCAGGTGGGTGTGGCCCGGCATCTGGTTGCTGCTCAGCGTGACGCTTTCCACGCCGCCCATCTGGCCCATCTGGAAGCCATTGCCCTGGTGCACAGGCACGCGGCCGCGCAAGTCGGGCAGCGCGAAGGTGGTCTGGCCATCGCCGCCGTAGGTGGTGCCGATCAGGTTGAACAGCACGTCGTTCTGGTCAATCGCCAGCAGCTGGCCATCGCAAAAGGCCCAGTCAAGCGGCGGGAAGTTGCCGGCAAACATGCGGATTTCTCCGACAAAGGGGTCAGACATGGACGTTCTCCCGTTGGTGCCGATCAGTTACGCGAGGGGAAGATCCCCTGCAGCGCAATGATGAAGTTGGTGGTGAGGTAGGGCTGCATGTTCTCGTGCGGCTGGCTGCCGCCGCTGATGCTTAGCGCGGCGGGATGCAGCGCCGCCGAGCCATCGGCGATACGCATCACGTTGATGCCGTACGCTTCGGTCGAGCCCAGCACGCGGCCGGTGGGGTCGGCCGCATGGCTGGGCACGGACGAAGCGAGCATGGTATGGCGGTGCGCCGGCAGCTGGGCCACGGTCAGCGTCTGGCTGCTGGCGCCGCCGATGGTGCCGGGGTTGTTGCCGCCGTCGTGCATGGGAACGCGTCCCTGCATATTCGGCAGGGCGAAGGTGCTACGGCCATCGCCGCCGTAATTGGTGCCCAGCAGCGCAAACAGCGCCTGGTTCTGGTTGATGGGCAGCAGCTGGCCGTTGCACAGTGCCCAGCCCTTGGGCGGGAACTGAAAGCTGACTAGCTTGATCTCTCCGAGGAATGGCTCAGACATTGCGGCTCCTGATCATGGCTGGCGCCACACCCCGGAGGGGTACGGCTGGGTTGACAGGCAAAAGTGACCGCGATGGCGGCCGGTCTTTCCGGTGCGCGGGCCGGGTCAGAATGGCGGCGGGCGCTTGCTGCGCTGGCGGGCAATCAGGATCAGGCCGGCCGCCAGCATCAAAGCGATGCTCGGTTCCGGCACGGCGGTCATGATCACCGAGACGTTGTCCAGCCCCGGATAGTCGCCGCTGCCGTCGCTGCGCAGCCCGAACTGCAGCAAAGTGCTGGTGCCGCTGGCGCTCAGGTTGCTGAAGCTGTAGCGGGTCCAATCCTGGCTGGTGTTGGTCTGGTCCATCACTACCGTGGAACCGAACCAGATCTTGGCCTCGTTGTCGGGGCTGTTGCCGCCGGTGACCAGGCGGTATAGGTCGAATGCCAGCGTGTACTTGGCGCCGGGCAGCGTGGCGAGCGACTGCGACAGCAGGCCCAGGGTACCGGTGCTGCCGTCGGTGTACACCAGGCCGCTGTGCGGGCTGGCGGAGCCGGAGCTGTCGGGATCGACCCGCTGGGTAAAGATGTCGGCACTGGTGACCCAGGAAGTGACGAAGGGGGCCGGGCCGGTTTCAAAGTCGCCATTGGCCACGATGTTGGGGGCGGCCGAGACGCTGGCCGCGGCCAGCAATAGCGTCAGAGACGCAAAGACGGTACGTACATTGGGCATGTCAGACACCTCTTGTTAGTCATCGCCGGTCGCCTTGCAGGCGCGAGAAGCTTCATCATACGCCAAGAAGATTAGCAAAATAATATTTCTCCAATAGCGTGGTTTTTTCACAATTTTGTGAAAAAACACCTTGCGAAAGCGTAAGAATGTGCATTTTGATAGCCGCTGGAGGCCCGCATGGCTGCAGGGTTTCAGTACGGAAACGGGAGCCCCGTCAAGCGCCGTAGCGGGCGCGGATTTGTGTCAGAACGCCTTGCTGTTCCAGCGGCATGATGGCGGCGTTGATGGCGTCCAGTTCGGCCGGCGTGGTGCTGGCGCGGTTGAGCATCAGGTGCACCGGCGCACGCAGCACGGTAAACGACAGCGGTGCCAGCGCCACGCCCTGCGCGCGCGCCGCATCGCGCAGGGCCAGCGTGTCGCCCATGATCAGGCCGGCGCGGCCGGCATCGAGCATGCGCAAGCCTTGCTGGTAATTGAGGAAGGTGCTCAGCCGCCCGCTGGCCGCCAGCGCCGGCTGCAGCCGGGCGTAGGCACGGCCATACCAGCCGATCTTGGGCGCCAGCAGCGGCAATTGCTGGCGCGCCACCGCGTCCAGGCTGTCGACGTGGCGGTAGCGGTGCTGCTGCTGTTCCATGCTGAAGATGGCCACCGTCTCGTGGCGGTAGGCGATGCTGAAGCGGGCGTAGCGGCGCCGCTCGGCGGTGTCGGAGGCGGCCAGTTGCAGGTCGAGCCGGCCTTGCTGGAATTCGCGCTGGCGGCGCACGCTGGGCAGTTCGGGCAGCAGCTGCAGCGTGCAGCCGGCTTCCCTGAAGATGGCTTGCGCCAGCTCCCAGTCGAGTCCGGTGGGCTCGGCGCCGGCGTTGCGGGAGAGATAGGGCGGCCAGGATTCGGCCGCCATTTTCAGCTGGCAAACGGGTGTCGCGGCGCATGCCGCTGCAAGCTGCCAGGACAGCGCCACAAGGACGGTCAGACGGCGCGCTTGCATGGGTGCTTCCTTTCTTGAACTCTGGCTAGAATTTGCCATACCGGGCAAGAAAGTCAAGCAGCGCGCCGCCGCTCAGCGTGTTACCACTTGCCGATGTGGGCGCCGCCGTCAACGCGCAGCACTTCGCCCGTCACTTGCTTGGCGTCGGTCAGGTACAGCACCGCGTCGGCGATTTCTGCCACGCTGGAAATGGTGCCCATCGGGTGCAGCGACTTCAGGAAGTCTTGCGGAATGCCTTTCAGCAGCGGGGTGTCGACCGAGCCAGGGGCGACCACGTTGACGCGGATGCCGGCGTCGGCGTATTCGATCGCCAGGCTGCGCGAGATCGCTTCGATACCGCCCTTGGTGAGCATCGGCACCGATGCGCTCAGCGCCTTGTTCGGGCTCATGGCCAGGGTGCTGCTGATGCTGGTGATGCTGCCGCCGCGCTTCTGCGCCAGCATCTGCTTGATGGTCAGCTGGCTGATGTACAGATAGCCTTCCAGGTTGGTGTGCGCCAGCGCGTGGAAGTCGTCGGCGCTATAGTCGGTGAACGGCTTGGCGATGAAGATGCCGGCATTGTTGACCAGGCCGTCAATGCCGCCGAATTTCTGCACGGCCGTTGCCACCACTTTGGCGGCGACGCTCGCATCGCCGATGTCGCCATCGACTAGCGCCAGGCGCTCCGATGCGGTGAAGGCGCTCTGGCTGACGCTGCGCGAAGTGGCAACGACGTTGTAGCCGCGGGCCAGGAAGGCTTCGACGATGCCCGCGCCTATGCCTTGCGATGCGCCGGTAACGATGATGGTTTTTTGCTGCTGGGTCATGGTGTACTCCTTGGTTGGTTGGTGCAGCCACTGTACGTGGGAAGGCGCAGGCGAAAAATACGGTTGGCAGCATTTCATTCATTACACGATGTAACAGGCTGGCGCGGCGTCATGCGGCGGGCGGGCTTCTGCGCTACACTGGCAAGCCTGTGTGCAACGCCCCTGTGAAGGACGTGCTTTGACTTCAACCCTGGAAATCGCCGCCAACGCGGTCATGACTGTCTCCATCGTGCTGGCGGGACGCAACTACGTGCATTCGTGGTGGCTGGGCGTGGTGGGCTGTTCGATGTTTGCCGCGCTGTTCTACAGTGTCAACCTGTATGCCGACGTGGCGCTGCAACTGTTTTTCATCGTCACGTGCCTGATCGGCTGGCGGCAGTGGGTGCGCGGCAATGCCGGCAGCGGTTTGCCGATTTCGCGCGCGCGCCTGGGGGCGCTGGGCTGGATGGTGGCGGTCGGCCTGACGGCCACTGTGGGCTACGGCAAGATGCTGCAGCTGTACACCAATGCCTATGCCCCCTTCATCGATTCGGCGGTGCTGGTGTTCAGCATCGTGGCGCAGCTGCTGCTGATGGGGCGGCGGTTGGAGAGCTGGCCGTTCTGGCTGCTGGTGAACACCATCTCGGTGCCGCTGTACGCCAGTCGCGGCCTGTACCTGACGGCGGTGCTGTATGCGGCCTATTGGCTGAACGCACTGGTGTCGTGGTATTACTGGCGGCGGCAAATGCGGCAGGCCGCCGCGCCGCTGGCGCTGCTGGCGTCGGAAGTGCCATGAGGCAGGGTGTTATTCCATGCTGACTACGCCGGGCGTTACGCGTCCGGCGTTTTTTTATGCTGGATCGAGTGGCGGAAGGCACTGGGCGTGATGCCCATGCGTTCGCGAAAAGCGGTGGCAAAATTTCCTGCGTTATTGAAGCCAATTAACAACGCTATGTCCTGGACATCAATATCGGTTTCACGCAATAACTGTTCGCCGCGGCGTATCCGTTCTTCGCGAATGAAGGCAAACACGGTCATGCCGGTGTGGGCGCGGAACAACTGCGACAGCTTTTCGCGGTAGGTGCCGACGTTGCGGGCGATCTCGTTCAGGCTGGGCAGTTTGGCCAGGTTGTCGGCGATCAGGCGCTTGGCGGCACTGACCACTACCGCGTCCGGGTCGGTGGCCGCGTTCTCGTCGGCCGGCACCGGCGCACTGACCTGGCGCTGCATCAGGTTCAGGTGCACCTGGATGCGCGCCGCCAGCTCACCTGGTGAAAACGGTTTCGACACATAGTCAACTCCGCCGATCGACAGGCCCATGATGCGTTCGGCATCGGCCGCGGCGCCACTGAGGAAGATCACCGGGATATTCCGCGTGGCCGGATTGGCCTTCAGCAGGCGGCAGGCGGTGTAGCCGTCCATGCTGGGCATGCGCACGTCCAACAGGATCAGGTCGGGCTGGTTGGCCAGCGCCAGTTGGTAACCTTGTAACCCGTCGGAAGCTACCGATAGTCGGTAAGGATATTCGCTGAGCATGCCGACCAGCATGCGCTGCTCGAAAGCGGAGTCTTCCACGATCAAGATGGTGCGCTCTTTACTGTCGCTGATGGTTTGCATAGAGAATTTTAGTCGTCCAACGATAAGTAATTGCCAAGTGTTGTTGCGTATTATGCCTATCTTTTTAATTTATTTGATAGTTTTCGCCGCTTGCAAAACTGTTGTCGCTTGCAGCAAAAGCCCGTTTTTTGTAGATAGACAATAATGATTATTAACAGTTGAGCAATTGCAATAACCTGATTGGCTGCCATTGCGCTTGCCCAGCTGTGAGTGATTTTTGGTGAGAATTGCTGGCTTTTTTTCGTTTACTTTCATGTGTAAAGGTACTGGGATGTGCTGCACTGAGCCGTGCCATCCCTTTTGTCGAACCCATCTAGGAGGACTGAACAATGAAACATACCGATTTTGGCCGCATGCCTTGCCCGATCGCTCGCAGCTTGGGGAAAGTGGGGGAGTGGTGGAGCATCCTGATCCTGCGCGACGCCTTCTATGGCCTGACACGCTTCGATGAGTTCGAGAAAAGCCTGAAAATCGCCCCCAACATGCTGACCCGCCGCCTGGCTGGCCTGGTCGAAGGCGGCCTGATGGAGCGCCGCCAGTACAGCGCCCGGCCACCGCGCTATGAATACGTGCTGACCAAGTCCGGCCGCGCCTTCAAGCCGGTGCTGCTGGCCTTCATCGCCTGGGGCAATGACCACCTGGCGCCAGAGGGGGCCAGCCTGCTGGTGGTGTCGCGCGAGACCGGCAAGCCGGCCGACCAAGTGCTGGTCGATGCCAACAGCGGCCTGGCGATCAACGATGAAGACTATATGTTTGCGCCGGGACCGGCCGCCAGCGAAAACATGCGCTCGCGCCTGATCTCGCTGGGCAAGCATACGACCGGCCAGCCGGCGTAAGCGGCGCGGCCCGCGTTGCTGGGCCGGCCTACTGGGCCGGTTCCAGCTGAGCATAGACGGCATCGGCGACTTTGCCCAGCGCCGCCTTGGGCAGCGCTCCCGACAGTGCATAGCCGAACTTGCCGTCGATCCAGTAGAACACGCTCAGCTGGCCCTCTTGGGCGTAGCGGAAGCCGGTTTCCTGATTTTGCGCCTGCTCGGTCGAGACATACAGCGTCAGGCGCGCGCCGGCGCCGTCGCGGTACATGAATTGCGCCACCGGGCCGCTCTGGCCCGGCAACAAGCGTCCCCCTTCCAGTTCGTAGCCCAGCGGCCCCAGTTGCGGCGTGCGCAGTTGCGCGCCCAGCCGCTTGGACAGCCACGCCACCAAGTGCGCCTGCTGGTCGGCGCCCACTTCGACCGGGTGCCGCACTTCCGGCGTATAGACCGCGTGTGCCACGGCGGCGCGCTGCGCCAGGCTGGCCGCGGCGCGCTGCGCGCTGGCCGACGACAGGCCGCTGGCATCGGCGATGGCGGCGGTGCTGTCGCGCAGCGTCCAGGCATCGCGCAGCAGCCAGCCGGTGGCGCCGGAACCGAGCACCAGTAGCAGCCACGCGGCCGCCTTGGCGAGCGGCAGCAGGCTGTCGTTGGCGGCGCGGGCGCGGGGCGCGTGCGCGGCGGTCGGACGGGCTGCCAGCGCAGCCGGCACGGCCTCGTCCAGCACCGGGTTGTAGCGGCTGCGCAGCGCCATGTTCAGCTCGCGGTAGGCCTGCAGGCGGGCCGCATCGGCCGGATGCTGCGCCAGGTAGGCATCGACCGCGGCGCGGCGCGGCGGCGCCAGGCGGCCGTCGGACCAGGCTTGCAGTTCGGCTTCGGTGACAGGGGTGTTCATTTGATGACTTTCAGCGGTACGGGCACGGCCTGGCCCGCCATCAGCAGCCGCAGGCGCTCGCGCCCGCGCGACAGGCGCGACATCACGGTGCCCAGCGGGATGTCCAGCGTGGCGGCCACCTGCTCGTAGCTCATTTCTTCCAGCGCCACCAGCAGCAGCACGCTGCGCTGCTCAGGCGGCAGCTGCGCCAGCGCGTTGTCGAGGTCGCGCACGGCCAGGCCGGCCGACGGCCCGGGGCCCGGATCAGGCACGGGCAAGGCATCGTCCAGCGCTTCGGTGGCCAGCGCCGGCTTGCGCAGGAGGTCGACATGCAGGTTGTGCATGATGCCGAACAACCAGGCGCGCATGTCGCCGTCGCTGCGCCACGAGGCCAGCTTGCGCCAGCCCCGTTCCACGGTATCCTGCACCAGGTCGTCGGCGCCGCCGTGCGCGCCCAGCAGCGCCCGCGCATAGCGGCGCAGGCGGGGGATGCAGGCAATCAGGCTGGCGCTGGCGTCGGACATGGGCAGGGCGTTGCCAGGAGCTTAATCTTTGACCACGTGCCAGATGTCCTTGAAGTTGTCGCCATTGCGCTCGCCCGGCTTGGCATCCTTCTTGAACGTGTACAGCGGCTTGCCCTTGTAGGCCAGTTGCTTGGCGCCGTCGTCGCGGGTCACCATCGAGTAGGGCGCGGCCACGCTGGCGGGGGCGGCCACGGCCGGCCAAGTGTCGGCGCAGGGGCCAATGCAGGCGCTCTTGCCGCTGCCGGCGGCGTCCTTGTCGAAGGTGTAGACGGTCATGCCGGCGCCGTTGACCAGCACGCCGTCCTTTTTCATCACATCATCGGCCAGCGCGGCGCCGGACAGCAGCAGGGTGGACAGGGCGGCGGCGGCCGGCAGCAGGGAGGACAGTTTCATGACGGTTTCCTTAAAAGAGGTGGTCCGGACGGGCCGGAAGGGGCTTGCCATTGCGTATACGTAAGGTGCGGCGCGGATATTCCAGTGCCCTGAGAATATTTTTACCTCTAACCTCAGTATGAGCTGTCATGAACCACCATAGCATAAGCAGCTGGTGGCAGTTGGTGCTGCTGGGCGCCGCCGGCGCCGTGCAGGCCACCACCACGTTGAGCCAGGGCGACCAGCACCTCTGACCGACCTGACCGAAGCCAAGCTAGCCGAAATCAGCGCTGGCAAGCTCGCCCAGGATAAGGCGCAGAATCCCGACGCCAAGGCTTACGCCCAGCAGATGGTCGACAAGCACGGCAGGGGGCAGGTGCTGCAGCAGGTGACGCAGAACAAGAGCGTCACCCTGCCCACCGAGCCGGACAGCCAGCACCAGTAGCTACCGACAAGCTCAGCAAGATGAGTGGCGACGCCTACGAGCGCGCCTACCTGGCCCGCACCGGAGGCGGCGAGCCGCAAGCTGCTGCAGCCGGCCTGGAAGACCCAGGACCCGCATGTCAAGGCGCTGCTGGCCCAGCTGCCGCCCATCGTCGACCAGCATTTGAGCAAGGTGAAGCAGTTGGCGGCGGCGCGGGGTGCGGGCGACGACCCCGGCAACAGCAATACCGACCACCCGCTGAGTCCGGCCCGTGCTGCCCATCCGCTCAATCCGCTCAATCCAGCCCCGCTGCACCCGGGCATGCCTGAGAGAAAATAGCAACTTTTCCAGTTAGCCAACGGTCGCCCGGCAGTTCTCCCATTTGGACGTGGAATAATTCCTATGGTTAATATATATTTCTTTGTAGAATCAGTCCTGTCCAGTAAGATCAAGCACTTGGCAGAGCCGGCCGGGGCAGGAGCGGGCGGCGGCAAACGATGAAACAATGCCGTGCGGGTGCCCGAGGGGGCGCACGGCCAGCTAGAGGATACCGATTTGGTGGACATATTCGCGCGCGACGAGGCGCTGGTGCAGTGGGACGAGGAGCTGGCTGCCGCCCAGGGGGCGGCACGCCTGAGCCTGCTGGTCACGCTGGCCTGGCACTGGCGCCAGCGCGACCCGGCCAGAGCGCGGGCGCTGGCCGCCAGCGCCGCGCCGCTGCTGGCGTTGCTGCCTGACGCCGAGGCGGCCCTGCTGCGGGCCCGCCTGCTGTTGCTGGAAGCCGAATCGCACTGGCTGACGGGCCAGCTGGACCGCGCCGAATACCAGGCCGAGCAGGCACTGGCGCAATTTAGTGCCGACAGCGGTACGGACGCCGGGCTGGGCCAGGCGGACGCCTGCTGGCTGCTGGCGTGGATCTCCAACGACCGCGGCATCTGTGGCCGCGGCGACGCCTTGCTGGCGCAGGGCGCGGCCGCCGCGCGCGCTGCCGGCGACGCGCTGCGGGTCGATGTGATGGATGCCGCCGCCGCGATCTGCACCGTGTTTTCCGACTGGCAGAGCGCCAACCTGGCCTGGCGCAGCCGCTTCGACGTCGACCTGGACGCCAAGCCGGCCATTGCGGCCGGCTGGATCAGCGACTTCTTCGGTACCTGCGCTTTCCAGGGCAGCGACTACGGCCGCGCCATCGGCCACCTGATGCGCTCCTTTGAAACGGCACTGACTACCGGCCAGCTGCGGCGCGCCATCATCATCGCCACCAACATCGGCAACGGCTTCACCAGCCTGAACGCGCACGAGGCGGCGCTGGAATGGATGCAGCGCGGCCTCGATCTGGCGCGGCCGACGCAGTGGCCGATGAGCGTCGGCATGTGCTTGATGCAGACCGCCGAAACCCTGCGCCTGCTGGGCCAGCGCGAAGCGGCGCAGAGCTTGCTGCGCGAGGCGCTGATCACGCTGGCGCCGCTGTCCGGTTCGCGCGCCTATGCGGTGGCGCTGGAATACCAGGGCGACCTGGCGCTGGACCTGGGCAATTACGCGGCAGCGCTGGACAGCTTCACGCGGCTGGCGGCGCGCGGCGACGTGTTGTGCCAGTCCGACTTCCAGAGCAGCGCGCGGCGCGGCCAGGCGCACGCGCTGTCGCAGCTGGAGCGGCCGGTGGAAGCGGTGGACGCGGCCGGTGCGGCGCTGGCGCTGGCGCGCGAACGGGGCGACGCCTCCAACCAGATCGCCGCGCTGGACGTGCTGGCGCGGATTTACGCGCGCCACTCGCTGCCGCCACCGCCCGGCATGACGGCACCCAATCCGGCGCTGCACTTTTTAAAACAGGCGTTGGAAATCGCCGCCACCATCGAAGGCTACATCGTGCCCGGCGCCTTGCTGGATGCGGCGGCGCGCGAGTACGCGGCCAGCGGCGACCATGCGCGCGCCTACCAGATCGCGCTGCAGGCCAGCGCCGCGCGCGACCAGACCCACAGCCAGCAAGCCACCAACCGCGCCGTCGCGATGCAGGTGCAGTACCAGACCGAGCGCGCCCAGACTGAGGGCGAGCACCACCGCCAGCTGGCCGCAGCCGAGGCGGAACGCGCCGAAGTGCTGCAGCAGACCAGTGCCACGCTGGCCCACTTGTCGGCCATCGGCCAGGAGATCACCGCCCATCTGGATGCGGCGGCGGTGTTCCGCGCGCTGGACCGGCATGTGCATGGCCTGCTGGATGCGACCCATTTTTCCGTCTTCCTGCTGGAGCCGGACGGCCAGACCTTGCAGTGCGCGTTCGGCGTCGAGGCGGGCAAGACACTGCCGGCCACGCGTTTCGCGCTGTCCGACCCGCACGCCAACTCGGCGCGCTGTGTGCGCGAACGGCGCGAAATCCTGATCGAGATCGACAGCGACGGCGCCACGCCGAACCTGATTCCTGGCACGCTGCCGACTTTGAGCTTGCTGTTTGCGCCGCTGCGCATCGGCGAGCGGGTGCTGGGTGTGATGACGGTGCAGTCGCTGCATGCGCAAGCGTATGGCGAGCGCGAACGGCTGATCTTCCGCACGCTGTGCGCGTATGGCGCAATCGCACTGGACAACGCCAGCGCCTACCGGCAGGTGGCGGCCACGCTCAAGACGCTGAGCGCGACCCAGGAACAGCTGCTGGAAAAGAATCTGGAACTGGAGCGGGCCTACCGCGCGCTGGAAGACGTCAGCCTGACCGACCAGCTGACCGGCCTGCGCAACCGCCGCTTCTTCCTGCAGAACGTCGATGCCGACGTGGCCATGAGCCTGCGCGCCTACGACAAGGGCTTGCATCAGGAGCTGACCGAGTGCGACCTGGCCGAGGCCAAGGACCTGGTGTTCTTTATGGTCGACCTGGATCACTTTAAAGAGGTCAATGATCGCTATGGCCATGGCGCCGGCGATTCGATCCTGGTGCAGATGCAGGAGCGCCTGCGCGAAGTGTTCCGCGAATCGGACTATCTGGTGCGCTGGGGCGGCGAGGAATTCCTGGTGCTGGCGCGCGCCACCCATCGCGACGAAGCCAAGGTGGTGGCGGAGCGCATGCGCCGCGCGGTGGCGGATCGCGATTTCGAATTGCCGGACGGCGTGCGCTTGTCGAAGACCTGCTCGATCGGCTTTGCCTGCTTCCCGTTCTTGCCGGAGCAACCGCGCTTGCTGTCATGGTCGCAGGTGGTGGAGCTGGCCGACCAGGGCCTGTACATCGCCAAGCGTTCCGGGCGCAATGCCTGGGCCGCGCTGTATAGCACCGAGCAGACGCGGGCCGAAGCCATCTTCCCGCGCCTGATGCAGCAGCTCGATCAGTCCGTGGCAGACGGCGAGGTGCGGGTGGTCAGCAACCTGACCGGCACCGTGCTGCTGCTGGGCGGCGAACGGCGCCGCGTAGGCTTGTCCAGCGATCTGGAAGTCTAAGCTTCTTCAACCACCACTTCAGTCTTCAGCGAATTGGCGATGTAGCACTTGTCGTGCGCCTCGTGGTGGATCGCATGCAGTTCGTCGGCGCCCGGTGGTGCGGTGCCGGCGAATTCGATTGCGGGCCGCAGCGTGATGCGGGTCATCGCCATTTTACCTTCCGCATTTTTCTCAAGGACGCCGATTGCGTGGTCGCGGTAGCTGTCTATCGTGTGGCCGCGCCTGGCGGCGATCGACAGGAAAAATAGCATGTGGCAGCTGGAGGCAGCGGCCACCAGTGCTTCCTCAGGATCGACGGCAGCGGCGTCCGACATCGGCAGCGGCACCGACAGCGGCGACGATGACGCGGGCACGCGCTGGCCGCCATCGAACTGCCATTCATGCGCGCGGCTGTAACGCTGATCGAGAAAATCCTGGCCGTTGCGGTGCCATTCCAATTTGGCTTCGAATTGCATGTGCGCTCCGTGTGGGTGGTATTCGGAGCCGTGATGGTACCGCGTTTAGTAGGCCACGTCTTCCATGCGGTAGCGGTGTTTGCGACACTCAGGCCGGTCCCAACTGGGTTCTTGGGAGGCGTCGCGCGCGGGGGCTGCAGGAGCTGGTGCTGCGGCGGCTGTTTCGGCGGGCAGCTTGCGAACCAGGCGAGCTGCCGGTGGCGGCGATGGCTGCTCGATGGCAGCCGCTAGTTCGGCGCGGCCCCGGAAGATGAGGTTCGCACATGACTGGGGGCTGTGACGCTCACTGTCGCAAACAGGATATTTTTTCCTATGCTTTGCTATGAAATGCTAGGGATGCTATGGATTGGACTACGCGCGGCGGGAATAGTTCATTCCATAGCAAAGCATAGGAAAATACAACAACCTATGGCGAAAAATGTAGCGTTTGCGAGAGGGCGTTGGGAGCGGAACCGGCCTCCTCGGTGCGCGTGGCGGGGCGGCTTGCGGCCTGGGGGCGCAAATAATTTATACTGCGCGATTGGGCGGCCTTCGCCCTGCTTGCTTTATCGCCGACATGACCATCACTCGCTGCCGCTGGGCCAATTCCGCCAATCCCCGTTACATTGAATATCACGACCACGAGTGGGGCGTGCCGTGCCACGATGAGCGCATGCTGTTTGAGATGCTGAACCTGGAGGGAGCGCAGGCGGGCCTGAGCTGGGAGACGATTTTAAACAAGCGCGAAACCTATCGCGCCGCGTTCGATCACTGGGATGCGAAGAAGATTGCGGTCTATGGCCCGGACAAGGTGGCGTCCCTGCTGGCCGACCCCGGTATCGTGCGCAACAAGCTAAAAGTGGCGGCGGCGATCACCAATGCGCAGGCCTATCTACGCTTGCTGGAGGAGGGTAGCAGTCTCGATCAGCTGTTGTGGGCTTACGTCGGCGGCAAACCTATCGTCAATCGCACCGGCGAAAGGATTATCAAGACCGAGTTGTCGGATCGGATTTCCAAGGACCTGGCCAAACGCGGCTTCAAGTTTGTCGGATCGACGATCATCTACGCTTACATGCAGGGCATAGGCATGGTTGATGATCATGATGTGAGCTGCTTTCGCCACAGCGGCAAGCAGAAAAAGGCGCTCGCCAAATCGTGAGTGCGCCGCATGTCATCCTCGATACGGGTTTCGGGCGGGGGGAATATTTTCTCAGGCGCTGGGCGGAGTGGCGACAGGTCTCGCAGGAGGCTACTGTGCGGCCGTTGCATTACCTTGCGGTGGCGCCGCAGTTGCCTGCCGCACCGTTGCTGACGGATGCGCCGGAGATGTCCGAGCAGCTGCGTGCCTTGTGGCCGATGGCGGTGCCGGGATGGCATCGCCTGCTGCTGGATGAAGGGCGCGTTACCCTGGACCTGATTGTCGCGCCGCTAGAGATGGCGTTGACGCAGATCGAGGCATGCGTGGATGCTTTTTATTTGCCGGCAGAAGGCACTGCTATCGTATTCACCACATTGGCTCGGGCGCTGGCGAAGCTGGCTGCGCCAGGCGCGCAGCTGCATGTGCAGGCTCCGGACGAGGCACTGGTGTGGGCCTTGCATGCCGTCGGTTTTTTTGGCAGTAGCACGCCGCTGGCCGCCGCGCAGGGCGACCTGCACGCGCGCTACGCCAGCCGCAAGCGACAGCCGTCGGCGCCGCCGGAGCCGGTACGGCGGGCGATCGTCATCGGCGCGGGATTGGCGGGATCGGCTGCCTGCCATCGACTTTGTGCGAATGGTTGGGAGGTCACGCTGATCGAACGCCATACGGAGCCGGCGCAGGAAGCGTCAGGTAACCGCGCAGGGATTTTCATGCCGCTGCTGTCCAAGGACGACAATATCCCTACGCGCTTGAGCCGCGCCGCATATCTGTTCGCGCTGCGCGAGTGGCAGCGGCTGGGCGGCGTGGGGCGCGCGTTCGACGGCGCCGGTTGCGGCGTGCTGCAGCTGGCGCGCGATGCCGGTCACGCGCGGGTGCAGCGCGAGGTGGTCGAGGCTTGGCAGTATCCGCGGCAGTACGTTCGCTGGCTGGATGCGGATGGTGCGGGCTCGCTGCTGGGTACGGCCACGCCGCATGGCGGCTGGCTGTTCGAGCAGGGCGGCTGGGCGCGTCCGGCCTCGTTGTGCAAGGCGATGCTGGAGGCGTGCGGGGCACGGCTGACGCGACGCTTTTCAACGGAAGCGTTGACGCTGACGCGCTACGAGGGCGAGCAGGGGGCTGCCGGCGGCGAAGCACGCGACGCGGGTGTCTGGCAAGTCCGCGTAGCCGATGGCGCGCTGCTGGCGCAGGCGCCCACGGTCATCATCGCCAACGGCACCGGCGCGCGCGCGCTGGCGCAGACTGCCGATCTACCGCTGTTCGCGCTACGCGGCCAAGTCACGCATCTGGCGCTGGATGAGGACAGCGCCAACGGCGTGCCGAACCTGTCGCTGGTTGTTTGCCGCGAAGCCTATGTGACGCCGCCGTCGGACGGCATCGTCTCGGCCGGCGCGACTTACGACAACGATGACGATCCTGAGCTGCGCGAAGCCAGCCAGCAGGAAAACCTGACGCGGCTGGCCGATATCCTCGGCGCCGATGCTGCGCTGGAAAACCGCTTGGCGCGCGCGCCGCTGGCGGGGCGGGTCGGCTTCCGCTGCGCCGCGCCGGACCGCTTGCCGCTGGCAGGCGCGCTGCCGCACTACGCCGCCGCCGGCCGGCTGGAGCGGCTGCGCGACGTGCCGCGCCATCCCGGCCTGTATGGCTTGCTGGGCTACGCCTCGCGTGGCCTGATCTGGGCGCCGCTGATGGCCGAACTGCTGGTATCGCAGCTGGAGCACCGTCCGCCTCCGATGGAGGCCAGCTTGGTCGCCGCCCTCGATCCGGGCCGCTTCCTGTTGAAACAGCGGCGCCGCGCGCAATAAGGTGGGGAATAAGCGGTAGGCTATAATTCAGGCAAGACAACAATCCCTGCGCGCGTGGAGAGCACAACGATGGATGATCAAGCGGAGGATCAATCAGGTTCGCCCGAACTGTTTTTGTTCCTGGCTTCGACCGTGCACGACATGAAGAACTCCATCAGCGTGTTGAGCGGCACGCTGGAAAAACTGCTCAGCGCCTCCCCGCCGGCCGCCGCGCCGGTCCAGCCGTCCGACGGCAGCGAGCCCGAAGCGGCCTATGCGCAACTGGCCCACATGCTATACCAGACCAAGCGCCTGAACGATAACCTGATCCAGTTGCTTGCGCTGTACAAGGATGTCGGCAAGCCCGGTTACCCGTTCGACCCGCAACCGCAGCAGATCGGCGAACTGGTCGAACAGGTCGCTTCGCAGGCGCGGGTGCTGCTGCACTCGAAAGGCATCACGCTGGACCTGGATTTCCCTGCGCAGCTGATCTGGACCTTCGATGAAGACCTGGTCATCGGCGTGCTGGTCCACGCCGTCAACAACGCCATCCGCTACACGCGTGACCGGGTGCGGCTGGCGATCGCGGCCGACGGCGACTACCTCGAGCTGCGCGTCGAAGACAACGGCGACGGTTTCCCGCCGGTCATGCTGGAAGCGGGCAGCGCTGCGCTGGACAGCCAGCGCAGCGGCGTCAACTTCCTCAGCAACAGCAGTGGCCTGGGACTGTACTTCTCGCGCGAAGTGGCGCGCATGCACCGCCACCGCCAGCGCAGCGGCAGCATCGCGCTAGCCAACGGCAGCAGCCTAGGTGGCGGCTGCTTCACCTTGCGCCTGCCGTAGTGGAGGCCGCGATGAGCAGCGAACTGCCAGCCAACGCGCCCGTCGCCTGGGCCGACAAGCGCTATCTGCTGGTCGACGACTTCGTCGGCATCCGCCAGCTGCTGCGCGAATCGCTGCGCAACCTGGGCGCCAGGCACATCGACCAGGCCGCCAGCGGCGGCGAGGCGATGCCGTTGCTGGCCAAGACCCGCTACGACGTGGTGCTGTGCGATTACAACCTCGGTGAAGGCAAGAACGGCCAGCAGGTGCTGGAGGAAGCGCGTATCCGCAACCTGATGCTGCCATCGTCGGTGTGGCTGATGGTGTCGGCCGAAAAAAGCGTGGAGTCGGTGATGGGCGCGGCCGAGCACCAGCCGGACGCTTACATCATCAAGCCGATCACCGAAGGCGTGCTGCTGACGCGCCTGAACCGGGTGTGGCACAAGAAGCAGATCTTCCGCGAGATCGACCAGGCCTTCGCCGACAAGGACTACCTGCGCGCGGCGCGCCTGTGCGACGCGCAGATCTCGCACAATCGGCTGCACGAGATCGACCTGCTGCGCATGAAGGCCACGCTGCTGCTGAAAAGCGGCGAACCGGAACAGGCGCGCGCCGTCTACGAGCAAGTGCTGGAACAGCGCGACTACAACTGGGCGCGCACCGGCCTGGGTAAAATCCGCATGGCCAACGGCGAGATCGAAACGGCGCGGCAGATGTTCCAGGCGGTGATCGGCGAGAACCGTTTTTATATCGATGCCTTCGACCAGCTGGCGCAGGCCTATCAGTTGCAGGGCAAGACCTCGGACGCCTGCGATGTGCTGGAAAAGGCCGCCAAGTTGTCGCCCAACTCAGTGCCGCGTCAGCGCAAGCTGGGACAGGCCGCGCTCAAGCTGGGCAACATCCCGCTGGCCGAGAAGGCGTTCCGCAAGTGCATCGAGATTGGCGAGTATTCGGTGCTGAAAACGGTGGACGCGTATTTCGGCCTGGCGCGCGTGTGTGGCCAGAAGAACGACACCAAGGAGGCGATCCGCTTGCTGAACGCGGCCGTCCACCAATTCGCCGGCGACCAGGTCGAGCTGCGCGCCAAGATCACCGAGGGCCTGGTGTACCACGAGAGCGGCGACTACCGGCGCGCGCGCAAGTCCGGTGATGAACTGGAGCTGATGCTGCAATCGGAAAGCAAGCGCCCGGACACGGCCACCTGCCTGGAGATGGCGAGCCTGCTGTTTGCGGTCGGCGTCAAGGAAGCGCCGGTCAGCCTGTTGTGCTACGTCACTCGCAACAACGACGACAACCAGCCGTTGCTCGACGAAGTGCAAAAGATCTTCGACGGTGCACGCATGGGTGAGGAGGGCGAAGCGCTGATCAAGGCCTCGCGCAAGGAAGCGGCCGACATGATGAACAAGGGCGTGCTGCTGTGGAAGACCGGCAAGCTGGACGAGGCAGTGGCGTGGATGCGCGAGGCGCGCGTGGCGCTGCCGCACAATATGCGGGTGCTTTTCAATTCGGCACAGATTTTGATCTCCCATTTGCAGCAGCGCGGCTACGAGCGCGGGCTGGCCGACGAGGCGATCGGGGTGCTGATGCTGGTCGATCACATGGCGCCGGGCCAGCAGCGCTTTGCGCAGATGATGGAGCAGCTGGCACTGCTGGCACCGACGCCGGCAGCGGTGGCGTCGGCCGTCGGCGATGCGCTGGAGGCGATGGCCGACCGCGTGTCCGATGCCGATGCCGGGGCTTGATTGAGGCGCCCTGGTGCCATCTTAGCCTGCCTCCAAGAGATGATGGTTGCGCGCAACGGTGCCTTGTTTCCGCGCCATCAAATGATTACACTGAACGACGACATCGGCCTGGCCACGCCGCTGTCTGCCCTGCGCTGCTGACTGGCCAACGCACATTTTCAGACCAATAGAAGGGACCCTACATGCGCGATATCGCCAAAGAAGTTTACGGCAAAATGAAAGTCGGCAGCATCGCCTGGATACGTCCGGTCGCTGCCAAAGGCGACACGCTGGACAGCTTTCAGGCGGCGCACGACAGCGCCAAAATCCTGGCCGAAGAAGGCCTGATCAACATCGAAAAAGTGCAGCGCCAGGCCGATGGCCTGATCGACGCGATCCGCATCCTGCGGCTGGCGTAGCGCGGCACGGTGGCACCGCGGCGCGGCGCCACCTCCATTTATTCCTTGGCTGGCTTGGCCGGTGCGCGCTTGGCGGCTGGCTTGCTGGGGCTTTTTTTCATGGGGGCGCCATTGCCTGCCGCCGTGATACCGTCGGGTGCCGCGTCAGCAGCCTTGGGTGCACCGGTCGGCTTGGCCGTGGTGGCGGCCTGCATGCCGCTGGCCGCTGCCGCCGCAAACTTGGCCGCGGCATCGCTGGCGCGCGCCGCCGCGCCGGTCACCGCTTCCGACGTCATGGCGCTGGATACCGCCTGCTTGAACTGATCCTGTAGCAAATTCCACCACATGGCCGGATTGGCCATCTGCGCCGCCGCGTCGGCCGCCGCGCCGCCACTGCTGCCTGCACCAGCCGCAGCGCCGGTGCCCGCTGGCTTGGCGGCAGCCGCAGCCGCGCCGGGCGGCGTCAGGGTATTGTCCTTGGCCGGCCAGCCCGTCGCCACCGGTGGCGACGCATGCTGGAAGAAGGCCGACGCATATGGATGCGCCTCGAACAGCGATTTATTGTCGGCCGCCCCGGTATTGACCGCCGCCGCCAGGCTGGCGCCGACCGACTTCAGGGTGGCGATGGTGCCGCGTTGCACTTCCAGCGCCTGGATACTGCCGCGCAGCATGCTCATATTCAAGGTCAGCCAGGCTTCGACCGCCTTGAGATCATTGATTTTCTTGTCCAGCTCATCGACCGACAGTGTCGGCGCGGTCAGGCCCGGCACGCTCATGCTGCCCCACAGGCTTTTGACGAAATCGAGCGTATCGCTCATCACGGCGGCACCGGGGATATTCGACAGTTGCGGATTGGTCATGACAGTCTCCACGAGAGGTGAGCAAACAGCGTAGCAGATAACGGGCCGCCCTTCAAAAGGTTTTGACAACATTTCCCCCGCCGATGCGGCGAAGTGGCCGAACACGTTAAACTAGCGCCCATGACGATCGTTTCCTTCCTCTACCAACGCCGGCGGCTGCTGATCCTGGCCGCCGCCACGGTGGCGCTGCACTACCTGACGATCGACTGGCTGGGCAGCCGCCCCGGACCGCAGCTGCGGCACGCGGCGCCGGGCGCGCTGGTGACGGCGCAGCTGAAACTGGCGCTGCCGCAGCACGTGGCCTCGTCCGAGCCGGCGCCGGAACTGCAACCGCTGGAGCCGGCCGTCAAGCGTCCCAAGCGCGCGCCCAAGCCGGCGCCCAAACCAACGGCGCCGCCGCCATCGCCGCCGGCCGAGAGCCGTGACGGCGCCGCCGAACCGGCGCTGGCCGCCAGCACGGACGCCGCCAGCGCGCCAACGGTCGCCGTCGACAATGCGCAGCCTGGCGCCAGCGGCGCTGCCGCCAGCACCCCGCCCGCAGCGCCGGACGGCGCCGCCCAGGTGCAGGCCGCCGCGCAAGCCGCTGCTGCTGCCGCGCAGGCCGCCGCCAGCGCTCCCCCGGACGAGCCGACGCCCAACGTCCGCGGCTACAAGGTCAGCCTGCCGCCGCCGGCCGACTTCGACCTGGACGTGGCCCGGGTCGACGCCGATGGCACCAAATGGACGGGCGTGGCCAGCATGTCATGGCATACTGACGGCAGCCGCTACACGCTGTCGGTGGAAGCGGGCATCAGCATGCTGATCACCCGCATCAACCTGCTGGTGCTGCACAGCGAAGGCATGGTCGACGACTACGGCATCGCGCCGGTGACGGCGACCGAAAAACGCAAGGGCCGTGGGCAGACTGCCACCCATTTCAACCGCGACGACGGCAGCATCAGCTTCTCGGCGTCCGAGCGGCGGTACCCGCTGCTGGCGGGCCTTGATCGAGTACGCCAGGTCGGCCGACGGCGGCAAGTTGTAGGCCCGCTTGATGCTCGGGTGCTCGCTTTCGGGCGCGGCATGCGCC
>FSZM01000113.1_pt1 | contig 32218 bp, 37 predicted proteins | sample 1638831 | NCBI WGS metagenome assembly FSZM01 (sample SAMEA3914813, study PRJEB12502) | metagenome | biome: forest; material: soil | place: Canada | collected 2011-07-07 | depth 0.3 m
CCCCCCAACTCCGCTCCAACTCCCGCCCAACTCCCGTCCCGTTACACCATCGGCTTGCGCGCGGCTGCGCCGGTGGGTACGCTATCGCACCTGCCCGCCGCCGGCTTTGTGTCAGATGTAAAAAAAAGCTTCATTTCCTGCACAGCCAGACGCCGCTTGATATAGTCAAATCAAGCGTGAACAATCACGCGGACGACCACGGAGAACCAAGATGAAACGCTCGCACACTGTTTACGCCGCCGCCATGCTGGCACTGAGCGCGGCCGCATTTGCCCCCGCCGTGGCATCGGCCCAGGTGGGTGTCAGCGTGGTGATCGGCAACGCGCCGCCGGCACCACGCTTTGAAAGCGTGCCGGCGCCGCGCCGCGGCTACATCTGGGCGCCGGGCTATTGGAACTGGGACGGCCATCGTCACTATTGGCTGGCCGGTCACTGGGAGCCGGAACGCTACGGCCAGCAGTTCCGCGGCGCCGCGTGGCTGCGTTCCGATGAGGGCTGGCGCCTCGATCCGGGCGGCTGGGTGACGGTGGAATCGCGCCCGGTCGTCAGCAATGACTATATGGTGGTGGAGGCCCCGCCGCCGCCGCGCTATGAACGCATCCCGCTGCCGCGTCCCGGCTATGTATGGTCGCCGGGCTACTGGGACTGGCGCGACCACCGCCATGAATGGGTGGCCGGCTTCTGGGTCGCCGAACGTCCGGGCTACCGCTACTACGAGCCGCATTGGGAGCAGCGCGACGGCCGCTGGTTCCGCGAACAGGCGCGCTGGGAACGCCATGGCCGCGGCGATCGCGATCATGAGGGCATCCCGAACCGCCACGAGCGTGACCGCGATGGCGACGGCGCGCCGAACCGCGACGACCGCCATCCAGACAATGCGCGCCGCGACTAACGCCGCGTGAGCAGCTCCGAATTCGAGCAGCTGGCCAGCGCCGCCTACAAGGGTGAGCGCGTGGCCAGCCGTCGTCTGGCGGCGCGCAGCGGGATGGCTGAGCTGGACGCCCTGCGCCAGACCATGACCCTGGCTGCAGGCGCGCAAGGCATCCAATTGGCGCAACTGCTGGCCGAACGTGCACAACTGCGCCAATTGGATGCCGAGCGCCGCGCCGCGCGCGAACAGCGCAAGGCCATGCAAGCGCTCGAGCGTGAAGCCCGTGCGCGGCCGCAGCCGCAAGCCGGCACCTGGATGGCCTGGTTCGATGGCTCGGCCCATCCCAATCCGGGACGCGTCGGCATCGGCGCGCTGCTGTGCGGACCGGACGGCCAGCGCATCGAGATCAGCCGCCGCGCCGGCCATGGCAACAGCGGCGAGGCGGAATACCTGGCGCTGACCGCGCTGCTGGAGGCGGCCTTGCAGCAAAAGGCGCAGCGTCTGATGGTGCATGGCGACAGCCGGGTGGTGATCGATGACGTGCTGGCGGCCGCGCTGCCGGGGAGCGTGGCCGCCAAGGGACTGGAAGCGCATCGCGCGCGCGTGATGGAACTGTTGCAAGAAATCGGCGCAGTCAGCCTGCGCTGGATACCGCGCCATCGCAATGGCGAGGCGGACCGCCTGTCGCAACAGGCGGTCGCCGAATGGCATGCGCAGGATCGCGCGGAAGCTGCGGCGGGCGCGCCGCCGCCCCCGCCCCTTTTAGGCACGAGTTAAGTACGAGTCAAGCGCGGACCAAGCGCGGCGCCGGCTGGCGCACCGGGCGCAGGGCCACTTCCTTACGCGACGCCAGCCAGATCTTGTACTGCAAGCCGATACACTTGAACAGCGCCGTCGTCCTCGGCCAGCAGGGCTTTGACTTTTTTCCGCTAGTGCGCCGAAATGGCCGACGAGGCTCTGGCTGCTGCGACCAAGAAGGCGCTCAAGGTCGGGGCGCCGCGCTGGGCGCTGGGCATAATGTTGCGAATAACGCTAGTCAATCGGCTCGCCCATAAGGAAAGCGGCGCGGTTTCCACAGAAACGGCACCGCTTGCAAGGAGGGAATCAGGAGGGGAACTAAGCCGCCAGGGCCACTTGTTCGACCAGGCCCATGTCCGCGCTGGTCATCAGCTTGTCGATGTCAACCAGGATCAGCATGCGCTCGTCGAGCGTGCCCAGGCCGACGATGTGGTCGGTGTTCATGGCCGAACCGATTTCCGGTGCCGGCTTGATCTGCTCGGGAGTGAGCATGGTCACGTCGGACACGCGGTCCACCACCATGCCCACCACGCGGTGGCCGATGTTGAGGATGATGACCACGGTGAACTGATCGTAGCTCGGCGTACCCAGGTTGAACTTGATGCGCATGTCGACGATCGGCACGATGATGCCGCGCAAGTTGACCACGCCCTTGACGAAGTCCGGCGCATTGGCGATGCGGGTCGGGGTTTCGTAGCTGCGGATCTCGCTCACTTTCTGGATGTCGATGCCATATTCTTCCTGGCCCAGGGTGAAAGCCAGATATTCGGCCGCCGGGGTTGCGGCTTGCAATTCGGTGACGTTGGTATTCATGCAGTTTTCCTTTAAAGAGGTCGTTACGCCTGGAACGCCCGGCTCGGCCGCAGCGCCCTTCTTGGCGAGGCAGTCGCCCGACCAAGAAAAGTACATTACTAAAGTTACTAGGCGTAATGTTACCCCAGATCAAGACTCTCTGCAGCAGAAAAATGCAGTGCAGCAATAAATCTAATGCCCTGGGGAATTTTCTAGCGCCAGCCTATGGCCCGGTCAGCCAGGCCCGGTGCCCGTCCCGCTACCGGTAGCGCAGCAGTCAGCGGCGCGGGCGCGGCGGCGACGGCGACGGCGGGCGCGGCGCCCGGTACCGCGGTGATGGCGGGCTGCGCCACCGTGGTGCGCCGCGTGGCAGCAGCTGGCGCGGCAGGCAGGCGTTGCGTAGCCACCGCCGCGCGGTTGTCGTCGATCTTATTGCCCAGATACGGAGTCTGGGTCGGCGTATCATCCAGCGCCCAGGCCGGCACGGAAAACAAGCCCAGCATTACGGCGCTCGCCGCAAGCAAGATACGCATGGAGTCACCCTTTAATCAGCGAAACATGGTCAAACGTGATTGCATTTTGCACAATTTATTCGGAATTGGCAAGCGAGCAATGTTTGACTGTCCAGCACCCCGCTATTGAAACTCTTTTGCCGGTTTGCTATTGTCTGTCCACGCAACAGCCGACCGCTGTTCACGGGAGAACAATGAATACTTTGCTGAGCAGCTGGCACCCGCGCCTGCTTGCACTAGCCAGCGCCGCAGTGGGAGACGACGGCGCACACGACACCAACCACCTGCATCGCGTCTGGCGCAACGCCACCCTGCTGCTGGACGATTATCCGGACGCCGACGCGTTGGTGGTGCTGGCGGCCTGCTACCTGCACGACCTGGTCAACCTTCCCAAGAACGCAGCCGAGCGCCATCTGGCTTCGCGCCAGGCCGCGCTGCTGGCCAGCGGCCAGCTGGCGGCGCTGGACTTTCCGCCGAACAAGCTGGCCGCCGTCGCCCATGCGATCGAAAGCCATTCCTTCTCGGCCGGCATCCGGCCGGAGACCATCGAAGCGCAGATCGTGCAGGACGCCGACCGCCTCGATGCGCTGGGCGCAGTGGGCCTGGCGCGGCTGTTCTACACGGCCGGCCGCATGGGCACCGCGCTGGCGCATGCCGACGATCCGATGGCGCTGCACCGCGAGCTCGATGAAAAAGCCTATGCGCTGGACCACATCGACACCAAGCTGGCCACCCTGCCCGGCAAGATGCAGACCGCATCCGGCCGCCGGCTGGCACAGAACCGACTCAATGAATTAATCGCCTTCCGCGACACCTTTATCGCCGAATGGGCCGCCAGCCCGTCCGCGCACCAGGCTGACCGCGACCGCGCCGCTTCCACGAATGCCGCACATGACCCAACCTGACGATACCGGCTTGCCCCCATCGGCCGCCGCGGCGCTTCCAGCGAGCACCGGCAACCTCAATTTCGTGCTGGTGTGCGTCTTCATCGACATGCTGGGCATCGGCCTGATCGTGCCGGTGCTACCGGTGCTGATCGGCGAATTCACCGGCAACCGCGAGCAGCAGGTCAACTGGTACAGCGTGCTGGCCGCCACCTTTGGGCTGATGCAGTTCATCTTCATGCCGATGCTGGGCGCGATCAGCGACCGTGTCGGCCGCCGCCCGGTGCTGCTGTATTCCATGGCCGGCATGTGCATCAACTTCCTGACCACGGCCTGGGCGCCCAACCTGGCCTGTTTGTTCATCGGCCGGGTGATCGGCGGCATGTCGTCGGCCAGCATGTCGGTGGCCTCGGCCTATGCATCCGACATTTCGACGCACGACAACCGCGCCAAGAGCTTCGGCAAGGTTGGCGCCGCGTTCGGCCTGGGCTTCATCTGCGGCCCGGCGCTGGGCGGGCTGCTGGGCGACTTCAGCCTGCACCTGCCGTTCTATGTGGCCGGCGCGCTGTCGGCCGCCAATTTCATCTACGGCTATTTCGTCGTACCGGAATCGCTGCCGGCCGCGCGCCGCGCGCCGTTCCAGCTGAAAAAGATCAATCCGCTGACGGCGCTGGCCAGGTTGGCGCGCCGCAGCGACATCCGCGGCCTGGTGATCACCTTCACGCTGGTGACCTTTGCGCAGATGATGCTGCAGTCCACCTGGGTGCTGTACACCACCTTCCGCTTCAACTGGACCACCGGGCAAAATGGCCTGGCGATGTTCTGCGTCGGCGTGTGCGCGGCGGTGGTGCAGGCCGGCCTGCTGGGCTTTTTCATCAAGCAATTCGGCGAAGTCAAGCTATCCTTGCTGGGACTGGGCTCCGGCTGCATTACCTTCATGCTGTACGGGCTGGCCACGCAGGGCTGGATGATGTATGTATTCATCCTGTGTAACCTGCTGTCGTTCGCGGCCGGCCCTGCGCTGCAAGGCATCATCTCCAAGACCACCGACGCCCATGAACAGGGCGAGTTGATGGGGTCCCTGCAATCGATCAGCAGCCTGGGCGTGATCATCATGCCGCTGGTCGGCAGGCCCATCCTGACGCGGGTCAGCCACCTGGCGTCCAACGACTGGCGCATCGGCACCACCTTCTTCGTGTCGGCCGCGATGCAGGCGGTGGCGATCGTCGTCGCACGCCGCTACTTCAGCAAGCACCACATGCCGGTGCGGGCGCCGGCGCACTGAAAGGGTCTCGATGATGCAAGCTGTTCGCCGCCTGACGCTGCTGGCCGCCGCATGTGCGCTGGCCGCAGCGCCCGCCCATGCCGGCTGCTCGCGCGACATCACGGTGCCGTTCTCCCCCAACAGCGGGCGCGTGTTCGCCGAAGGCGGCGAAGTGCGCGGCATCTATCCCGACCTGCTGCGCACCGTCGGCCCCAAGCATGGTTGCCAGTTCGTGATCTCGCTGGTGCCGCGCGCGCGCCAGGTAGCCATGTTCGAAAACGGCAGCGCCGATCTGCTGCTGCCGGCCTCGCGCACGGCCGCACGCGACAAGCAGGGCATCTTCGTGCCCATGCTGCTCAACCGGGCGATGTTGATTTCCCTCGCCAGCAGCCGGGCGCCCATCACCAGCGCGCAGGACCTGCTGGCGCGGCGCGAACTGAAGGTGGCGGTGGTGCGCGGCTTCGACTACGGCGAGCAGTACATGGCGCTGTTGAAGGAGCTGGGCAGGCAGGGCCGCGTGTTCTCCGAGGTCGATGCCAATGCCGTGGCGCGCCTGCTGCAGGCCGGATCGGCCGATGTCACCATCATGGGGCCGACCGTGATGGTCACCGCCATCGAGCACGAACCGCGGGTCGCCGGCCTGCTGGACAAGCTGCGCATCGAAGCCATTCCCGAACTGGCATGGAAATACAGCGGCGCCTACATTTCGCGCCGCTCGCTATCGCTCCAGGACCAGGCCGCGCTACGCGAGCTGCTCGACAAGATGGCCAAGTCCGGCGCCATCCTGGACGGCTTTCAGCACGCCTTCCGCCCCGAACTGCTGAACGACAGCGTCCACGCGCGCTGAGCGCCCCGCCTAATTCGCCTCGACCACCGGCAATTCCAGCGCGCTGCTGTCGGCACCGGCACGGTACACGCGCAGCGTAGCCTTGCGGTAGTCCGTCGGCTTGGCGTAGAAAATGTTCGGCACATAGGTTTGCGGATTGCGGTCGTACAGCGGGAACCAGCTGGACTGGATCTGCACCATGATGCGGTGGCCCGGCAGGAATACGTGATTGGCGTTCGGCAGCGCGAAGCGATAGCGCTGCACTTCGTTGGCCGGGATAGGCTGCGGGTGTTCCAGGCTGTTGCGATAGCGGCCGCGGAAGATATCCATCGCGATGCCCAGCTGGTAGCCGCCCAGCTCCGGCCGCGATGGCACTTCATCCGGATACACGTCGATCAGCTTGACCACCCAGTCGGCATCGGTGCCGCTGGTGGACGCCAGCAGGTTGACCATCGCTGCGCCCGAAATCTGCACCGTGGACTGCAGCGGCTCGCTGCTGTAGCTCAGCACATCGGTGCGGTCGGATGCGTAGCGCTGGTCGGCCACCAGCCAGGTGCGCCAGATATCCGGCTCATTCATGCGCGCCGGACGCGCCACGAAGGGCACCGGCTTGGACGGGTCGGACACATATTCATCGTAGCCCGCTTCCGGCGTGGCGGCAGCGGCAGGCTGCGCGTAGCCCAGCTTGAAACCCTGCTGCAGATAAATAGGCTTCAGCGGCGCCGGGCAGCCTTGCGCGCAGGCCAGCGGCCATTGCTGCAGGCGCTGCCAGCGGTTGCTGCCACTCTGGTAGAACAGCACCGGCGGCGTGTCGGCCACCGGCGCGCCATCCTTCAGGTACTGGTCAAGAAAAGGCTGCATCACGTCGCGGCGAAATTCCAGCGCCGTGTCGCCGCTGAACTGCAGCGCGCCCAGGCTGGCGCCGTCGTAATTGACGCCGCTGTGGCGCCACGGGCCGACCACCAGGTAGTTCAGGTTGTTGGCCTTGTCCTGCGGCTCGAGCGCGGCGTAGGTGGCGTAGGCGCCATAGATGTCTTCCTGGTCCCACTGGCCGACCACGTACATGGTCGGCACCTTCAGCGGCCGGGCGCCAAGGATGCGGTCCAGTGCCTGCCCCTGCCAGTAGCTGTCGTAGGCCGGATGCTCGAACAGCTTGCGGGCGAAGTTCAGTTTATCCAGGCCGTAGCGGGCCGCGTAATCGGCCGCCGAGCCGGCGCGCAGCGTACTGTCGTAATCGTCGTACGCGCCGGTGGCCAGGCGCTCGCCGCTGCCCTTGAACGCAGTTTGGCCGGCGATATACTTCATGTTCGGCATGCGGAAGGCGCCGTTGTGGAACCAGTCGTCGCCGCGCCAGCCGTCCACCATGGGGCTCATCGGCACCGCCACTTTCAGCGCCGGATGCGGATCGGTCAGGGCCATCAGCACGGTGAAGCCTTCATAGGACGAGCCTATCATGCCGACCTTGCCGTTCGATTCGGGCACGTTCTTCACCAGCCAGTCGATGGTGTCCCAGGCGTCGGTGGCGTGGTCGGTGCGGCTGTCGTTGAGCGGGCCGCGCAGCGGGCGCGTCATCACATAATCGCCTTCCGAGCCGTACTTGCCGCGCACGTCCTGGAACACGCGGATGTAGCCGGCGGCAGCGAGCACCTCGTCGCCCTGCGGCAGGATGGACAGCATGTTCGGGCTGTGGTTGCGCTGGGCGCGGCCGCTGGCGTTGTAAGGCGTGCGGCTCAGTATCATCGGCGCGTGCTGCGCCGACTTGGGCAGCACGATCACGGTGTGCAGCTTGACGCCGTCGCGCATGGGTATCATCACATCACGCTTGATATAGTCGGCGAAATCCGTGGGCGACTCGAACTTGGCGGGAATGTCCGGCGCCATCGGCGGCGTTTCGGCCCGTGCGGCCAAGGTCAGGGTGGACAGCAGTGCAACAGCGGCCAGGCGTACGGCAGGACGAAGGGGCATGAATTCTCCAAGGGGATTGCGCCCGGCCATACTACCTCACGGCTGCCGCGCTTGCCAATGCTTGCCAATGCTGGCTACTTGCCATGATAATGGCAAGGAATGTAATAAAACTACAAATTAACGGAGACCGCATGCACGCCACCATGGCCACCACCGAGATCTTTCTGATCGCCATGCTGATCATTTTTACCGTCCCTTACCTGATCTGGCGCCTGGGCGGTACGGATTATTATGCGCCGCTGGTGGTGGTGCAGATCATCACCGGGGTACTGCTCGGCCCCGGCATCCTGGGCCGCGCATATCCGCAATACTACAGTTTTGTCTTCAATCCACAGGTAATCCAGGCCTTGAACGGCATCGCCTGGTGGGCGGTGATGATGTTTGTCATGATCGCCGGCATCGAGCTGGATTTAAAGAAAGCCTGGGCGCACCGCCGCGAGAGCGTCATCACCGCCTCGCTGGCACTGGGTACGCCGCTGCTGTTCGGCTGCGTCGCCGCGCTGGGCATGCTCGGTTATGCCGGCTGGATCGGAGCCAGGGCGCAGTCGTGGCAGTTTGTGCTGGGCGTAGGCATGGCGTGCGCCGTGACCGCCCTGCCCATCCTGATACTGCTGATGGAAAAGCTGGAAATCCTGCGTGAGCCTATCGGCCAGCGCATCCTGCGCTACGCCAGCCTGGACGATATCGCCATCTGGGGCGTACTGGCGCTGATCCTGCTGGACTGGGACCGCGTCGGCCGCCAGGGTGGCTTCCTGGCCGTGTTTGCGCTGACCACGGTGGCGTTCCGCAAGCTGATGGCCAAGATCGAGGAGCGCGACCGCTGGTACGTCAGCCTGATCTGGCTGGCCGCCTGCGCCTTCGCTGCCGACTGGGCCGGCCTGCACTTCATGGTGGGCGCCTTCCTGGCCGGTGCGGTGATGGATGCCGAGTGGTTCAACCAGAAGCAGATGGACTTGATGCGCCACCATGTGCTGCTGGCCATCATGCCGGTGTTCTTCCTCAGCACCGGCCTGCGCACCAACTGGGCGATGGGCGGTACGGCGGTGTTCCTGGCGGCCGGCGTGCTGCTGCTGGCATCGGTCAGCGGCAAGCTGGCAGGCATACATATCGCGGGCAAGATCCTCAAATGGGGTGCAGGCGAAGCGTCTATCATCGGCTGGCTGCTGCAGACCAAGGCACTGATCATGATCATCTTCGTCAACATCCTGCTGGACAAGGGCATCATCACCAGCGAGACGTTCACCGCGCTGCTGTTGATGGCAATCGGCAGCACCATGCTGACCGTGCCGGTGGTGTACCCAAAGCTGCGCCGGGTGGCGGCATTGGTGTCCAAGGCTAGCTAAGTGCGCCGCGCCGGGCATCAACCTGCCCGGCGCGGCGCAGTTTGAATCGCACTGCACTGACGCCGGACTGGACAATCGAGACGCCAAACATCGCGTATCAAGGTGGATTTGAGCTGCTCAAGCCGGCGCTCGAGGCCTAAGCAAAAGCCAGTGCATCAAAAGACTTGCTCATCGCGCTCGATATGGACGTCTGCTTGGACTATCGTTAGAGCACGCTGCCTGGACCTGGCTCCGGCTTGACAGACCGGCCCCGAACTGCAACCATACGGCCATGAATTTTTTCCCAGCACATCCCGCCAGCCTGAATTGGCGCCGCTCTTAACGCGCGGCCACTGTCTACCCATAGTGATGTGATATTTTTATCAACGCCGCCTCCCACTGGTGGCGTTTTTTATTGCTGACGCCAGCCACCGGGGGCAACGTAAAGGAACCCTGATGAGTCTGCCTGACCAGTCCAAATCTCCCCAAGTCATCCTGACCGGCGACCGCCCTACCGGCCCGCTGCACCTGGGCCATTTCGTCGGCAGCCTGCGCAACCGCGTCGCCTACCAGCACCACTACCAGCAGTACATCATGCTGGCCGACTCCCAGGCGCTGACCGACAACATGGACGACACCGACAAGGTCCACCGCAACGTGGTGGAAGTGGCGCTGGACTATCTGGCCGTCGGCATCGACCCGTCCATCTCGACCATCCTGATCCAGTCGCAGATTCCGGAACTGGCCGAACTGACCTTTTACTACCTGAACCTGGTCACCGTGGCGCGCCTGGAACGCAACCCGACCGTCAAGACCGAGATCGCGCTGCGCGGCTTCGAGCGCGACATCCCGGCCGGCTTCCTGACCTACCCGGCCAGCCAGGCCGCCGACATCAGCGCCTTCAAGGCCGCGCTGGTGCCGGTCGGCGAAGACCAGATCCCGATGATCGAACAGACCAACGAGATCGTGCGCCGCTTCAACCGCATCGCCAATAAGGAGATATTGCTCGAGTGCAAAGCGCTGGTGCCGGAAATCGGCCGCCTGCCCGGCATTGACGGCAAGGCCAAGATGAGCAAGTCGCTGGCTAACACCATCAACCTGGGGGCAAGCGCCGCCGAGATCAGCGCCGCCGTGAAGAAGGTCTACACCGACCCGCTGCACCTGCGCGTGGAAGATCCCGGCCACTTGGAAGGCAACGTGGCCTTCATCTACCTGGACGCCTTCGATACGGAAAAGGACGCGCTGGCCGACATGAAGGCGCGTTACGTGCGCGGCGGCCTGGGCGACAGCATCGTCAAGAAGCGCCTGGAAGTGGTGCTGCAAGAAATGCTGGCGCCGATCCGCGCGCGCCGCGAGGAGCTGGCCAAGGACAAGGGCTACATCATGCAAATGCTCAAGGAAGGCACCCTGCGCGCCCGCGAAGTGGCAGCCAAGACCACCGATGAAGTCAAGGCCGCACTGGGCCTGAGCTACTTCTGAGCTCCGGCATGCACTACGCGGCGGCGATGGCGCTGCTGCCGTGGGTGGCGGCGCTGTATGGCGCGGCCAGCCTGGCCTGCTTCATCGCCTACGCGAGCGACAAGCGCGCCGCCAGACGCGGCGCGCGGCGCACGCCGGAGCGCACCCTGCTGATGCTCGGCCTGGCCTGCGGCTGGCCCGGCGGCTGGGCCGCGCAACGCTGGCTGCGGCACAAGTCCAGCAAGACCGGCTTCCTGCTCCAGTTCTGGCTGAGCGTCGCGCTGAACATCGCCGCCCTGACGGCCGTGCTTTATTTTTTCCCTTTTGAAAGTAGCTGAGCGATGTGGAATGGCGTGCTGTGTGGTTTGCTGGCGGGGGCGATGTGGGGCATGGTGTTCATCGTGCCGGAGCTGTTGACGGCGTTCTCGCCCCTGGAGATGGCGGTCGGTCGCTACATCGCCTATGGCGTGATCGCCTGCGCACTGATGGCCAGGCGCTTGCCCGGCCTGCTGCGCCGCCTGGAGCGCAGCGACTACCTGGCCCTGCTGCGCCATGCACTCAGCGGTAACATCATTTACTACATGTTCCTGGCGCTGGGCGTGAAGCTGGCCGGCGTGGCGCCCACCTCGCTGATCATCGGCGTGCTGCCGATTTCAGTCACGCTGATGGGTCACAAGGACCACGGCTCGGTGCCGCTGCAGCAGCTGGCGCTGCCGCTGCTGATCGTCGCCGCCGGCATCGTCTGCATCAACGTCGACGTATTCACCCATGACGCCGGCGCCGCCGGCGGCACGGTGGCGCACAAGCTGCTGGGCGTGGCATGCGCAGCCGGCGCGCTGCTGTGCTGGACCTGGTACGCCATCGACAACGCCCGCTACCTCAAGCGCAATCCCCATTTCAGTAGCGGCGAGTGGTCGGCGCTGTACGGCCTGTCGAGCGGCTTGATCGCGCTGGCGATCGGGCTGGCGGCGCTGGCCGTGTTCCACGCCGACGTGACGGGTGCGGCCGGTGCGGCCAGCGGGCGTGACTGGACTAGCTTCTGGATCGTCAATGCACTGCTGGCATTGGGCGCGTCGGTGATCGGCAATCATCTGTGGAACGTGGCCAGCCGGCGCGTGCCGGTAACCTTGTCCGGCCAGCTGATTTTGTTCGAGACCTTGTTCGCGCTGCTGTACGGCTTTATCTACAAGCAGCAGTTGCCGCGCACGCTGGAGCTGGCGGCGGTGATTTTGCTGGTGAGCGGCGTGGTGTGGTCGGTGCGCATACACGCGCTGGCCGATGTCAGCGAGGCGCACGCCGGGCTGTGATTACTGCTCGGGGCCGATGTGCTCACGCACCAGCGCCGCCATCGCTACGGACGGCGGCTGCTGCGACAGCAGGCCGTCCACCACGCCGCGCCGGTCTTCGGTGCTGCGGTTCTGGCTGACCTTCCACTTCCCTACCAGGCTGGCGATGTCGATCTCGATGCCGATGATGCCCTTGATGGTCGCGGCCACAAAGTCAGGTGGCGCGTCGGCCACCCGCCACGGCGCGGGCTGGCGGCCTTCCTGCGAGGCGGTCAGGTCGTCCAGCTGGCGGCGCAGCCATACGGGATCATCGACCACCCGCCCGGCGCCGCGCGCCTGCACCATCGCATAGTTCCAGGTCGGGACCACCTTGTGCGTGCTGGCCTTGCTGGCGTACCAGTTGGGCGAAATATAGTCTTCCGGGCCATGGAACAAGACCAGGCACTCCGGCGCCGCGGCCAGCTTGCGCCACAGCGGATTGGCGCGCGCAACGTGGGCGCGCAGCAGTCCCAGGCCATGGCTGCCCTCTTGCGCATACAGCATGAACGGAACCATGTCGGCGCTGGTGCCGCTGGCATCGCTCAGGATCAGGGTAGCGAGCGGGAAGGCGCGCAGCAGGCCGTGGCGAACTTCCAGGCGGTCTTCAGCAAAAGCGGGCGGCAGATACATACGGCTTACTCCAACAATCCATTTTCACTCAAGACATCCTGCACCAGCTCCAGCCGCAGCAGCGGGTTTTGCTGCATCAGCAGGCGCTGTTTTTCATTCAAGTCCAGCCGCAACAGCTCGCACCAGCGGTTGGCGACCCAGCCGGCTTCGTCCAGCCGGTACGGCGGCGCCAGCGGCATGTTGGCGGTGGAGATGTGCTTTTGCTGCAGCGACCGTATCAGGGAACCCAGCGCATTGGCCACGTCCTGCTGCTCGGGCGGAATGGGCACCACCATGTCCTCGTCCATGGCCTCGACCTCCGCCACCCACAGCCCGTGCTTGAGCTGCTCGGCCGACGTGACTTGGAAGCGTGAGGTGCCTACGCAGGAGATTTGCATCAGTCCCGGCAAGGGCGCGCTCCACTCCAGGATGCGGGCCATGGTGCCGGCCGCCGACAGCGTTTCATGCGTGCCCGGGCGGCGCACCTCGCTGCCCTCCAGCAGCGATACCACGCCGAATTCCTCGCCCCTGGCGATGCAGCGCTTGACCAGGTCGAGATAACGCACCTCGAACACTTGCAAGGGCAAATGCCCATCCGGAAACAGGATGGTATTCAGCGGAAAAAGAGAAATGGCTGGCATACCTCATCATCGCATGAAACCTGCCCGCTGGCGCCCAGCGGGCCCGTTTCCGGTTCACGGACGGCGGTAAACCGTGCCCCCTTTCATCACAAAAGCAACGTGTCGCAGCGCAGCAATGTCCTGGGTCGGGTCGCCGTCGACCGCGACCACGTCGGCCAGGTAGCCCTGCTTCAGCTGGCCCAGCGACGCGGCCCGGTCCAGCACCGCCGCGTTGACCACGGTGGCGGCGCGCAGCGCTTCGGTCGGGCTCATGCCCAGCTTGACCAGCCATTCCAGTTCACGCTCGTTGCTGCCGTGGGCGAACACGCCGACGTCACTGCCGTTGCCGATGGTGACGCCCAGCTTGCGCGCCAGCTGGAAGGCGCGCGCGGCCGCCTGCATCGCCGGTGTCGGCGGCCCGCCGCGCTGGTAATGCTGGAAGTATTCGCTGGTCGCTTCCGGCGCGGTTAGCGTCGGGAAGTAGGCCACGTGACGCTCGGCCATCAGCTGGAAGGTGGCTGCGCTGCCACCGTAGCCATGCTCGATGGTATCGACACCGGCCAGCGCGGAGCGGCGCATGCCTTCATCGGTGCTGGCGTGCGACGCCACCCGGCGGCCCGACTCGTGGGCGGTGCGCACCAGCGCATCCAACTCCTCCTGCGAGAACGTGGCGTGCGAGCTGCCGTCGGTGCCGGTGCGGTAGTCGGCATACACCTTGATCCAGTCGGCGCCACGGGCGCCCTGCTCGCGCACCGCGCGCATCACCTCGTCCACGCCGCTCACTTCCTGCGCCCCCTTCGGCAACTCGACATCGGCCCGGTAGTTGCGCGGCGACGGCCCGTAGCTGCCGGACGCCACGATGGCGCGGGTGGCCACGAACAGGCGCGGACCGGGAATCACGCCGTCGTCTATGGCGCGCTTGATGGCCACGTCGGCATACAGGGCGCCTTCGGTGCCGAGGTCGCGCAAGGTGGTAAATCCCTGCTGCAATGTAGCGGCGGCATGCCGGCTCGCCAGCAATACCCGATATTCAATCGATTCTTTCAGAACCTGCTCATCCCACGACGTTTCATTATATGGATGCAACAGTACATGAGAATGCAGGTCCATTAATCCCGGTATCAGGGTACGGCCCGGCAGGTTGATACGCTCGGCATCCGCCGGTACGGAAATTTTGTCGACCGGACCTGCCGCCTGTATCTTGCCCTGTACCACCAGCAGCGCCCAATTGGCATGCGGCTGGCCTTCGCCGGTCCAGACCCGGTCGGCGGTCAATAATGTCGCAGCGGGGGTTTCGGCGGCGCGCGCCGGGGAGAATATCGAGAGTATGCAGAGTAAAGGCGCCAATAGCGGCGCAGTCCGTGGTAGCTTCATGACGGCATCCCGGTGAGAGTATCAGCTATCTTGCTCCGGGCCGGCCGCGACGGACAAAAAAAAGCCGGCGCGAGGTTTATCCGGAGATAAACCTGTCAGCGCCGGCCTGGGCAAACCATTAATTACTTAATCAGGAAATCTTCCTTTTTTTTGCCTTCCAGCCATTTTGGAGCACGGCCGCGGCCAGTCCAGGTCTGACCGGTGGTGTCGTCACGGTACTTGGTCGGCACAGGAGCGCGGGTCTTGACCGGCTTGGCCTTGGCCACCCCACCCAGATCGGCAACCGTCAGGCCGTAGTCGCGCATGATGGTGGCGATCTTTTCTTTCGCCGCCTGTATTTCGCTCTTGCGCGCCGATTCCGCCAGGTTTTCCAATTCTGCGATCTTTGCTTTGTATTCCTGGTATGTCGTCATCTCAATTTCCTTCTTTTCGGTGGGATCAAATTTACAACGATTTTTATCTTTGCAGCTTGAATCGTCTACTGAATCCTCCACTGAAAACACGTTAGTGACAATCGGTGAGAATTCATAAGCGCAAATTTACCATAACTTCGAACAAATTCTATAGGGATATTCGCTATAAATATCAATATAGCTAGAAATTTGAATAATTTCCACAACGATTCGCGCAAAAAAAGGGATAAGCAGCGCTTTGTTTTACGCTGCACCAATGACGTAGCGAACCCGGTAATAAAGAATAAGGCCGGCAGCAAGCAGCACCGTGCGAGCAGCCAGCGCCCGATTGCGCCACCGGATTGTCTGGAATGAAAATAAGGCAGCCCGAAAACGCTGGCCGGTATTCCCACTCAGGGGATTAATGGGCGGCGATCAGGGCGCCATTGCGTATATCGATCAGCAAGCGCAAGGTAGCGCTGCGCTGCCTAAGGTCTGCAGGCTGTTCTGGCCGGCGCCCAGCCAGTTGCCGTTGACCGGCACGATTGCGAGCGATGCGTCGGCAATGCTGTCGGCCGTGGCCGTGGCCTGGGCCATGGCAGCGTTGGCGATCACCAGCGAACAGGTGACAGCGACGGCACTGCGTTGCAACACCAGAGCGTGGGACCTTGTCGGACCAGCAGGAATTGCGGAGGCCGGATGATACCCCCCTGTGTAATGCGAGCAATTCTCAATCAGATGGCATATAGACCAGCACACATCATTCGCACATCTGCACCGGCCGCACACCTTCGAGCACCACCTTGCGGATCAAGCTGGCCAGGCGGCAGGTGGCCGGGCCGGCCAGCTCGGGATTGGCGACTATCAGCGACAGCGAACGTTGGCGGCGCTGCCCTACCCGCAGCGGCAATGGCTTCAACAAGCCCTGTTCCAGCTGCTGCGCGATCTTGTGCTCGGGCAGCCAGCCGAAACCCAGGCCGGCGCACAGCATCTCGCGGCGGGTGGTCGGATTGGTGACGCTCCAGCGATGACTGCCATTGAGCCAGCCGCTGTCGCGCGGATGGAGCGTGCCGGAATCGCGCACCACCACTTGCAGCTCGCGTTCCAGGTCGGCCAGTTCCAGCTCGCGTCCCAGCGCGTGCAGCCGATGGCAGGGGTGGGCCACCGCCACGAAGTCGATGTCCATCAGCCGGTCGCCCAGGAAACCGGGCGGGACCTGGTTGGCGATGGCGATGTCGACGCGCTTTTCAAGCAGCGCGTCTTCGGAGCCGGACAGCACGGTTTCCTCGAGGTTGACGCGGGTGTGCTTGGACCACGGCTCGAAGTCGCGCAGCACCTGCACCAGCATCTCGACCGGAAACAGGCTGTCGACGGCGATGCTGACCTGCGGCTCCCAGCCTTCGGCCAGGCTGGCCGCCAGCTGCTCGAGCTGGTAGGCGCCGCCCAGCAGCTCGCGCGCCTTGGCCAGCAAGGCGTCGCCGGTCTTGGTCAGGCGCGCGCGGCGCCCGTCGATTTCCAGCAACTCCACGCCCAGCTGCTCCTGCAGCTTGGCCACCATGTAGCTGACCGAGGACTGGCTGCGGTGCAGCGCCTCGGCCGCCTGGGCATAGCCGCCGCATTCAACGATGGCCTGCAGCACCTGCCACTGTTCCAGCGTGCTTCTCGGGATCTTCATTTGGTTTCCATGATGTAGCTACCATCCCAGTCGTCGCCGGGCGGCTTGACCGCCATTTTGCCACAGCGTTCAATGTAGAGCCGGGCCGCCTTGTCGTTCGGGTTCAGCGCCAGCACCTCGTCGAACAGCTTGCCGGCCTTGGCCCACTGGCGCTTGCGGTAGCTGAGCAAGCCGTTGCGGAACAAGCCCATGGCGTCGACCAGGTTGGGATAGCTGTCGTCGTTGTGATAGTCCATCACTTCGTAGATCGATACCGGCTTGGTCTTGCCCTGCACGAGCACGATGTCGACTTCGCGCATGCGGTAGGTGCCGCGCAGCGCCCGGTAGGTAAATTCGCTGATGAGGATATGCGCGCCGTACTGCTTGCAGGCCGATTCCAGCCGCGCCGCCAGGTTCACGCCGTCACCGATGATGGTGTAGTCCATGCGCTTCTTGGAGCCGATATTGCCCGATACCACCGAGTCGGAGTTCAGGCCGATGCCGATATCGAGCGGCGGCTTGCCGTCGCGCAGGCGCGCCTGGTTCCATGCGCGCAGCTCGGCCATCATGGCGATCGCGGCGCGCACCGCGCGGTCGGCGTCGTCGTCGTGGCCGACCGGGATGCCGAAGGCTGCCATGATGGCGTCGCCGATGAATTTGTCCAGCATGCCCTCCTCGCGCTGGATGCAATCGACCATCAGCGTGAAGTATTCGTTCAGCAGCGCCACCGTGCCTTGCGCGCCCAGCTGCTCGGTGATGCTGGTGAAGCTGCGGATGTCGGAAAACAGCACGGTGGCCAGCACGTTTTTCCCGCCCAGCATTTCAGCACCGTTGGCCACCATCTGGTCGGCGATGCCGGGGTCCATATAGCGCGACATGGTCGAGCGCAGCCGCTTCTCGTTGGAAATATCCTCGATCATCAGCATCCAACCGATGCGCTTCTTCTCCATCGACAGCAAGGGTTGCACGCTGAAATTGACCGACAACGTTTCATCGCCGGCCAGCAGCTCGGCATCCATCAAGTGTTCGGCCGACTGGTTTTCCTCGACCTGGCGCAGCTTGTCCAGCACCCAGGTGTTGGCCGCGCCGAAGAATTGCGCCGCGGCGCGGCCGACGATGCCGGCCGTATCGGTGCGCAAGATGCGCAGGCCGGCGGCGTTGCAGGTGACGATCTTCTCCTGGCTGTCCAGCGTAATGACGCCGTTGGACATCGATTCCAGCATGGCCTCGTTGTAGTTCTTGATCTGCTGGACATCGGCAAACAGCTTGGCGTTTTCCAGCGCGATCGAGATCTGCGCCGTGAAGGCGCGCAGCCGCGATTCGTCCTCGTTGGAGAACGGCCCGCCGCGTTTGTTCAACACCTGCGTCACCCCTATGGTCTTGCCCAGCTTATTGATGATGGGCACGCACAAGATGGAGCGCGTGAAGTAACCGGTGCGCTTGTCGAAGGCCGGGTTGAAGCGCAGGTCGGCGTAGGCGTACGGAATGTTGATGGTCTTGCCGGAAGTGAATACGGCGCCGGCGATGCCGGCATTGTTGGGCAGGCGTATCTGCAGCGACTCCAGGCCTTGCCCCACTTCCGACCATAGCTCGCCGGTCTTGTCGTCGTTGAGGAACAAGGTGGAACGCTCGGCGTTGAGCAATCGGGTGGCCTCGCCCATCACCTTCTGCAGCAGCGATCCCAGCTTGATGTCGGCCGTCACCTCGGACACCACGTCGATGAATTCCATCTCCTGCCGGCGCACTTTCTTCATGCTCTCCAGGAAACGCGCGCTTTGCAGCGCCAGCGTGCCCTGTGTGGTCAGCGCTTCCAGCAGATGCAGGTCGTTGCGGCTGAACTTGCCGCGTTTTTTGTTGAGCGTCTGCGACACGCCGATGATCTCGCCCTTGAAGGTCTTGATCGGCACGCACAGGATATTGCGGGTGACGAAGCCGGTCTGCTCGTCGATGGAACGGTTGAAGCGCGGGTCGGCATAGGCATCGGCGATCTGCACCGCCTCGCCGGTGGTAAAGACATGGCCGGCGATGCCCAGGTGATTGGGAAAGCGGATCTCGCGCTGGATATTGCCCTGGGCGACGCGCGAAAACAGCTCGCTGGTTTCGGCGTCGTTGAGGAACAGCGTGCCGCGTTCGGCGCCCAGTTCCTCGGTGGTGACTTCGACCAGCGCGGTGAGGATTTCGTCCAGCGTGTCGTAGGCCGCCATGCGGCGCGACACTTCCAGCAGCAGCTCGACCTGGCGCAGGCGGCGGCGCTGGCTGCCGGCGGCGTCCTCGGCCGGCTTGCGCGCGCGCACTGCGCGCAGATCGGGGAGCGGCCGCTCCATCAACCGTGCGGCGCGATGGACCGCGCCTCCAATGCATCGCGCAGTGCGCGGATAATATCGTGCAGCTGGGTCAGCTCGCTGCGATGGGCGACGGCGGCCTGCTGCAGGGCGTCGGCTTTTTCCTGGGTCACCTTTTCCAGCGCGGCGCGCAAGGCGCTGATGGCGTCGCGCAGCTGGCCGATCTCGCCCTGGCTGGCGCCGATGGCAGCCTTGACGGCATCCTCTTTCTCGATCTGCGCCTGTTCCAGCGTCACGCGCAGCGTCGCCACGGTGGCCTTGATTTGCAGCGCTTCCTGATGCGAGGCGGCCAGCGCATCTTGCACCTGGCGCTGCTGTCCCTGGTGGGCCGCCTCCAATTCTGCGCGCAATACCGTCACGGTGCGCTGCAGGTCGCGCACTTCGGCCAACGCCAGACGCAAGCTGTCGTCGGGCGGCGGCGACTGCTGGATCACTTTGGATGGTTTCAGGGTGGCTCCGCGGGATGGGAACGGCAGCGTTCATCATAGCACTGCGCGCCGCACTCTCAAGTGGCCTAAAAACGACGCTATAATGCACGATCGTCATTTTTGCCAGGATCCCCTATCGTGTCCGATCGCCTTGCCGTATTGCCGCAGTACCTGCTCCCCAAGGGAGCGTTGACCAACTTCGCCGGCCGCGTGGCCGGGGCCAAGGGCGGCGCCATGACGACCCGCCTGATACGCTGGTTTGTCGGCAAATACGACGTCAACATGGGCGAGGCGCAGAATCCGGACATCGCCAGCTACAGCAGCTTCAATGAATTCTTCACCCGCGCGCTGCGCCCGGACGCCCGTCCGCTGGCCAATGCCGATTTCGTCTGCCCGGTCGACGGGCGCATCAGCCAGTTCGGCGCGATCGAGGATGACCAGATCTTCCAGGCCAAGGGCCACAAGTTCAGCACCACCGCGCTGGTCGGCGGCGACGCCCAGCTGGCCGCCCAGTTCCAGCACGGCAGCTTCGCCAATCTGTATCTGAGCCCGCGCGACTACCACCGCATCCACATGCCGTGCGACGGCAAGCTGACCCGCATGATCTACATTCCGGGCGAGCTGTTCTCGGTGAATCCGACCACGGCGCGCGGCATTCCCGGCCTGTTCGCCCGCAACGAGCGCGTGGTGTGCGTGTTTGACACGGCCAGCGGCCCGTTCGTCATGACGATGGTGGGCGCCACCATCGTCGGCAGCATGGCCACCGTGTGGCATGGCGTGGTCAACCCGCCGCGCCTGCCGCAGATCACCGAATGGACCTATGCGGACCAGGACATCGTGCTGAAAAAAGGCGAGGAACTGGGCCGCTTCCTGCTCGGCTCCACCGTCGTGATGCTGTTCCCGAAAGATAAGCTGAGCTTCAACCCAGGCTGGCAGCCGGCCGGCCCGGTGCAGCTGGGCGAGATGATGGCCCAGCTGCAGCAGTAATCAGGCGGCGGCGCGCCCTGCGCCGCTGTCAAACGCGTTTTCCAGCATATCCAGGAATACCCGGGTCTTGGCCGGCATCAGGCGGCGCCCCGGGAAGACCGCCCATCCGGTCACCTGCGGGAAGGCCCATTCGGGCAGCACCCGCACCAACTCCCCCGTCTGCAAGAACTGCGCCGCGAACAGCTCGGTGCTGGCGGCTATGCCCACGCCGGTGGCGGCCATGCGCAGCAGCAGCTCGGGCGAATTGGCCAGCAGCTTGACCGGCAGTTCGCGCTCCCAGCGCGTTTTCCCGCGCAATAGTTCCCAGCGTATCATGCCGTTCAGCCGTGGCGGCAGGCTGAGCAAATCATGCTTGAACAAGTCGTCCGGGTGCTCGGGCAGGCCGCGCAGCGTGGTGTACATCGGCGAGGCGTACAGCTTGATGGTGCTGGTGGTGACACGGCGCGCCGCCAGCGAGGCGTCGTCCGGCAGGTTACCCATGCGGATGGCCAGGTCATAACCCTCGGCCACCAGATCCACCCGGCGCGGCGACAGGTCCAGCTCCAGCGAAATACTCGGGTACTGGTTCATGAAACGGGCAAACACGCCGGACATGGCGACGTTGGCAAAATCGGCCGGCATCGATACCCGCAGCAAGCCGCTGGGCGCGCCTTGGCGATGCTGGGCCAGCGCGCCGGCCGCTTCGGTCTCGTCGGCCACCCTGCGGGCGTGTTCCAGCAAGCTGGTGCCGAACTCGGTGAGCACCAGCTTGCGCGTGGTGCGCTGAAGCAGGCGCTCGCCCAGATGCCCCTCCAGTTGCGTGATGCGGCGCGAGACGGTGGACTTGGGCAGCTGCACCCGCACGGCGGCAGCGCTGAAGCTGCCGCACTCGACGATACGGGCAAACAGCAGCAGATCGGCGGGGTCGATTTCCATGATTGTTCCATAGGTGGACTAATGTTATCCATTTTAACGTCTTCTGGATTGTTTTTGGAACTGCTAAAGTAACTCCATCGCAGCAACCAAACCAAACGCCCTACAGCCCAACGGAGAAATCTCATGAACATCTTGCAAATCAATTCCAGCGCCCGCAGCAACGGTTCCGAATCCAGCCGCCTGGCTGACACCATCGTCGCCAAGCTGAGCGCCACTAGCCCACAAGCGACCGTGCTACGCCGTGACCTGGCCAGCGATCCCCATCCGCTGATCGACGAGAGCACTCTGCAAGCCCTGTTTACCCCGGCCGAACAGCGCACTGCCGCCCAAGCCGCCCGCGTGGCGCTGGACGATGCCCTGATTGCCCAGGTGCAGGCCGCCGACGTGATCGTGATCGGCGCACCGACCTATAACTTCGGCATCACCGCCCAACTGAAGAGCTGGTTCGACGCGATTGCCCGCGCCGGTGTGACCTTCAAGTACGGCGCCACCGGCCCGATCGGCCTGCTCACCGGCAAGAAAGTGTATGTGGCCCTGTCGCGTGGCGGTGTCCACCGCAACGGCCCGACCGACACCCAGTTCGCTCACATCAAGATGTTCCTGAGCTTCCTGGGCATGACCGATGTGCAGTACATCTTTGCCGAAGGCCTGGGCATGGGTCCTGACGCCGTCGCCAAGGCTCAGGCCGACGCAGAAGCCGAAATCAACGCAGTGCTGGTGTAATGTAATAGCGTAATGCAGTAGCGCGCCCCGGCCATGGCTGGGGCGCGCGGGAAGTAAAGGCAGTAGCGTAGTTCCACTCAACGGAGAAGTACCATGAATACCGTAGCGCATATCGTATCGGATCAAGTGCAACAAGGACGCAGCGTAGAGCGCATCATCCACGGCCAGGCCGTGATGGATGGCGCCGGCGTCAAGATCAACCGCGTATTGACGCAGCCATTGCAACGCCGCCTGGACCCGTTCCTGATGCTGGACGCCTTCGGCAGCGACAAGGCCAACGATTACATCGCCGGTTTCCCCGACCACCCGCACCGCGGCTTTGAAACCGTCACCTATATGCTGAACGGGCGCATGCGCCACAAGGACAGCGCCGGCAACGAAGGCCTGCTGAGCAACGGCGGCGTGCAGTGGATGACTGCCGGGCGCGGCGTCATCCACTCCGAAATGCCGGAGCAGGAACAAGGCGTGATGGAAGGCTTCCAGCTGTGGCTTAACCTGCCGGCCAAGGACAAGATGCGCCAGCCCTGGTACCGCGATTTCAACGGCGAAGATGTGCCGGAGTTCTCGACCGAGCATGGCGTGACCGTGCGCGTGATCGCCGGCGCCAGCCACGGCGTGAATGGCGCGGTGCAGCGCGAAGTGACGGAGCCGATCTACCTCGACATCGACTTGCCGGCCGGCGCGACCTTCCAGCAGAAGTTGCCGCAAGGGCATAACGTGTTCGTCTACACCTACCGCGGCAACGCCAGCATCGGCGACAAGGCAGTGCCGGAGCGTGCGATGGCGATCCTGGCCAACACCAGCGGCGCCGATGGCGTGAGCATCAAGGCTGCCGAGCCCACCAAGCTGATACTGGTGGCCGGCCAGCCCCTGAACGAGCCGATCGCGCAATACGGCCCGTTCGTGATGAACACGCAGGCCGAGTTGATGCAGGCCGTCGACGACTTCCGCGCCGGCCGCCTCGGCGAGGAAGCGCAGCACGAGTAACGCTGTAAGCAAGCTATAAGCAAGCTGTAAGCGCAAAGTTTTAACCAGCCGCTGGATTTACACCAAGTCCAGGGCTGGCCGAATTCATGGGTAAGCCCCTTATGGCCAGGACCACCATCCTGGCCATTTTTTTACCCACGGCTGTCATTGCGGCTAAAATGTCGCCATGATTGACACCTTACTCTCCTGGCTGCGCCATTTGAGCCGCATCTGCGGTTTCGAGACAGCCGATTCCTTCCCACCTGGCCATCCGTATGAGCGCACGCGCTGGAACGGCGCGTATTTCGACATCGCTTCCGACGTCAAGCCGGAGCAGATCGAGCACCGCATCTGCGAAGCGATCAGCAATACGCCGCTGGTGTTCGGCTACATCACCCATCCCACGCCGCGCATGCAGCGGGCGCTGTTTGCGGTGCTGGAGGAGCGCATGCGCAACAACCGCGGCCGCGCCAGCGAGCTGGCAACACTGCTGATCGAAGCCTATCGCAGTCCGCACACGGTGGAAGTGATACCCGGCCTGCGCGCCGCCATCGACAGCACCCGCGAGCTGGACATGAGCGAGCGTGCCCGCGCGCTGATGGTCTTCCTGGGATCGATGCAATCACCGTTCGACGTCATCGAACTTCCTTAATCACCTCACCACACTTAAAATCAGGAGACAGCGGCTATGCCAGCTGAAGTAGCAGCCTATGTAATGGGCGAACAAATCATGATCAAGCATTTGCTGGAATCGTCCGGCAGCCTGCAGCGTCGCCGCGACGAAGCTGGCGCACTGGCGCGCCGCAACGCGCCGCCCTTCACGGCGCCGACACCGCACGCCGACGCCGAAAAATTCCTGATGCAGGTGGCGCAGCAAACCCTGATCACCGGCGCCACGCATCAGCTCAGCACCAACGCGCTGCAATTTGGTTCGCTGCCGGCGCGGCCGGTCATGGACCAGCATATCGCCGCCGCCAAGGCTTACACCAGCGAGCTGCTGGGGGTGAACCTGGATCATGTGGAAGTGGTCGTCACGCCGCCGGAGGAATGGGATCTGCCGGTGGCCGAAGGCGTCACCTTCTTCTACACCGTCGACCAGCACCTGGTGTTTGTGCCATCGACGTTCAGCGCCCCGACCGAACTGCTATGCCATGAACTTGGCCATGCCGCGCATGCCACCGGCCGCCGTCAAACCGCTGCGCTGCCCTTCTACCTGGGGCTGGCCATGACCGAGGAATTTGTCGCCATGTTCAGCCAGTTCAATTACATCCTGACGCATGGCACCCGCCGCGAATTCCTGGAAGCGCTGGGCGCGCTGACCACCGCCAGTTTCGCGCTGTCGATCTGGGCGTCGCAGGGCGCGCCGCGCGATGTCGAGGCTTACATGAAGACGCCGCACGCGCTCGAGTTCCAGAAAGCGATACCGGCGTATAACCTGTCGCACCAATTCATGCAGTTCGCCCAGTATGACCATGAGTACGTCAACCAGATCCACCGTGGCGTGGCGCTGTTGCTGGCGCTGCTGCTGATCGACGAGCACGAAGGCATGCGCCGCTTTATCGCGTTGGACCGGGTCGACCATAGCCCGGCGGACAAGCTGGCGGCGGCCTTCCCCGGCTTCGAGCTGGACGCGGGCCTGGCCCGCATCAACGAGCAGATCGCCGCGCTGGCCGCGCGCTTCCCGGCTTAATTCAAGCCCATCGCCTCGGCGCCGTTCGCGCGCCGGGGCGCCAGATTGCCCGGCAGGTAGCGCTCGCGCAGTTTCATGAACGGCGTTTCCACCAGCAGGTATAGCAGCCATCCAGCCAGCACGCTGGCGGCGGACAGAATCACCACCGCCGGCCACGATGCCGGCGCCATGCCCAGCGACTGCAGCTGGGCGCCGAGCAGGATGCACAGCTGCTTGTGAAGCAGGTAGATCGCATACGACCACAGCGCGATGCTGGCCGCACCAGGTACCCTGGCCTTTTGCAGCAGCGCGCCGGGACTGAGCGCGGCCAGCAGCAGCATCGAATACGACAGCGCCAGCATCGGGTAGCCATACACGGTCATCGCGTAGCCATAGTGCTGCTCCAGCAGCAGATACCAGCTCAGACCCAGCAGGGCGGCGCCGGCGGCCAGCATGGCGTTGCCGTGCGAGCTCAGCCGGGTCCACAGGCCGGCGTGGTAGTTCTTCAGCAGCGCCAGCGCCACGCCCGCCACCAGTTCGTCGCAGCGGCACAGCGAAGAGTAGTAGATCAGCGTGTAGTAGCGGTAGCCGTTGTCGTGTATCGGGCCGACGTATGCGCTCCACAGGTGGCTGCGGATCAGCATCCCGGCGGCCAGGCTGCCGATGACGGCGATCCAGGCCAGCATCAGCGGCATGCGGCGCGTCACGCGCAAGGCGGCGATCAGCAGCGCCAGCGCCGGCAGCAGCATGTAGAACTGCTCTTCCACGCACAGCGACCAGGCGTGCGAAAAAGCGGTGCCGGGATTGAGGTGGATGTTCTGCGTGAAGGTGAGGAACTTCCACAGTTCCGGCAGCTCGCTGCTGCCGCGAAAGCCCGGCCAGAACGCGTACAGCGCCAGCACCACATAGAAGTTCGGCAGCGTGCGCAGCAGGCGGCGCGCGTAAAACCGCAGCAGCGAAAAGCGTTCGACGCCACCGTCGCCCTGCCCGGCGCGGATCGCCGACAGGATCTGGTTGCCGATCAAATAACCGCTCAAGGCAAAGAACAGGTCAACCCCACTCCAGCCGATCTCGCCAAACCAGCCGAAAGTGGGTTCGCCGCTGACGAACAGCATATAGTGGTTCATGAATACCAGCACGATGGCCAGTGCGCGCAAAGTGTCCAGACCATGATTGCGGGTGCTGCTAATTGCCGGGGATGCGAAACTCATGCGTTGATCTCGTCAATTCTGGATAAAATAGCAGCGAAGTATGCCACACATGGGAGCCCAATGATCGACGCCAGCAAGCTGCATTTCAAGGCCATCCACTACGCCAGCGAGCATGGCGGCGGGCCCAAACTGATCGTCACCGGCGCCGTGCATGGCAACGAAACCTGCGGCACCAAGGCCATCGTGCGCGTGATGGCCGAGCTCGATGCGGGCGCGCTGCAGATCGCGCGCGGCAGCGTCACCTTTGTGCCCACCGCCAATCCCCTCGCCTACGCGCGCGGCGAGCGCGCCGGCGAACGCAACCTGAACCGCAAGCTGTTCCCCACCGATGCGCCGCAGGATTTCGAAGACCGCGTCGCCAACTGGCTGTGCCCTCTGCTGGCCGGGCACGATGTGCTGCTCGATCTGCACTCGTTTAACGCCGCCGCCGAGCCCTTCGTGATGGTCGGCCCGCGCGACAATGACGGTCCCTTGCAACCGTTCCGGCACGCCGCCGCCGAGCGCGCGCTGGCCAGGCGCCTGGGCGTGCGCCGCTTTGTCGACGGCTGGCTGCAAACCTACGCCGCCGGCGTGCAGCGCCGCCTGCATGAGCGCGACCAGTTGCAGACCGTGCTGCGCTACGGCGTCGGCACCACCGAATACATGCGCGCCACCGGCGGCTACGCGCTGACGCTGGAATGCGGCCAGCACGCCGATCCGCAAGCGCCGGAAGTGGCTTACCGCGCCATCCGCAACACGCTGGCCTTCCTCGGCTTGATCGAGGCGCCCTCCCCCGCGCCCATCGATGCCGACCGGATGGAAGCACTCAGCATGGCCGAAGTCCATGACAAGCAGCACGTGGACGACACCTTCAGCCGGCCCTGGTCCAGCTTCGATCCGGTACGCCAGGGCGAGGAAATCGGCCGCCGCGCTGACGGCACGCCGCTCACCGCAGGCTTCGACGGCTGGATACTGTTCCCCGACCGCGACGCCGACGCCCACAGCGAGTGGTACTACCTGGCCCGCGCCAATCCCGCGTTCTAAGCCCGCCACCCTTCAGTTTTCCTGCACGCTTCATTAGCGTGCAGGCCGTTGATCGGCGCCCATGCGGCTCCTACACTGTCAGCATGTTGTATAGCACCCGCTACATAACCAAACCCACAGTGAGAGCCCAATATGTCCGATACCGTTTCCTTCGTGGTCACCCTGAGCGCCAAGCCAGAGGCCAGCGTGCGCATGCGCGAACTGTTGTTCGAGGTCGTCAACGCCATGGCAAAAGAGCCAGACTTCATCAACACCTGGGTGCATGAAGACCTGAACGATCCGAATACCGTGATCCTGTATGAGACCTGGGCCTGCAGCAAGGAACAATTCCTGGCCAAGCATCTGAGCAAGCCATACCGCCAGGCCTATGAGGCCGTGCTGCAAGACCTGCTGGCCAAGCCGCGCACCATCGACTTCATGAAGATCATCGCCGCCTATCCAGGCCAGGCCGTCGCTTGATCCCTGCTTTTTAAACAGGAATCGACCATGTCCACCACCCCAATCCGCGTCGCCGTCGTCTACCACAGCGGCTATGGCCACACCCAGAAACCAGCCGAAGCCGTCGCCCAGGGCGCGGCCAGCGTTGCCGGCAGCGAGAGCACCCTGATCAGCATCGAGAACATCGACCAGTACTGGGGCGCGCTGGAACAAGTTGACGCCATCATCTTCGGCAGCCCGACCTAGATGGGCAGCGCATCCGGCCAGTTGAAGATGTTCATGGACGCCACCTTGCGCACCGTGTTCGTCAAGGGCGGCGCGTGGAACAACAAGATCACGGCCGGCTTCACCAACGCCGCCTCGCGTTCCGGCGACAAGCTCAGCACCCTCCAGCAGATGTCGATCTTCGCCGCCCAGCATGGCATGCACTGGGTGAACCTGGGCCTGCCGCCTGGCCACAACGCTTCCACCACTACCGAAGATGCGCTGAACCGCCACGGCTTCTTCCTCGGCGCGGCCGCCCAATCGGACGCCGACGGCTCGGCCGAACAAGGCGCCACCGCCGCCGACCTGAAAACCTCGGCCCACCTGGGCGCCCGCGTGGCGACCGTGGCGCGCGAACTGGCCGCCGGGCGCCGCGCGCTGGCGCAAGCCGAGTAAGCCGGGTGCGGACTGGCCGCGCAACCGCGCCGCGCCAGTCCGGTCATTTATTGGCGAGACTTTTGCATCCGCAACGCATAGCCAGCCATGCCAGCCAAGAACCTCACTCTCGTCAAGCCGCCCGCCAAGACAGGCCGTCCCATGTCCTTCGATAAGGAAGTGGCGCTGGCCAAGGCCATGCACCTGTTCTGGCAGCAAGGCTACGAAGGCACCTCGCTGGCCGAGCTGACGGCGGCCATGAACATCACCCCGCCCAGCCTGTACAACGCCTTCGGCGACAAGGAGCAGCTATTCCTGGCCGCGATCAACCGCTACATGGGCACCATAGGCAGCGCCGCCCAGTCGGCGCTGGAAGATACGCCGACCGCGCGCGAGGCGATCCGGCTGGTGCTGGAGCAGACCGCGCGCGAGGACGTGCGCAGCAGCCATCCACGCGGCTGCATGCTGGTGGCGTCGGCCAACAACGGTTCGGCCGCACCGGCGGCAGCACGGCAGTACGTGGAACGCTATCTGCACCTGCACCAAGCAGCGCTGTGCGAGCGCATCGAACGCGGCCAGCACGAAGGCGACGTCGCCGCCTCGGTGGATGCCGCGGGACTGGCTGGGTTCTACCTGAGTGTCATCACCGGCATGGCCACGCTGGCGCGCAATGGCGCCAATCGCGAGCAGTTGCTGGCCGTCTGCGCCAACGCGATGCGTGCTTGGCCTGCACGATAGCGCTGGCGCGCATCGGGCAGCGGCGCTAGAATCGGAACAGGAGGCCTCATGAACGTAGCGCTACGAGTGCGAATCGCCTGTACCCTGATCGCCCTGCCGGCACTGAGCGCACTGAGCACACTGAGCGCCCATGCGCAGCACTACACCCTGCGGCTGCTGGGGCAGGAAAGCCTGCCGCCCAAATGGATACTGCGTCACGGCAAGCCCGATGGTGAATGCCCCAGCATCCTCGCCGCGCTGGAACGGGTGGAACCCCGGCTGCACTTCACCGGCGGCGCCGACTTCCGCTCCATCCCCGTGATAGAAAACGCCCTCGATACCGGCCGCATCGACTGTGCCTGCGCGCTGCTGGACACGCCGCAGCGGCGCCAGATCGCGGTCGCATCCAGCCAGTCGCTCTACATCGTCAAGCACAAGGTGGCCGTGGCGGCCGGCGACAACGTCGAAGTGCGCACGCTGGACGACCTGGTGCGCCTGAAAGCGCCCATCGCCACGTCGCGCGGCGCCGGCTACGCCGACCAGCTGCGCGCGCTGGGACTGGAAGTGGACGACAGCAATGGCGACAACCTGATTAACATGAAGAAGATCATCGCCGGCCATGGGCGCTTTTTCTACATGAACCAGATGACGCTGGAGTGGATCGCGCGGGAAAACCGGCTGGAAGACAAGATCCGCATCCTGCCGGCGGTGCTGAAAGAAGAACCGGTGTATTTCTGGGTTAGCAAGCAGGCTGACCCGAATGCGGCCAGGCTGGTGGAACAGGCGCTGCAAAAAATACGCACCAGCGGCGAGCTGGCGCGCATCAACCAACGCTGGCTGGCCGAACGCTGACTAGGCCGCCGACGCGACTGGCGGCAAATACGGCTGCAACTGCGGATTGACCGGCGTCGCCGCCAGGGTGTTGGCGAAATTGCAGAGCGTGGCCAGGCTAACGCCCAGTATCACTTCCAGCGCCTGCTGCGGGCCGTAACCGTGCGACAGGAAGGCCTGGTACTCGGCATCCTGCACCGCACCGCGGCTGCGGATGACCGCGCGGGTGAAATCGGCCACCGCGTCCAGCCGCTGCTGGCCGGTCGGCGCGCCGGTCTGCAGCGACGTGACCTCCTCCCGGCTTAGCCCGGCCTTCTTCAGCATCACCGCGCCATGGCCCGCGAGGCAGAAATCGCAGCCATGTAGATGGGCCGCGGTCAGCTGCACCACCTCGCGTTCGACCAGGCCAAGGCTGGAGGCGGCGTTGATCGCGCCGACAGTCATGTAGGTTTCCAGCGCCGCCGGCGCATGTGCCAGCACGCCGATCAGATTGGGAAGAAAGCCATTGCTGGCCAGCGATTGCGCCACGAAGCGCTGGCTGGCGGCAGGCGCGCTGGCAGCGTTCAGGATATCGATACGGGACATGAGAGACTCGCTAAAAAGTGGAAGGGATCAGACGGCCAGCAGCTCTTCGAGCTTGCCGGCGCGCTCCAGCGCTGCCAGCTCGTCGAAGCCGCCGATATGACGGTCGCCGAAAAAGATCTGCGGCACGGTGCGGCGGCCGCTGCGCAGCATCATCTCGGCGCGCTTGGCAGCGTCGAAATCAATGTTGATTTCGTCCGGCACGACGCCATGGCCGGCCAGCACACGTTTGGCCAGGCTGCAATAACCGCAAGTACTGCTGCTATAAAGGGTGACGCTCATGATCATTCTCCAGATGGGCCAGCCAATTACGGTGATGGCCGGCGAAGTTGCTTACACCATGGAAATCAGTGTAGCCCCCGCCCTTTGAATTTTGAATGCCCGATATGCGCAAAGCTTTGCTCTATCGTCTCAGTCTCATGCATCATTGTTTGAGAAACTGCTTTCATCCGCAATGCACTGTCAAATAGCTCATCATCATGACAACTGACTGTATTTTGGCATTTGCCGTCCTATCGCCGACAGTCGCTGCACGTAAGGAGAATGACCATGCAGCTCTCGAGGATCGGTGTAGTGACGTCTCGGCACTGGCCGTCGTTTCCGGCTTAGCTGCAGCAATGGCCCCACCGACCACGGCAAGCTTGAATGCCAGCACGTCCGACGGCAACTCCTATGACGAGGTGTACAACGGACTGTGACGCTACTGCAGATCAGTTTGGCGGCGTTACCTTGGCCGCATTCCCCAGGCCATCGATCGCAATCAATGCCAATGCGCTCACGAGGGCAGCATGGGATAGCGCCAGCTTCGCTACGTCGGGCCTAGCGACGGTGCTGTATTCCGTCAACGCTTCCGGCCCGGATGACAACGTCATGGTTCCACTCCTGTTGCCCGAAAAATCCGCGCTCGACTCCAGCGGGAACAACAAGCTGCAGGTGGGTGCCAGGAACGCATCCAGCGTGCAAGTGAGCGGATACGGTGTGAGCAGTTTTTCCTGGAACTACGGCACTTGTTCGGGCAACATCAGCCCCAGGACGGGCTGCGGCAGGCGGCCATTCAGCGGCGCGATGAGTACCCAAACCAGCATAGGCTGGGTGATCTCGCTTGCAGCCTATGTGAGTGATGACGCGGCAAAGTTCGGTCAAGATGGCCTGGGAGATTCAAACAGCTCACCGTCCGCCTTGATCGATCCGTCTATTGCCATCGATCCCGCCTGGCTGAGCGACCATCCCGGCTACCAGCCGGCGCCCGACGCCGAGATCGGCAATGGTCCCGTCGTGCCGGAGCCGGATGCCGTAACCATGCTGTTGCGACTGGCCGCGCCGGGCGGATGGCAGGCGCTCAGAGTGTCGCTAGCTTAAGTCCGACAATACCGCCCACGATCATCGCGATGCAGGTCAGGCGCGCCACGCTGGCCGGCTCGTTCAGCACGATGATGCCGAAGATGACAGTACCGATGGTGCCGATGCCGGTCCAGATTGCGTAAGCCGTGCCCAAGGGCAGCGTGCGCAGCGCCAGGCCCAGCATGCCGACGCTGCCAGACATGGCGGCCAGGGTCAGTGCGGACGGGATGAGTTTGGTGAAACCGGCGGTGTATTTAAGACCGACTGCCCAGCCCACTTCGAGCAGGCCAGCCAGGATGAGGATAAGCCAAGTCATGAAACCTCCTGTGCGGACGGGTCGTCCCAACCAAGCCCCGGGGATCTGCAGGGTCGTCCCCGCTGGAGCAATGAGCTCGCAGTATAGCAGCGCAGCCGATCCGCTGCCGGGACGCGGCCCCGACAACGCATCAGCGGGGAAACTTTCACGGGCGACTTACTGGCCGATATAGCGTTGTGCGTCCAGCGCGGCCATGGCGCCAGGGCCGCCGCTGGTGAGGGCTTGGCGGTAGACATGGTGCGGCACATCACCGGCGACAAACACGTCCAGTCAACTCTAAGTGGGGGTATCAATACCGGAGAATTACTGTGCGAACGACCGAAATCGCCCCAGACCTGCCGTTCGGATAGCGACGGTGCTTATTCCTGACCTATGCGCTTGCCCAACCGGTAAAGGAATTCGAGTCCATCGTAGAGCGACTTGA
>FSZM01000083.1_pt1 | contig 32037 bp, 26 predicted proteins | sample 1638831 | NCBI WGS metagenome assembly FSZM01 (sample SAMEA3914813, study PRJEB12502) | metagenome | biome: forest; material: soil | place: Canada | collected 2011-07-07 | depth 0.3 m
ATTCGCGGGCGGGAAAAAACAAGTCCGTAGTCTGGACAGGTCCCGTTGAGAGATGGCCAGGGCATTGAGGCATCTCCAGAAATCCAGGTCGACGCTAGGCATTGTTTAGTGGCTTTGCACGATAGCAGGCCGTTATTCGCAAAAGTATACCGGCTGCAAACATTGATTTTCCAGGAATACTTCAGAACATGGTAAGCGCCAACGAGGACTTTGATAAAGTGTCTGCAAACTGCTTGGGTAGAAAATGATGGGCGCTTAGCGCCAAAGCTGCCGCAAAAAAGGGGATTCTCGACAAATTCGCAAGTGCCAAAGACGCCGCAAATCGGTGCCAAAGGCGCCGCCGCGCTACAGTGCCAAGGTCGACCGGAAATAGACCGGACACGAGGACTACGAATCCCACAAACGACAACGCCCACTTGCATGAGTGGGCGTTTCGTCAGGTATGTTCTTGGTGGCCCGGGGCGGAATCGAACCACCGACACAAGGATTTTCAATCCTCTGCTCTACCAACTGAGCTACCAGGCCAAGGGCCGCAATTATAGCAGCAGCTGGGCGTGGCGCGCTAGTGCCGGCCGCGGCTAGTGGTGCAGCTGGGCGGCGGACAGCGCCTCGCCTGGCTGGTCGACGTGTAACGCCCGTTCGGCGGCGGCAGTGTCATAGTAAGACTGGAAGCGCGCGACCTTGTCGTCGTGCAGGGTGAACACGTGCACCCACGGGCTGTCATAACTGCGGCCGGTCTGCTTGGCCAGCCAGGTGGCGGTACCGGAGACCACCACCATGTCGCCTTCGGCAATGAATTGCTGGGGCTCGAAGCGCAGCGGCTTGACCGCGGCGTCCAGCAGGGCGAAGAACTGGCCGATACCGGCCTTGCCGTGGAAACTGCCGCCAAACGGTAGGAATTCCGACTCGGGCCCGATCCACTCGGCGTAATCGTGATAGCGGTCCAACAAGTTGCGTATGTCGCCGTTCTGGTATAAACGGTAGCCGTCCATCACCAACTGCTTGTTCTGCTGGATGTCCATGACAACCTCCTGGTGACTAGCTCGCCGACGACAGTCGCGGATGCTCGTATCGCAGCGGGCCGTCTATGCAGACTAGCCGCCGCAGGATGAAAGTCAAGCCGCCAGGCGCCTGTGGTTTGTCTCAGCCCAGCTGGAACAAATGCGCTTGAAGGATGGAGCCGCACGGTTGTCGTCCAACATAAATTCCCGTCGGCAATCAGCGTTGGAATATACGCATCCTTAGCCGACCCCTGCCGGAATTCGCGCGTTGTCCCTGCTAGCGCCCCTGGGTCGCCGCGGCCGGTCGTTCGCGCGAGATCGTGGTACCGGTGTCAGCAACTGCCTATTCCATCATCGTCCACGGCGGCCAGGTGTAGGCGTGTTCCCGGAAGCGCTGCGTGAACTAGTTGCCCAATTCGGCTATCGGTTTGTATTCCCGGTGCGGCTGCGCGCGGCTGGCGTATATGCTCCCGGACTCGGGCGAAGCCGACCTGCTGCTGCCCGCTTCGCGCAGCGCCGTGCGCGCGCCCACGTGGCCGACTATGCGCCGATGATGAAGCTGAAGATGGCGCTGGTCAGCCTCAAGCAAAGCCAGGCCAGTGCCGCCAGGATCAGGGATTTGCTGGCGCAGCCGGCGTTGCGCGGCGTGGCTGTGCGCAGCAATAACTTCGGCGACGAAGAAAACACACCGATGACGGCACTGGAGGCGCAGCACCGCCTGTCCTATGCCGCCGCGCCGGTGATGGTGGCGTGCATGATAAAGGCGGCGCGGGCCGATTTCACCGTCGTTGCGCCCGCGCTCTTCCTGTTCTTGCTGTCCGAGGATGCGGCCATGGGCGGTTTTGCCAACCAAGTGCAGATCGCGCCGCTGGACGGTTTGCCGCCGGCCGAAAGCGCGCTCTACGTGTCGTGCTGCAGCCTGTTCCGCGAGGACCACGCGCAGCTGGTGCAACTGTTGCAGCTAGCCGCCAAGGGGCTGCTGTGGAAATGGCGGCCGCACTATTATCCGCCGCAGATTGCCGCTTACGCGGTGCGTCCGCGCTAGCGGCCAATAGCGCCGGTTTTGCCCCTTCCCCTGCGAACTTGGTATGATGTTCGGCTGCCGGTCACGAGCCGGTATTTTTCTTATAACGTCGGAGATCTCGAATGACCTTACGTCTGCTGTTGCTGGGCACCGCTTTGGTGGCAACCAGTGCACTGGCCGCGCCGCGCGGCCTTACCGTGGAAGACTTGGCCAGCATGGAGCGCGTCTCCAGCCCGGTGCTGTCGCCGGATGCCAGCCGCGTCGTGTACGCCGTGCGCACCACCAATTTGGACAAGAACCGTGGCAACACGCAGCTGTGGATGCTGGATCTGCGCAATCCGAAAGCCGCGCCGCAGCGCCTGACCCAGGCCGACGCCAGCAGCACCGATCCTGAATGGTCGCCGAACGGCGACGCCGTCTACTTCCTGTCGGGCCGTTCCGGCTCGTCGCAGGTATGGCGCCTGCCGCTGAATGGCGGCGAAGCAGCCAAGGTCACCGACCTGCCGGTCGATGTCGAGAATTTCCGTCTGTCGCCGCAGGGCGACCGCCTGGCCCTGAGCCTGGCCGTATTCCGCGACTGCGCCGATCTGGCCTGCAGCAAGGCGCGCCTGGACACCAAGGCCAAGGCCAGCGGCCAGGTCTACGACAAGCTGTTCGTGCGCCACTGGGATACCTGGGCGGACGGCCGCACCAACGTGCTGTACTCGGCGCCGATTGACGCGACCGGCAAGGTCAGCGCGCAACCGGTCAGCCTGAGCGGCACGCTCGATGGCGACGTGCCGTCCAAGCCGTTCGGCGACCACGACGAATATCACTTCAGCCCTGACGGCAAGAGCGTGGCGTTCTCGGCCCGCATCGCCGGCAAGACCGAAGCCTGGTCGACCAACTTCGACATCTACACCGTGCCTGCCACGGGCGGCGCGCCGGTCAACCTGAGCGCCGACAATCCTGCCTGGGACACCAAGGCCACCTATTCGCCGGACGGCCGCACGCTGGCCTGGCTGGCGATGGACAAGCCAGGTTTTGAAGCGGATCGCTTCCACGTGGTGCTGATGGATGTCGCCAGCGGCAAGAAGCGCACGCTGGCCGATGCGTGGGACCGCTCGGTCGCCGACTTCCGCTGGACCCCGGACGGCAAGGCACTGCTGGTATCGGCCGATGACGTCGGCCAGCACCGCCTGTTCTCGATGGATGTCGCCAGCGGCAAGGTCACGCCACTGACCGGCAAAGGCCATTTGGACGCCTTCGACGTGGCACGCGACACCGTGGTGACAGCCCATTCGTCGCTGACCTCAAGCGCGCAGCTGTTCAAGTTCAAGCTGGGCACCGATGCTGAAAAAGCCACCCAGCTGACCCACGTGAACGAGGCCGCACTGGCCGACGTGCGCTACGGCGAATACGAGCAGTTCTCCTTCACCGGCGCCAACGGCGATACCGTCTATGGCCACGTGATGAAGCCGTGGAACGCCACCGCCGGCGGAAAATATCCGGTCGCCTTCCTGGTGCACGGCGGCCCGCAAGGCAGCTTCGGCAACTCGTGGAGCTATCGCTGGAATCCGCAGGTTTACGCGGGCGCAGGCTATGCCACCGTGTTCATCGACTTCCATGGTTCGACCGGCTATGGCCAGAAGTTCACCGATTCGATCAGTGGTGACTGGGGCGGCAAGCCTCTGCAGGACCTCAAGCTGGGCCTGGCAGCAGCGGCGAAGAAGTTCCCATGGCTGGACCGCGACCGCAGCTGCGCGCTGGGCGCGTCATATGGCGGCTACATGATGAACTGGATCGCCGGTAACTGGTCCGACGGCTTCAAGTGCATCGTCAACCACGACGGCGTATTCGACACCCGCGGCATGGCTTACTCGACCGAAGAAATCTGGTTCACCGAATGGGAAAACGGCGGCAGCTACTTCAACGTGCCGGAGCAGCACGAGAAGTTCAACCCGGTGCTGTTCGTGAAGAACTGGAAGACTCCGATGCTGGTGGTGCAGGGCGACATGGACTTCCGCATCCCGACCGCGCAAGGCCTGGGCACCTTCACCGCGCTGCAGCGCCAGGGTGTGCCGAGCAAGCTGCTGTTCTTCCCGGACGAGAATCACTGGGTGCTGAAGCCGGCCAACTCCATCCTGTGGCACCACACGGTGCTGGACTGGCTGGACACCTATCTGAAAAAATAATCAGGTCCAGCTCAGCTGCCTGAACCGCGCCCGCCGTTAGTGCGGGCGTTTTTGCATCACGAGGACATTCAATGACATCGCAGTTTCTCTCCACTTCGCGCAAGGCGCTGGCCGTTGCGCTGAGCGCCGCCATGCTGGCCACGGGCGCGGCGCATGCCACAACCGCGCCGGCACCGCGCGCCGACAACGCCTGGCTGTCGCAGGCCGACGCCGCAGCCCGCTCCGCGCGCGTGGCCAACGTCGAATACACGCTGGACTTCACGCTGACTGGCAAGGAGTCCTTCAGCGGCACCACCACACTGGCCTTCGACCTGTCCGACGCCAGCCAGCCGCTGACGGTGGACCTGGACCAGGCCAGCATCGCCAGCCTGTCCATCAACGGCAAGGACGTCACGCCGCAGTACAACAAGTGGTTCATCACCTTACCGGCGCAGGAGCTGATCAAGGGCCGCAACACGGTCACGGTCAGCTACACGCGCCTGCACGCCACCAATGGCGAAGGCCTGCACCGCATGGTCGATCCGATCGACGGCCGGGTGTACACCTATTCGCATTTCGAACCGGCCGCCGCGCACAAGATGTTCGCGCTGTTCGACCAGCCGGACCTGAAGGCCACCTATCAGATCACCGTGACCGTGCCGGCCGACTGGGAAGTATCGTCCACCAATCGCGAGAGCGCGGTGCAGGAGATCGGCAACAGCAAGCGCTGGACCTTCCCGCGCACTAAAAAACTGAGCCCGTATAACTTCTCCATGCACGCCGGCCCGTACAAGGTGTGGGAAGATCACAGCGGCCCTTATCCGCTGCGCCTGTTCGCGCGCCGCTCGGTGGCGGCGCAGGTATCGCCGCAGGACTGGTTCAAGTACACCCGCCAGGGCCTGGCCTTCTTCGACAGCTACTTCGGCATTCCCTACCAGTTCGATAAATATGACCAGCTGCTGGTGCCGGACTTCCTGTACGGCGCGATGGAAAACGCCGGCGCCATCACCTTCGCCGAGCGCGCCTTCCTGCACCGCGACGAGATGACGGCGGCCCAGCGCGAAAGCCTGGCAGGCGTCATCATGCACGAGATGGCGCACCAGTGGTTCGGCGACCTGGTCACCATGCAGTGGTGGAACGGCTTGTGGCTGAACGAGAGCTTCGCGTCCTTCATGGGCACGCTGGCGACCAACGAGGCCACCGAATTCAATCAGTCGTGGCAAGCCTTCTACTCGGGGCGCAAGCAGAGCGCCTATGAACAGGACCAGCGCGTGACCACCCACGCGATCGAAACGCCGGTGCCGTCCACCGCCAACGCCTTCGACAACATCGATGCGATCACCTATTCGAAAGGCGCCTCGACGTTGAAGCAACTGCGCCACCTGCTGGGCGAGGACGTGTTCCGCCAGGGTGTGCACAATTACCTGGTCAAATACTCCTGGCAGAACGCCAGGCTGGATGACTTCATCGGCAGCCTGGGTGAAGCCGCGCACCGCGATCTGAGTGGCTGGACCAAGCAGTGGCTGTACCAGCCCGGCGTCGACACGCTGACAGCGCGCTTCAGCTGCGCCGACGGCAAGGTCACGCAATTCGCGCTGCATCAGAGCGCACCGTCGACCGAGCTGCCGACCCTGCGCGAGCAGCGGGTGCAAGTCGGCTTGTTCGGGCTGGCCGGCAATGAGCTGGCGCTGCAAAAGAATGTGGCCGTGACCTACAAGGGCGCCATCACCAGGGTGCCGGAACTGGTGGGCGCAGCTTGCCCTGACCTGGTGTATCCGAACTATCAGGACTGGGGCTACGTCAAGGTACAGCTGGACGCCAAGTCCTTCGCCACCGCGCAGTCCAGCCTGGGTAAGGTCAGCGATCCGCTGCTGCGCTCCATGCTGTGGCAAAGCCTGTGGGACGGTGTGCGCGATGCCAAGCTGCCGTTGAATGTCTATCTGCAAACGGTGCTGGTCAACGCACCGGCGGAGCACGACTACACCCTGCTGGGCGATTTGGTTAACAAAATCCACGGTGCGCGCAGCTATCTGGATGCGATGGGGCAGCCGGCCGATGCCTACAAGGCGCAGGTTGGCGTGCAGCTGGAGCAGATGGCCTTCAACGCCGCCAAGGCAGCCAGCGATGACGCCAACTTCCAGCGCCGCTGGTTTGGCCTGTTCGTCGAGCTGGCCGCCAGCCGCGGCGCACTGGACCAGCTGGCGGCGGTACTGGATGGCACGCTGCTGGTGCCAGGCCTGAACCTCAGCCAGGATCTGCGCTGGGACATCATCACCCACCTGAACCGCTACGATTATCCAGGCAGCGCCGCGCTGCTGGCAGCCGAGCAGGTGCGCGATCCGTCCGATAGCGGCCAGATCGCGGCAGTGGGGGCCAGCGCGGTGCGTCCCGATGCGGCCAACAAGGCGCAGTGGCTGGCGACCATCGGCGACTTGAAGACGACGCTGCCGTTCTCGCGCATACGCAAAGCCATGGAGAATCTGTATCCGGCCGGGCAGAGCGCGTTGAGCGAGTTGAGTGCCGAGCAGCGCCTGGCGCAACTGGCGCAGACCGATGCGGCGGCAGGTCCGGTGTACATGCGTGACTACGCGGCGCAGCTGATTCCGGCGGCTTGTACGCCGGCCAGCGTGCAGCGCCTGCAGGCGGCGGTGGACAAGTACGTCACCGTGTCAGCCGGTACGCGCCGCAACCTGCTGGTGAAGCATCAGGAAGATGCGCGCTGCGTGGCTATCAAGAAGGCGATGACGGCGTTCTGAGCGCCGTGGACTTATTGGGCTGAAGGTTGGCCCATGCCCAGGCCGGGCGGTCGCAGCACGCAGTGCCCGGCCACGCAACTGGCGCCTGGATCCGGCACCGCCATGCAGTTGGACAGCATGCCGGACTTGGCGTCTTCGGTGCGGCGCAATGCGGCGTGGCGGGCAGCCAGGTCGCGCAGGGCAGCGCCGTCCTGCTGCTTGCTGGACCAGGGCAGGTAGCGTTCCGGCCCGCCACAGGCCTTGGCGCCGACCGCCAGCGTGTGACACTGCTGGGGACTGTCGCAGGACAGGTCGGCGCTCTGCTGCTGGATCTGGCGCAGCAATTCCTTGCTGCTGTCGGGATCCGTTGCGGGTGCGCTGACGCAGGCCGCAGCGGCACACGCCAGCAGGGCAGCGGCGGCCGTGCGGGATAAAAGTCGTGGCGTTTTCATGCTCCCATCATTGTCCAACTGGGCGCACTGCGCAAGCGTTTTCCCAACGGTGTGCTCTGTCATTCACAAATCGTGAAGGCTGCGTTGCTGCTGCCCCCATTGTTGGTGCTGCGCGTGGCAGGCACACTGGATGGCATCAAGGAGCATGCCATGAACCCATTCAAACAAGCGCTGTACCGCAGCGCCTGCATTGCCGCCGCCGGACTCGGCCTGGCCGGCGCAACGCTGGCCGCACCGGTGGCCGGCTTCAGTGAACATGCCGCGCAGGTAAACGGCGTGGCCATCCATTATCAGGTCGGCGGGCAGGGCAGCCCGGTGGTGCTGTTGCACGGTTACGCCGAAACCAGCGCGATGTGGACGCCCATCATGGCGCAGCTGGCGCGCACGCACACCGTGATCGTGCCCGATCTGCGCGGCGCCGGTGCATCGGAAAAGACCGCCGGCGGTTACGACAAGAAGAACATGGCCAAGGACATCCACGAACTGGTGGCCGGCATCAGTGCCGAACCGGCGGTGGGGGTTGGCCATGACATCGGCCTGATGGTCAGCTACGCTTATGCGGCACAGTATCCGCAGGACGTGCGACGGGTGGCGCTGCTGGAAGCTTTCCTGCCCGGCGTGGGCGAGTGGAAGGTGCGTTGGACCGCGGCGCGCAACTGGCACTATCACTTTTACGGTCCGACGCCGGAAGCGCTGGTGCAGGGCCGCGAGCGCAGCTATTTCGAACACTTCTGGAACGACTTTGCGGCCGAGCGCCAGCACTCGCTGCCGGAAGCGGAGCGCAAGCTGTATGCGGCCAGTTGGGCGCAACCGGGCGGCATGCGCGCGGGGTTCTCGTGGTTTGCCGCGTTCGAGCAGGATGCGGAAGATTTTGCCCAATTCAGCCAGCACAAATTGCAGATGCCGGTGATGGCGGTGGCGGGCGAAAAATCCGGCGCCGATTTCCTTATCCAGCAAGTCAACCTAGTGGCCGAGCATGTGGACGGCCATATCGTCGCCGGTTCGGGGCATTGGCTGATGGACGAACGGCCAGAGGAAACCACGCGGCTGCTGCTGAACTTTATTCAATAAGGTTCACGGCGGCGCGATTTGAGCGCCATGCCGTCGGGGCCGAACAGCACCACCAGTTCGGCCGGCTCCTTGGCCGTTGGCGCGGCCGGCGGATAGCCGTAGCGCCAGACTTCGTAGCCGCTGTCGAAGCGTATCGTCTGCGGTGGTCCCAGCGCGGCGCGCAGTTGGTCGCGGTTGCGGTAGCCCTCGGCCAGGCCGGAAGCGGCCGGATCGCCGGCCATGTCGTCGAAGGACAGCAGGGTATCGTCGGACCAGCTGCGGTCCCACAGCGGCGCGTAGTAGCTGCGGTCCAGCAGCACCTGGCAATCGCAGAAGGGTAGCGAATCCGGCGTCTGCGTGCCACCGGCGTACAGCTTGGCGAACGGCAGCATGCCGCTGCGGGCGCCGTCTTGCAGTGTAACCCCGAACAGCGGCCGCTCGGAGAAAAACAGGTAATTGCCATCGGCCGCGTTGCAGATGCGCTCCGGCTCCTGCAGCAGCTCGTCCAGCCAGGCAAACCACGCCGAGTTATTCGAGAGCAGCCCGGCCTTCACGCCGACCAGGCATTCCAGTCGCAGATCGCCCAGCCGCCGCAAGCCGGGCGGCACGCCAGGGCTACGTACCTGTACCCGCCAGGTCAGGGACGTGGTCTTGCGGTTGGCGATCAGCGCCGCGTCTTCCTGCCAGGCTTGGGGGCTGCGCTCCAGCGTGAAGGTGTAGTCGGAATCGATCTGCACCGGCAACGTGACGTTGTCGCCCGCCACGCGCAGGGTGACGCCATCGAGCGTGGTGTTGGGCAGGCGAGGCAGCAACTGGAAGCGCAGCCTGGCTTGCGGCGCCAGCGCGTGGCGCTGCTCGAACAGATCCATCCCGGCGATCATCTTGCGGTAGGACTTGTCGACCGGGTCGCGGGTGGCGCGCACGGTCACGCGGGGCGGCGCAGGCGCCTCCTGTGCCTGCGCGCTGGCAGGCGAGAGTGGTGCCGCAAACAAGGCCAGCATAGCCGGTAGTGCAAGCAGGGCAATCAGCACGGGCCACCTCCGCAATGGTCATCGTGGCCATGATACGCCGAAGGGGTCGATGCGGACGCACGCCTGGGTCAGGCTGCGGGAGGCGGGCTCTGGCTGGCGATCCAGTCGCTCAGTTCGCGGCCAAACACGCGCAGGCGCGCGGTTTCGACCTGACGCTTCTTGTAGGCTTCGTGACTGGCCGGTCCAGTGAGACTGCGTGCGTGGCTGGCCTTGTCCATCAGCTGGATTTCGTATTCGAAGAAGAAGCCGACGTCGTATTCCTGCTCTTCGGTGGCGGCGTCCGGCTGCACGTGGATCATCTTGCGCACCGTGACCTGGATACTGTTGAAGCCTTCGCCGCTATGCGGATTGTCGCAGCGCGTTTGCGGCTGCGAACAGGCCGCCAGTTCCTCGTCCATCTTTTGCAGTAGCTGGGCCGGATAGCCGTCGGCATGCTCCAGCAGCGCGCGGTATTTGACGAAGACCTGCTTGGCTGCATCCAGGTCCAGCAGCGTGTTGCGGGTGCGTTCCGCGTCGACGTTGGTGACCGACAGCAGGTGAGCGCGCTGCAGCGTGCGCAGCGCCAGCAGGCATTCGAAACGGGTATTGAAGATCAGCCGCACGCCCAAATGGTCGAAGATGTCGGCTGCCAGGTAGGCCGCCTTCTGCAGCAGTTTGAGCAGGATGCTGTGGCGGCCCTTGTTGTCCTTGCGGTCGAAGTGCAGCAGCGGCAGGCACACTTCGCCGTCGGTCAGGAAGTAGTGGTCGCCGTCCTGCTGTATCACTTCATCCAGGCTGGCGAACACTTGCTCGCGGATGGCGTGGAAGTGGCGCAGTTTGAGATTGTTATCGATGTAGAAAATGCCGTGCATGACCTTCAGGACCGCGCACGACCAGCGCCGCCGCAGGTCGACCTGAGTGCCGCGCAGCGAGGCGTACACCAGCAACAACAGCGGGTCGTCCGGGTCGCTCACTTCCTGTGGCATCAATCTGGCTTGTTCTGCGCTGAGGAAGCTGCACTTGATGAAGTCGACCGCTTCGCGATGGGCACGGCGTATCAGCGCCGGCGCGGCCGGCTGGTCGAGATCGAAACCGTATTCGCGCACGAACTGGCGCGCGTCGTGCAGGTTGCGCAGGGCCAGCGCGCCAAGGTCGATCGCCGATACTCCGCTGGCGATCGCGTTGAGGTAGGTCCAGTTCAGCGAAAACTTGCCCTCGCTTTTCAGCGAGGCGTGCAGTTCAGTCATGGCGGATGCCTTGCAGTCCCGGTCCGCTTAAGTATCGCAGCCTGTGTTGTTGCGGTCAATCACTATGGTGTGAGTTTTAATGAGTGTTGCTATTCAATTCATGGGTAGAATTGGGCCTTAAAATCTTGAAAGGAGATCCGTATGAAAACTGCATGGCGGCTTCACGTTCTGGCGGCGGTACTGCTATTGGGTGCTGTTGGTGCGCAAGCGACGGCACTGCCGCGCGCCTTGGTCAGCGATCCGGCACGCGACCCGAAATACCCGGCCCATAATGAAGCGTTGCTGATACGCAGCGGCGACGCCAGCATGAATACGGTGCTGATGCAGGCCTCCGGCGCGGCACCCAAGCCGACCCTGGTGCTGCTGCATGGCTTGCCCGGCAATGAGCAGAACCTGGACCTGGCGCAGGCGATCCGTCGCGCCGGATGGAATGTGCTGACCTTGCACTACCGCGGCAGTTGGGGTTCGGCCGGCCGCTTCAGCATTGCCAACGCAGTCCAGGATGCCGAAGCGGCGATGGCCTATCTGCGCCGGCCGGATGTCGCCGCGAAGTACCGCATCGATACCAGCCGGCTGGCGATCGGTGGTCACAGCATGGGCGGCTTTGTTGCGGCGCAGTATGCGGCCAACCATCCGGAAGTGGCGGGCTTGGTGCTGCTCGAGGCCTGGAACGTCGGCGCCGACGGCAAGGCGCTGCGCGACAAGCCGGAGACGCGGGAGGCGGCGGTGCAGGACATCGCAGGGGACCTGGGCACCAGCTTGTCCGGTAGTAGTGCCGACGGCCTGGTGGACGAGGTGCTGCGTCATGCCGACGACTGGGACTTGATTTCGCTGGCGCCGGCGCTGGCCAACACGCCGACGCTGATTGTCGGCGCCGTTGCTGGCGGGGGCGAAAGCAACAAGGCGCTGGCCGCAGCCATTGGCAAGAACAAGGGTAAGGTCAGCAGCTTTACGCTGGACAGCGACCACGCCTTTGCCGACCACCGGCTGGCGCTGTCGGGTATCGTGGTCGACTGGCTGCAGCAGCGCGCGCCGGCAGCTAAGGGGCAGGCCGCGAAGTAGCTTACCTGGTCGCCGTCACCAGCGGCAGCTCGATGTAGCTGTCGTGGTAGATGCGCTGCGTGGCCTTCTGGTAGTCGCCCGGCTGGGCGAAGAAGATGTTGGGCACGAAGGTCTGCGGGTTGCGGTCGTACAGCGGGAACCAGCTCGATTGCACCTGCACCATGATGCGGTGCCCGGGCAGGAACACGTGGTTCGCGGCCGGCAGCGCAAAAGTATAGGGTAAGGGCTGGTTGGCGGCGATCGGTTTTGCGGTGGACAAGTCCTCGCGGTAGCGGCCGCGGAATATGTCGGCCGAAACCATCAGCTGGTAACCGCCCATGTCCGGCTGCGCCGCCACCTGGTCCGGGTAGACGTCGATCAGCTTGGCCACCCAGTCGGCATCGGTGCCGCTGGTGGACGCCAGCAGGTGGGCCACCGGTTCGCCGCTGATCTTCACCGGCGCGGTCAATACATCCGAGGTGAAGGTCAGGACGTCGGTGCGGCCGGAAGCTTCGCGTTGGTCGTCGGCCAGCCAGCGCGGCCAGGTCTGGCCTTTGGTCTCGTCGTAGCAGCACTGCGGGATCGGGCGAGCGCGGTAGGGGACTGGCTTGGCCGGGTCGGAGACGTATTCGTCGAAGGTGGCGTTGCGGCGCGCGGCCAGCGGGGCGGCCGGCGTGGTCGAGGACAGCACGGCCTTCTGTTGCGGCGCCAGGCGCAGCGCCGCTGGCAGGATCACGCAGCCGCTGACGCAGCCGTTCGGCCAGCCGTTCAGGGCGCGCCATTTGTTGGTTCCCGTTTCAAATGCATACACCGGGGCGATGTCGGCCGGTGGTGCTTCGTCCTTCAGGTAATGGTCGAGGAAGGGTCGCAGGATTTCCTGGCGGAAGTGCAGCGCCGTGTCGCTGCTGAAGCGCAGCGCGCCCAGCTGGCCTTCTTCCCGGATGCCGCCGCCGTGTATCCAGGGGCCCATCACCAGATATACCTTGTTGTCCTTGTCCTGCGGCTTGATCGCCTTGTAGACGGCGAGCGCGCCGTAGATATCTTCCGCATCCCACAGGCTGTGTACCAGCATGGTGGGCACGGAGACCGGCTGGCGTGCCAGGATCTTGTCCATGGCCTGCGCGCGCCAGAATTCGTCGTAGGCGGGATGGGCCACCAGCTTGCGCCAGAAGCCGCTTTGTTCCAGGCCGCGCTGGCGGCCCAGTTCGCCGGCCGACACGCCGCGCAGGAACATGTCGTAATCGTCGCGATGGCTGGTAAACCATTTGGCTTCGCTGCGGCGCGTGACTACCTGCTCCAGCGCGTAGGACATATTGATCTGCCGGAAGGCGCCGTTGTGGAACCAGTCGTCGCCGCGCCAGCCATCGACCATGGGGTTCATCGGCACGGCCACCTTCAGCGCCGGATGCGGATTCACCAGCGCCATCAGCGGCAGGAAGCCGTCGTAGGAAATGCCGATGATGCCGACCTTGCCGTTACTCTCGGGGAGATTCTTGGTTAACCACTCGATGGTGTCCCAGGTATCGGTGGAATGGTCGACCGGCGTGGGATTGAGCGGACCGCTCAGCGGCCGGGTCATCACATAGTCGCCTTCGGAACCGTACTTGCCGCGTACATCCTGCACCACGCGGATGTAGCCACCGTCAACGATGACATCGGCAGCGTTGTCGTAGCCTTGCAGGATGGGTGCCAGCTGCGAGCTTTCGTTATGGCTGGTCAGCTCGACGGCGTTGTATGGGGTGCGCGTCAGCAGCACCGGCGCATGGTGCGCGTCTTTCGGCACGATGATGACGGTGTTCAGCTTGACGCCGTCGCGCATCGGTATCATCACGCTGCGCCTGACGTAGTCGAAGCTGTCGACCGGCGCCTTGAATTCGGCCGGCGTCTCGCTCGGGTAGTCGGGATAGGTGGCCGCGTTTTGCGCAAAGGCGGCGCCGGCGAACAACAGGGAAGCGGCAAGGAGTGCAGTCTTCATGGTTATCCCGAGCGAGATTGTGAAAATATTACGGTATCACAGTCAGCGGATGCCCACCATGCCGCGCACCGAAGCGTTCAGTTTGGCAGCGTCGTAGCCATAGCCGTCCTTGAATACCATCTCCACATTTTCCACGTCGGCGATGCGGCGGGTCGGGTCGCCGTTCAGCACCACCAGGTCGGCCTGCTTGCCCGCTTCGATGGTGCCGATGCGGTCCAGCCGTCCCATGAAGCGGGCGCCGTTGGCGGTAGCGATCTGGATCGCCTGTTCCGGCGTGAAGCCCGCTTCCACCAGCAGTTGCAGGCCGCGTTGGTCGCCGAAGCCGGGCAGGGTGCCGCCGTTGCCGGTCGGATCAGGGCCGGCCAGCAGCAGGCCGCCGGCGCGCACGAAGGCCAACTCGAAGGCCATCTCTTTTTTCAGCGCGCTTTCGATCAGCGCCGAGCGGGCCGGCGTGGTGGCGGTCGCGGCGCGCGCGGCCAGGTGGCTGCGCAGCGATTCGGCCGACATCATCGCCATCTGCTTGTGCGACAGCAGCGGGCGGGTGGCGATCATCGCTTCAAACACCGGCAGTGTAGAGGTGATCGCCACCTTGTGCGCCACCAGGTCGCGGATCAGCGCCTGCACCGGTGCGCTGGCGATGTCCAGCTTGTCCCATGAGGCGGCGATCTGCGCGCCGGACGGGCACTGGTCCGGCTTGCGGTTCGGGACGAATTCGGTATCGGTGAATACCGGGCCGTGTTCCAGGTTGTCGATGCCCATCGCGGTGGCCTGGCGGTAGTCGACCGAGCACAAGTGGCCGGTCAGTTTGGTGCCGTGCTTGTGCGCCTCGTCGATGGCGGCGGCCAGCACGTCGGCCTTGATGTTCATGTAGGCTTTGAATGAAGTCGCGCCTTCGCCGCTCCAGAAGGCGACCGTCTTGCGCGCATGTTCGCGCTCGTCCAGCACCGCCATTTGCGGGAAGAAGGTGTCCTTGCCTTCGAGGTAAGGGCCGGTGACGTCGATGTGCGGGCCGGGAATCTGGAAGGCGTCGACCATGCGGCGGATGTTCAGGTCCGTGTATGGCTCAATGCTGCCGGTGGTGCGCATGGTGGTCACGCCAGCGGCCAGGTACATGCGCGGTGCGCTGAACGCCAGTTCGGTGACGAAGAAGCCGGGCGGCGGAATCTTGTCGTCGTCATCGAGATTGATGGAGGCGGTGTACATCAGGTGGTTGTGCATGCCGACCAGTCCCGGCATCACGCTGCGGCCGCGCAGGTCGATGACCTGCGCGCCGGTCGGCGGCGGCGTGGCGCTGTCGGTCACGGCTTCGATGCGGCCATCGCGCAGGATGATGGTGCGGTCGTTCTGCGCCGGCCCGCCGCTGCCGTCGATCACGCGCACGTGTGACAGCGCGATCAGCGGCTGGTCATACTTGATGAACTTCTTCACCTCCGGCCCCGGCATCTGCGCCAGCGCGCTGCCGCATACGAGACCTGCCACCAGCGACCACTTGCCGACACTTTGCATTGCATCCTCCTTGAAGATTGATTAAGCATGCTGCCATGGAAAGCTGGGGGCGGCAACTACCTGGTCGCAGAAGTGGTGCTATATTGCTAAGTTCAAAAGACAGGGGGATGTATGCCAGACGATCATGTCATCACGCGCCGCCGGTTTCTGTTGCACATAGCCCGCACCGGTGGCGCTGCCGCGGCTTACGCCGCACTCGATGCGCTGGGCGCCAGCAGCCTGGCGATCGGCGAGCAGCATGTCTACCGTGGTCCGCCGCAGCTGCCTGCCGGACTGGGCAAGGGCACGCGCGTGACCATCCTCGGCGCCGGCATGGCCGGCCTGACCTGCGCGTATGAGCTGAGCAAGGCCGGCTTCCAGTGTACGGTGCTGGAAGCGCGTAGCCGTCCCGGCGGCCGCAACTGGACCATCCGCGGCGGAGATACCGTGGTACAGACCGATGGCACCCAGCAAGTGGCATGGCCGCATGCGCCGCACCTGTACTTCAACGCCGGACCGGCGCGCATCCCCAATCATCACCAGGCAGTGCTGGGCTATTGCCGCGAGTTCAAGGTGCCGTTGGAGATCATGATGAACGATAACCGCGCCGCCTACGTGCAGGACGATAAAGTCTTCGGCGGCCGGCCGATACAGGCCCGCCAGGTGTATGGCGATGCGCGCGGCCACTTCTCCGAGCTGCTGGCCAAGGCCGCGTCCACCGGCGGACTGGACCAGGCGCTCAGTCAGGAGGACCGTGAGCGTCTACTGGAGGCGCTGGCCACCTTCGGCGACCTGCGCGAGGGGCGCTACAAGGGCAGCGAGCGCTCCGGCTATGTCGATCCGCCCGGCGCGGCGCTGAACTTCGGCACGCTGCACGAGCCGCTGCCGCTGTCTGAACTGCTGAAGGCCGATTTCTGGGAATACAAAGCGGCCTTCCCTGAGACCTACGAGCAGGCCGGCACCATGCTGCAACCGGTTGGCGGCATGGACCAGATTCCGAAGGCGTTCGCGCGCCGCGTGCAGCAGCTGATTCGCTACGACACGGTGGTCGACGAAATCCGCAAGACCGACAAGGGCGCGCGCGTGGTCTGCCACCACAAGGGCGTGCGCAGCGTGATCGACAGCGACTACGTGATCTGCACCATCCCGATGTCGGTGCTGAAGAGCGTCGCCAACGACTTTGCGCCGGCCTACCGCCAGGCCATCGCCGAGGTGCGCTATGCCAGCTCCGCCAAGATTGCGTTCTATGCGCCGCACCGCTTCTGGGAAGAGGAGGAGGGCATCTACGGCGGCCTGTCGTGGACCTCGCGCGAGATTACGCAGATCCTGTATCCCTCATACGGCATCGGCCAGCGCGACGGCGTGCTGGTGGGCTCCTACACCTTCGGCATCTTCCCGCAGGACGACATGGCCAAGTACAGCGTCAAGGAGCGGCTGGCGATGGCGATCGCCTCCGGCGAAAAAATCCATCCGGGCTACGGCAGCAAGCTGCGCGACGGCGTGTGCGTGGCCTGGCCCAACGTGCAGTACAACGCCGGCTCGTGGGCCGAGTGGAAGCCAGCGCAGCGCCAGGGCATCTACCGCACCTTGCTGGAGCCGGACGGTGCGATCTACTTCGCCGGTGAACATCTGGGCAACCTGATGTCGTGGCAGGAAGGGGCGGTGCTGTCGGCGCACCGCACCATCGAGCAGCTGGCCGCGCGCGTGCGCGGTTGAACCATCACCTAACTGAAAGGCGCAGCATGAAATCCCTGATCTTCTTCCTGACCGCAGCCGTCCTGTCCCTGCTGGCCACGACGTCCGGCGCCCAGTCCACCGTCAAGCGCTTCGGCGCGCCGCAGAGCATGATCGCGGGAGGCGTGTGGGCCGGCGATACCCTGTACCTGTCGGGCGCGCTGGCCGAGTCCTCGCCGGCCACCGACGGCAGCAAGAAAATCCAGGGCGATACCCACAGCCAGACCTTGAGCGTGTTGAAGCAGATCGAGGCCTCGCTGAAGGAGCAGGGCCTGGGGATGGGAGACGTGGTGCAGATACGTGTTTACCTGGCGGCCGACAAGGGCAAGCTGGATTTCTCCGGCATGAACGAGGCGTACCAGCAGTACTTCGGCAGCGCGACCCAGCCGAACAAGCCGGCACGCGCCACGGTGCAGGTGGCGGCGCTGGTGGTGCCGGAAGCGCTGGTGGAGATCGAGGTGGTGGCGGTGCGCTCGAAGTGAGGCGTCAGCCGGTGCGGCGGTCGGCGTCGAGATCCTCGCCGTAGACGGTCAGGCGGTTGCGGCCGTGGTTCTTGGCATGGTACAGGGCCTGGTCGGCGCGGCGCAGCGGCGCGTCCCAGCTTTGGTCGTCGGCGGTGCTGGTGGCCACGCCGATGCTGACGGTGAGCGCGATCATGCGGCCTTCGATCAGCAGCGGCGTGCGTTCGATCAGGTCGCGCACGCGCTCGCCGATGGTGCGGGTTTCGAACAGGCCGTTGTCCGAGATGAGTACCGCGAACTCTTCGCCACCGATGCGGAAGGTAGCGTCGTAACCGCGCAGGGCCAGCGCCGACACGATGGTCACATGGCGGATCGCGGCGTCGCCGATGGCGTGGCCGTGCTGGTCGTTGACGGACTTGAAGTGGTCGATGTCGAAGGTCATGAAATGGAATGCTGCGCCGGTGCGGCGGCTGCGCTGGAACTCGCGCTCTGCCATGTCCTGCAGCGCGCGGCGGTTCAGCCAGCCGGTCAGGCTGTCGGTGCGGGAGGCGCAGCGCAGCGCCAGTTCCTGATGGCGTATCACGATCAGTGCGCAGCACATCGTCGCCAGCGACATGAAGGCCAGCACCACCAGCGAGCCGGCGGTTTGCGGCACCTGGTTGCCGAAGATGGTCAGCGGCGCGCCCTGGTCCAGCGCGAGGAAGATGCCGCGCAGCGCCTGCAGCGACAGGAACACGGTTTCGACTACCATCAGCGGCAGGTAGGCTGCCTTGGCTGCGTCGTTCGGCAGGCGCCACAGCAGCCAGACCACGCTGGCGTTGATCGCCACCAGAACCGGGGTGAGTATCAGCAGCCGGTGCAGCACCGAGCTTTGCGTGAACGGCAGCGCATGCAGCAGCGCCACCGCCAGTACCAGCGCCGCCAGCCAGTCGAAGCGCGGCCGCAGTCCCAGGTGGCGGCGCAGGCCGGCCAGGATCAGGTAGTGGCCGGCGATGTACAGGGTATTGGCCAGCAGCGGCGCCAGCGCGTAGGGCAGCGCCGAACCGATGGCCAGCAGGCCGACGCAGTTCGAGGCAAGAAAGCACAGGCCGGCTGCCGACCAGTCCAGCAAACAGGTCGCGCGGGAGCTGGCATGGTACAGCAGGCCCATGGTCGCGGCCATGATGGCCCCAGCCAGTGCGGACACCACAATTAGTGTGCTTGTATCCATTGCCATGCCTGCTTATGCGGAATAAGCTCTACAGTATAGGGCGTTGCGAATTGGAAATGTTCACACAATGTCACCGGTGGGCGATTTACGCCGGCTTACCATGGGAGCGCGGCGGTTAATTTATTTTGTTCAGCGGCGCGCCTTTGCTGCAGCGTTCAAGCTGCCCTGAGCCAAGATGCCCGTGCCGCACCGCAGGAGATCGACCTGGGCTGCCAGCTGGGTCGCCATGCGCTGCTGCACTTGCTGGAGCAGCGCCGCACGATGGGCATCGGGCAGGTGATGTGCAATCTGACTGGCGGCGGCCGGTGGTGGAGGTGCTGGATGAACTGGCGCGCGAGGTGCTGCCCCATTTCCAACCAAGCTGAAGTGAAAAAAAGCCCGCCTCAGGCGGGCTTGTTGAGAAATGCGCGGAGACTAGGCGCGTTGCTTACGTCGGGCGATGGCGCCCATCAAGCCCAGGCCGGCCAGCAGCATGCCGTAGGTTTCCGGTTCCGGCACGGCGGTAACGCGGAAGGCATAGTTGGTGTAGAGGGGGCCGGAGGCATTGTCGTGGACATATGCCGAGGTGTCGCCGGTGGTCAGGTATTTACCGCCAGTCGAGATCTTGAAGTTGTCGGCAACCTTGTCCTTGCCGACGTAGATCACGCTGACCCAGGCCATGCTGTCGATGTCACCGACCAAGCTACCTTGGGTGGAAATGACGTAGTCGGAGGCGACGCCACCGAACAGTAGGGCGGCGGCTTCCTGGCCGCTGTAGGCGGTTGGGCCAATGGTCCAATCCGGACCTTGATCGACTTGCCAGCTGCCGGCAAAGGTGGTGGCAGCTGCTGCGACACTGCAGGCGAGCATGAAGGAAACGCCGGCCACTGCTCGCAGCGCTTGTTTAACGTTGAGCATACAGCACCTCTCTTATTGTTGTTTATGTGGACTTATTGTGGTTTTAATGGTAATGCAATGCTGATAATACGATGAAATTTTCGATATCTCCACCGGCAATTCAATTGTGCGCGGGTCGGTTGTGTTTTTGCAACTAATTATTGCCAATGGGAAATTTCGATGAATGCCACTAGCTTGGGGGCTTGGGCAACAGGACTGCAGCGCAAAAAAAAACGCCACCCGAAGGTGGCGTTAGATTTTTCTTATTCTTGGTGGCCCGGGGCGGAATCGAACCACCGACACAAGGATTTTCAATCCTCTGCTCTACCAACTGAGCTACCAGGCCAAGGAGCAGAATTATAGCAGGCCGGAGCAAAAGAGCAAGGACCAATTTATTATGGTCATAAACGCTATAATGGCCGGATGAACAGTCCATCCGCCCCAGCCCGCGCCGCCGCTGCGCGGCGCATGATCTCGAGTGATATTTGTATTGTTGGCAATGGCGCGATCGCCAAGACCGCTGCGCTGGCATTTGCGCAGGCCGGCCAGAGCGTGACCTTGCTGGCGCCGGCAGCTCCGCCGGCATCCATCGCATCGGGCGATCCGGGCTGGGATGCGCGCGTCTACGCGCTGAATCACACGGCGTTCAAGCTGCTGTCAGCGCTGAAGGTATGGGGCGCACTGGACATGGCGCGGGTGGCGCCGGTCGATGCGATGCTGGTCAACGGCGACGGCCCCCATCCCGGCGGCCTGGCCTTCGACGCTTACGGCGCCCACGCCGGCACGCTGGCCTGGATCATCGAGGACCGTAACATCAACCAGGCGCTGGACGCCGCCCTCAAGTTCGCCCATAACGTCACCCACGTCAGCGGCCGCGCCATTGGCCTGCTGCAGGACGACGACGGCGCCACCGTGCGCCTGGACGACGGCAGCGCCTTGCGCGCCGCGCTGGTGGTCGGCGCGGACGGCGCCCAGTCCTGGGTGCGCGGCCAGAGCGATATCGGCCTGGACTACCGTTCTTACGGCCAGCGCGCCGTGGTCTCCAACTTCCAGTGCGAGCGAGCGCATCACGGCGCGGCGCAGCAGTGGTTCACCGGCGCCGACGGCATCGTGGCGCTGCTGCCGCTGCCTGGCAATATGGTGTCGTTGGTGTGGTCGGCGCCGGAAGCGCTGGCCGACACGCTGCGGCGCGAGTCGGCAGCCCAGCTGGCGCAACGCCTGGCCGTGTACGCGCAGGACAAGCTGGGCGCATTGACACCGCTGCAGCCGGAACTGGTGCGCGACTTTCCGCTGGTGCTGATGCGTCCCCACGCGATGACCGCGCCGCATGTGGCGCTGGTTGGCGACGCGGCGCACGTGGTGCATCCGCTGGCCGGACATGGCATGAATCTGGGCTTCGCCGACGTGGCGCAGCTGGTCAAGACCGTCAACGAGCGCGAGCCGCAGCGAACCATCGGCGACGAGCGCGTGCTGGCCCGCTACGCGCGCGCGCGCAAGGAGGACGTGCTGTTAATGCAATTGACCACCGACAGCCTGGCACGCCTGTTTGGCGCCGATCTTGAACCTTTGCGCGCGGTGCGTAATTTCGGATTAAACTTGCTGGATAAATTACCCGTGCTCAAGCGCCGTTTGATCTCCCACGCGATGGGCCGATAAGGGCAGTGTTGTGCGGTTCGTATGCGGGTTTGTGTAGATTTACCGGAGAAGTTATGAAAAAAAGTAAGACCGCATTGCTGCTGTTGTCGGCGCTGATGGCATCCTGCGTGGGCGCCGAAAACCCGACCGAAGCGTCCATCAAGAAACTGATCGAGCCGCGCCTCGGCGAGGGGGCCAAGGTGGAGTCGGTCAAGGAGACCCCGTACAGCGGGCTGTATGAGATCCGCGTCGGCGGCGACATCCTGTACACCGACAAGACCGCCACCTATCTGTTCTCCGGCCATATCTACAACGTCAAGACCTCGGTGGATCTGACCCGCGAGCGCATGGATGAACTGAACAAGATCAAGTTCTCCGACCTGCCGCTGGAGCATGCGATCAAGACGGTCAAGGGCGATGGCAAGCGCGTAATCGCGGTGTTCGAGGATCCCAACTGCGGCTACTGCAAGCGCTTCCGCCAGAACACGCTGAAGGACATGGACAACATCACCGTCTACACCTTCATGTACAACATCCTGGCCGACGACTCCTTCACCAAGTCGAAGAACATCTGGTGCGCGCCGGACCGCAACAAGGCCTGGGATGACTGGATGGTGTCCGGCAAGGCAGCGCCGGTGGCCGCGGCTTCCTGCAGCACCCCGAACGACGAGGTGCTGGCGCTGGGCCGCAAGTTGCACGTGACCGGCACGCCGTCGATCTTCTTCGCCGACGGTAGCCGCGTGCCTGGCGCCATCGACGCCAAGTCACTGGAAGACAAGCTCAATACGATCAAGCAGTAACCTAAAAACCGAACGGGGGCGCCCCCCCGCCGCGTTGTCTTTTCTGTACTTCGTCCACATTAGCGCAGCCTTAGGAGCGATACATGATCACCCTGAATATCAATGGAAAAGACGTGCAGGTCGACGCCGATCCGTCCACGCCTATCTTGTGGACCTTGCGCGATAATCTGAATATGACCGGCACCAAGTTCGGCTGCGGCGCGGCGCTGTGCGGCGCGTGTACCGTGCATCTTGGCGGCCAGGCGATCCGCTCCTGCGTGACGCCGATCTCGGCCGCCGTCGGCCAGAAGATCACCACCATTGAAGCGATGGAAAACGACAATGTGGGCCGGGCTGTGCAGGACGCCTGGGTCAAGCTCGACGTACCGCAATGCGGTTACTGCCAGAGCGGGCAGATCATGAGCGCCACCGCGCTGCTGCGCACCAATAAGGCGCCGTCCGACGCCGACATCGACAACGCCATGAGCGGTAACATCTGCCGCTGTGGCACCTATCAACGGATACGCGCCGCCATCAAGGACGCCGCCAAAACCATTGCTTGAGGAGACTGGTCATGCGTATCGAATGGCTTAATCAAGACAGTATGGTACCGGCCGCGTCGCCGGCAGCAAGCAATGGCATGTCGCGCCGCGGTTTCATGAAAGCCGGCGCGGTGGCAGGCGGCGGCCTGGTGTTGGGGTTCTTCCTGCCCGCCGGCGGCCGTTTCGCCAATGCGCAGCAGCCGCCCGCCAAGGTATATGAGCCGAACGCTTTCCTGCACATCGCACCGGACAATACGGTGACGGTGCAGATCAACCGCCTGGAATTCGGCCAGGGCGTGCAGACCGCGCTGCCGATGCTGATCGCGGAAGACCTGGACGCGGACTGGAGCCAGATGCGCGGCGCACTGGCACCGGCCGGCGACCAGTACAAGGATCCGGCCTTCGGCATCCAGATGACCGGCGGTTCGGGCAGCATCGCCCACTCCTTCAACCAGTACCGCGAAATCGGCGCCAAGGCGCGCGCAATGCTGATCGCTGCGGCGGCCGAGCAGTGGAAGGTCGGGCCGGATCAAATCAAGACCGCGAAAGGCATGCTGCTCGGCCCCGCAGGCCAGAAAGCCACTTACGGCGCCATGGCCGATGCGGCGATGAAGCAGCCGGTACCGGCCAGCGTCAAGCTGAAGGACGCCAAGGACTTTCGTATCATCGGCAAACCGGCCAAGCGCCTGGACGCCAAGCTGAAATCGACCGGCAAGCAGCAGTTCGGCATGGACTTCAAGGCGCCCAACAGCAAGGTTGCCGTGGTGGCGCGGCCGCCGGTATTCGGCGCCAAGGTTGCCAAGTTCGACGCCAGCAAGGCCAAGGCTATCAAGGGCGTGATCGAAGTGCTGCAAGTGAATACCGACCGTGGCGGCAGCGGTGTGGCCGTGGTGGCAGACGGCTACTGGCAGGCCAAGCAGGGCCGTGACGCGCTGGAGATCGAATGGGATACCAGCGGCGTCGAGAAAATCAGCAGCGACAAGCAGCTGGCCGAGTACAAGGCGCTGGCCGCCAAGCCCGGCCTGCCGGTCAAGCAGGCCGACACTTCCAAGCTGGTCGGCGCAGCGAAGAAAATCACCGCCGTCTATGAGTTCCCTTACCTGGCGCACGCGCCGATGGAGCCGCTGAACTGCGTGGTCGACCTGCGCACCGACAGCTGCACGGTATGGGCCGGTTCGCAGTTCCAGACTATCGATCAGGGCGCGATTGCCGCCACCGCCGGCCTGAAACCGCAACAGGTGACGCTGAACACGATGATGGCCGGCGGTGGTTTCGGCCGCCGCGCCGTGCCGACCTCGGACTATCTGGTGGAAGCGGTCAATATCGCCAAGGCTTGGAAGGCCGCCGGCAAGACCGATCCGGTCAAGGTGATCTGGAGCCGCGAGGACGACATCCGCGGCGGCTACTATCGTCCGTCGCATGTGCATCGCGCGGAGCTGAGCTTCGACGACAAGGGTAATCTGCTGGCGTGGGACCACGTCATCGTCGGCCAGTCCATCGTCAGCGGCACGCCGTTTGAGTCTATGATGGTCAAGAACGGCGTCGATGCCACCATGGTCGAAGGCATGGGCGAGCCGTACGAAGTGCCGATGAACCTGACCGCGCACACCGTCAAGGGCAATGTGCCGGTGCTGTGGTGGCGTTCCGTCGGCTCGACCCACACCGCCTTTGTCATGGAAACGCTGATCGACGAGGCGGCGCACGCGGCCAAGATGGACCCGGTGGCCTACCGCAAGAAGATGATAGGCGAGAAGCACACACGCCACCTGGCGGCTCTGGATCTGGCCGTGGCCAAATCCGGCTACGGCAAGAAGCAGTTGCCGAAAGGCCAGGCCTGGGGCGTGGCCATGCACGAATCGTTCAATACCGTCATCGCCTATGTGGTAACGGCATCGGTCAAGGACGGTGTACCCAAGCTGCACAAGGTCACGGCCGGTGTACATTGCAACCAGCCGGTCAATCCGCTGACCATTGAAGCGCAGATCCAGGGCGCGGCGCTGATGGGCCTGGGCATGACGCTGCCCGGCGCCGCCATCACGCTGAAGGATGGCGTGGTCGAGCAGCAGAACTTCAGCGACTACACCGTTGCGCGCATGCCGGACATGCCGGTGATTGACGTGCACATCGTGCCGTCCAACGATCCTCCGACCGGCATGGGCGAACCTGGCCTGCCACCGCTGGCGCCGGCGTTTGCCAATGCGATCTTCCAGTTGACCGGCAAGCGGCTGCGCAAGCTGCCGTTCGACTTGGGCGGCGCTACCGCCTGACTGGGATGGCGTTGACGGGCATTTTGCTGGCCGCCGGACGGGGCAAGCGTTTCGACCCCTCCGGCGTGCGCAACAAACTGTTGCAGCAACTCGCGAACGGCGATGCGGTCGTCGTCGCCAGCGCAAGCAATATGCTGGCTGCGCTGCCGCGCGTAATTGCGGTGGTGCGGCCGGGTGATGATAAAGTGGCGTCAGCACTGGGCGCGCTGGGCTGCGAAGTGCTGGTATGCGGCGACGCCGACATCGGCATGGCAGCGTCGCTGACGCATGCGATCGACTGCAGCAAGGGTGCGGAAGGCTGGGTGATCGCATTGGGCGACATGCCGCATGTGCAGCCGTCGACCATCGCCGCGCTGGCTGATGCGGTAGCCAATGGCGCGCAGATCGCGGTGCCGTTACATGCCGGGCAGCGTGGCAACCCGGTCGCCTTCGGCAGCGTGCATTTGCCGCTGCTGCTGGCGCTGGACGGCGACCAGGGCGCGCGCGCGATTTTAAAAAGCCATACTGTCACGGAAATCACGGTCGACGACAATGGCGTATTGCGGGACATCGATACGCCGGACGACCTGTAAAGCATCAAGGGATAGAATGAAAAAAACAACTAAGAATATGTCTGCCATTTGCTACACCATCGTCGGCAAGGACCTGGCGGCCCACCTGTTCGAAGTGACGCTGACCGTGGCCGCGCCGGCCGCCGATGGCCAGGTATTCGCGCTGCCGGCGTGGATTCCGGGCAGCTACATGATCCGCGAATTCTCGCGCAATATCGTGCGCATCCGGGCCGAGTCCAACGGCCAGCCGGTGGCGCTGACCAAGCTGGATAAGCACAGCTGGCAGGCGGCGCCGCTGAAGAGCGCCGGCGTGCTGACGCTGCATTACGAAGTCTATGCCTGGGATCTGTCGGTGCGCGCCGCGCATCTGGACCAGACACATGGCTTCTTCAACGGCACCAGTGTGTTCCTGCGGGTGGAGGGACAAGAGAACGAACAGCACGTGGTCGACATCCAGCGTCCCGCCGATCCAGCCGCCGCCAGCTGGCGCGTGGCCACCGCGCTGCCGGAACTGAAGGCCAAGCGCTACGGCTTTGGCACCTACGCCGCGTCGAACTATGATGAACTGATCGATCACCCGGTGGAGCTGGGCGACTTTGCACTGGCCACCTTCAAGGCGCACGGCACCCCGCACGACATCGTCATCAGCGGCCGCGTGCCCAACCTGGACATGGCGCGCCTGAGCGCCGACCTGAAAGCCATCTGCGAAACCCAGATCGCCTTCTTTGAACCGAAAACCAAACGCGCGCCGATGGAGCGCTACCTGTTCCTGACGCTGGCCGTCGGCGACGGCTACGGCGGCCTGGAACACCGCGCCTCGACGGCGCTGATCTGCGCTCGCGCCGACCTGCCGACTACGGCCAACGCCAAGAGCAAGGATATCAGCGACGGCTACACCCAGTTCCTCGGCCTGTGCAGCCACGAGTACTTCCACACCTGGAACATCAAGCGCATCAAGCCCGCCGTATTCGCGCCATACAACCTGCAGGTCGAAAACTACTCGCCGCTGCTTTGGCTGTTCGAAGGCTTTACCAGCTACTACGACGACCTGATGCTGGTGCGCGCCGGCGCGATTGGCGAACCCGCTTACTTCAAACTGCTGGGCAAGACCATCGGCAGCGTGCTGCGCGGCGTCGGCCGCAGCAAGCAAAGCGTGGCCGATTCCAGTTTCGACGCTTGGGGCAAGTACTACCGCCAGGACGAGAATGCACCGAATTCCATCGTCAGCTATTACACCAAGGGTTCGCTGATTGCGCTTGCCTTCGACCTGACCATCCGCGCCAGGACCGCCGGCAAGAAGTCGCTGGACGACGTGATGCAGGCCCTGTGGCAGCGCTATGGCCGCGATTTCTACAACGGTGCCGCGCGCGGCGTTACGCCGGCCGAAGTTGAAGCGCTGTTCGACGAGATCAGCGGCATGAAGCTCAAACCCTTCTTTGAAAAATACATCCGCGGTACCGAAGACCTGCCGCTGGCCAAGCTGCTGGCGCCGTTCGGCGTCAAGTACAGCGATGAGCGCAAGACTTCCAAGCCTAGTCTCGATGCAAACCTGGGGCGCGATGGCAACGACTGCAAGCTGTCGGCGGTGCACGAAGGCGGTGCGGCGCATCGTGGCGGCCTGTCGGCGGGCGACCTGCTGGTGGCGATCGACGGTCTGCGCGTAACGGCCACCAACCTGGAAACGCTGCTGGGCCGCTACGCGGTGGGTGCCACCATCGAGGTACACGCCTTCCGCCGCGACGAGCTGATGACCTTCGGCGTCAAGCTGCAAGGCGAGCGCGTGCCTGGCATCACGCTGGCGCTCGATCCCGTGAAAAAGAAATCCGCCGGCCCGTTGCGTCCTAGCGCGGCGCGTTGATGTTAATGCTGCTTGATCCCGCTACCATCATGGTGATGTCTTCCCTGATGGGCGGCGCCATGGGCGTGGTGCTGTATTCGGCGCATCGCAGCTTTCCCTGCGAGATCAAGGGGCTGGCGCATTGGGCCTGCGGCCTGCTGCTGTTGCTGCTGGCGGCGCTGCTGTTCGGCGTGCGCGACGTGCTGCCGCTGCCACGGCCGCTGATCATGCTGTCGGCGAATGCGATGCTGTTGTGGGGGATAGGCATAGCACTGATCGGCACCCAGGCATTCTTTGGCCTGCGCCCCAGCTGGCGGCTGTTTCACGGCGTGTGGGCGGCGGGGATGGGCAGCATCGCCTGGTTCCTGCTGGCGCAGCCTGATTTCGCGCTGCGGGTGGCATGCTTCTCCTTCCTGGCGTCGGTGTTTTATTTCGCCCAGGTGGTGCTGGTGGTGCGTCACGGCGAGCGCCATTTCTCCAGCTGGTTCTTCGGCACGTTGATGCTGGCGCAGGCGCTGGTGGTGGCCACGCGCGGCGTGCTGGCGCTGGCCAACGGCAGCGGCGTGGAAACCCAGATCGATCTGCTGCATCGCGGGCCGGTGCAGAACCTGTACCTGGCCACCGGCAATTTCATGATACTGCTGCTGACGGTGGGCTTCATGACGATGGCAACGCGCCGCCTGCAGGTCATCCTGGAGCGGCGCTCCACGCTCGATCCGCTGACGCAGGTGCTGAACCGCCGCGGTTTCGCCGATGTCTACGCGCGCGAACGCGCCCTGGTGCGGCGCGAACGGAATGTGATGACGATGCTGAGCATCGACCTCGATTACTTCAAGGCGATCAACGACCGCTACGGCCATAGCACCGGCGACCGCGTGCTGGTCGACGTGGCGGGCGTGATCGGCAAGGCCTTGCGCGTGACCGATCACGTGGCGCGCTTCGGCGGCGAGGAATTCATCGTACTGCTGCCGAATACGGGCTTGGAGCGTGCCCGCAATGTGGCCGAGCGCATCCAGAGCCTGCTGCATGCGCCGCGCGAGGATGTGGCGGAGGGCTGTGTGCTGCCCAGGTATACGGTCAGTATCGGCATCGCCTGCCAGCTGGACGCGGAAGAGGACCTGGACTGCATCCTGATGCGTGCCGATAGAGCACTCTACCGCGCCAAGGAGCATGGGCGCGACCGCATCGAAGTGGCTGAGCCGGTGTCGCCGGCCGCGCTGGTGGCAGCATCGCCGTTGCCGGCCAACTTACTGCGGCCCGGCCAGCGTGCGTAGCTGGAACTGGTAGTCGCGGTTGAATAAAAAGGTTTCAGAGAAGGTCAGCGTGTGGTGCATAAAGCCCAGCAGCTTGCCCGGTTCGGGGTAAGGCCCGCCCAGCTTGACCGCGTCCACAGCGATTTCCGACGCCTGGCTGTTGGGCGAGCGGTGCACCTTAATCGACTCCACATCGCCATTACGGCCAACGCCGATCTCCAGCACCACGATGGCGGTCATCATTTCCGGCAGCCGGCCGGTGAAACTCACCTTGGGGTTGGCGGCCATGATCTGCCGGGCTACCTGGGCTTTGTATTCGTCGAGCGTGGCCGCTGCGCGCGGCGCCGCTGGAGCCGGAGCGGGTGCCGCCGGAGCGGCGATATGGGTGACCGGCGGCGGTGCCGGCAGCACCGTCGGCTGGTTGTGGCAGGCGCTCAGCAGCGACAGTGCCAGCGTGGACGCACCGACAGCGGCGCGTTTCAATGGGTGAATCGCGGTCGCTGCCATGATGTTTCCTTCCCTTTAGCTGAATAAGCGGCGCAATTCGGCGCCCGGGTCCGGCGCGCGCATGAAGGCCTCGCCCACCAGGAAAGCGTGGACGTTCGCGGTGCGCATGCGCTGCACGTCGTCAGGTACCATGATGCCAGATTCCGTGACTACGAGTTTTTCCGTTGGAATGCGCGGCAGCAGGCCGATCGTGGTGTCCAGCGAGGTCTCGAAAGTACGCAGATTGCGGTTGTTGATGCCGACCAGATTGGTCTTCAGCTGCAGGGCGGCGGTCAATTCATCGCCGTCGTGCACTTCGACCAGCACGTTCATGCCCAGCTCGTGGGCGCAGGCTTCCAGCTCGGCCATCAGGCCGTGGTCCAGCGCCGAGACGATCAGCAGGATGCAGTCGGCGCCCATGGCGCGGGCCTCGTAGACCTGGTACATATCGACCATGAAGTCCTTGCGCAACACCGGAATCGCGCAGGCGGCGCGCGCCTGCTGCAGGTATTCGACCGAGCCCTGGAAGAACTGCACGTCGGTCAGCACCGACAGGCACGCCGCGCCGTTGGCCGCATAGCTGGCGGCGATTTCCGCTGGATGGAAGTCGGCGCGCAGCACGCCTTTCGACGGTGAGGCTTTCTTCACTTCGGAGATGACGCCGGCCGCACCTGCGGCGATGTGTTTGCGCAGGTTGGCCTCGAAGCCACGCAGGCCGGCGCGCAGTTCCGCGTTGCTTTCCACGTCGCTGCGCAGGCTGGCGAAGCTGCGGTATTTTTTGGCGGCGGCGACTTCGTCGGCCTTGACCGCCAGGATTTTGTTCAGGATGTCGGACATGATGTGAGCCTAGAGTTTAATGTTGTTCCGCCAGCGCCAGGCGCAGGCCGAGGGCGAGAAACAGGCCGCCCGTTGCGCGGTTCAGCCACAGCGACACCAGCGGCTTGACCTTCAGGCGCGCGCTGGCGAAAGCGGTGAACACGGCCAGGCCGTTACACCACAACATGCCGTTGAAGTTGAAGATGCTGCCCAGGATGACGAAGGCCAGCGGCTTGCTGGGCGCATCGGCCGAGATAAATTGCGGCACAAAGGCCAGGAAGAACAGCGCCACCTTGGGATTGAGGATGTTGGTCAAAAAGCCCTGCAAGAAGATGCGGGAGTGGGGCAGTTGCGTCGCTGCGCGCGTGGCGGTAGCCGCATCGGCTTGCGCCTCCGCTTCGCCTTTCAGCTTGCTGCGCAACATGCCGATGCCGACGTAGACGATGTACGCCGCACCGACCCATTTCACCACGGCGAACGCGGCGGCCGACGTGGCCAGCAGCGCCGACAAGCCCAACGCAGCTGCCAGGATGTGCACCATGGTGCCGGCACCTATGCCCAGCGCGGCGGCCGAACCGGCGCGCCAGCCCTGCGTGGCGCTGCGCGTCATAATCAGCAGCGAGTCCGGCCCCGGCATGATATTGAGCAACAGGCCGGAGACGATAAACAAGGTCAGATCATGGATGCCGAACATGTCAGCCTCCCTTAATTGGCGGCGCCGAGGTTCTGCGTGACCTGCACGAACTGCTCGACCTTCTTCAGCGCGTCGCCGGAAGTGATGGCCTTGCGCGCCCGTTCCAGGCCGTCGCCGATGGAGCTGGCCACGCCGGCGGCATACAGCGCGGTGCCCGCGTTCAGCGCCACGATGTCGTAGGCCGGGCCAGGTTCGCCGCGCAGCGCTTCCATCATGCGCGCCTTCGACTCTAGCGAATCTGCCACCCGCAGATTGCGGCTGGCGATCATCTGCATGCCGAAGTCCTCAGGATGAATCTCGTATTCGCGGATCTCGCCGTTAATCAGTTCACCGACCATGGTGGCCGCGCCCAGCGACACTTCGTCCATATTGTCGCGGCCATAGACCACGATCGCATGCTGCGCGCCCAGGCGTTGCAGCACCCGCACCTGGATACCCACCAGGTCGGCGTGGAACACGCCCATCAAAATATTCGGCGCGCCGGCTGGATTGGTCAGCGGTCCCAGGATATTGAAGATGGAGCGCACGCCCAGTTCACGGCGCACCGGCGCCACGTGCTTCATGGCCGCATGGTGATTCGGCGCAAACATGAAGCCGATGCCGGTCTGCGCGATCGACTGCGCGATCTGTTCCGGCTTCAGGTTGATATTCGCGCCCAGCGATTCAATCACGTCGGCCGAGCCGGAGGAAGACGACACGCTACGCCCGCCATGCTTGGCCACCCGCGCGCCGGCCGCGGCGGCCACGAACATCGAGGCGGTGGAAATATTAAAAGTATGCGCGCCGTCACCGCCTGTGCCGACGATGTCGAGCAGGCCGCTGGTGTCGGCCATCGGCACCTTGGTCGAGAATTCGCGCATCACTTGCGCGGCGGCGGCGATCTCGCCGATGGTTTCCTTCTTCACGCGCAGGCCCATGGTCAGGGCCGCGATCATGGTCGGCGACATTTCGCCCGACATGATCTGGCGGAACAGGTGCAGCATCTCGTCGTGGAAAATCTCGCGGTGTTCGATGCAGCGCAGCAACGCTTCTTGATGGGTGATAGGCATGGCAATTCCTTCTTCAATATGGGCGCGGGTCGCAGAAAAAAGACAGGCGCGTGGTGCGCCGCAGACTTTTAGCGGGCCAGGAAATTCTTCAACAGTGCGTGACCGTGTTCCGACAGGATGGACTCGGGATGGAACTGCACACCCTCGATGTCGTATTCCTTGTGGCGCACGCCCATGATTTCACCGTCGTCGGTCCATGCCGTCACTTCCAGGCAGGATGGCAGCGAGCTGCGCTCGATGGCCAGCGAGTGATATCGAATTACTGTGAACGGCGAAGGCAGGTCCGAGAAGACGCCCACGCCCGTATGCGCGATTAAAGAGGTTTTGCCATGCATGACCTGCTTGGCGCGGATGACTTTTCCGCCGAACGCTTCGCCAATGGCCTGGTGGCCAAGGCAGACGCCCAAAATCGGTTTCTTGCCGGCGAAGTGCTGCAGCACCGCTATCGAAATGCCCGCTTGCGACGGATCCTTCGGGCCGGGCGAAATGCAGATGCGGTCCGGGTTCAGTGCTTCGATTTCCGCGATGGTGATTTCATCGTTGCGGTACACGCGCACGTCTTCACCCAGTTCGCCGAAGTACTGCACGATGTTGTAGGTGAAGGAGTCGTAGTTGTCGATCATTAGCAGCATCTCAGAACTCCCCATCCAGGCCATCTTGCACTTGTTCGGCGG
>FSZM01000160.1_pt1 | contig 32026 bp, 24 predicted proteins | sample 1638831 | NCBI WGS metagenome assembly FSZM01 (sample SAMEA3914813, study PRJEB12502) | metagenome | biome: forest; material: soil | place: Canada | collected 2011-07-07 | depth 0.3 m
CGATTGCCTACTTTGATCGCCTTGGCATGCCTCGGCTCTCATAACCTCAACTACTCGAACCGCCCGGTGCGGACCCGCATGCCGGGTGGTGTGGGAGGGATCGGTCAACTAATGGCCGCCCCTATCCCGATTTCGGCTATTTCTTTGCTTGCAGACTCTGTTCGTTTGCTGGTCGGATTGCCCCTCTCAGTTGTACCCTCTCTCCAGGTCCTCGCGAACGCCGCGCCCTTGTCGTACGACCCTCCGAATCCCGATTCCTTCAAGTCCTCATGAATCTGTTTCAGCGTGCGCCGCTGCTTGCGCGACTTGGCCACCTCGGTCTTGAGGAGGGCTGAAAGCTGGAATGCATATTTGTTGATGGCGCGGGTGGATCTCCGCTCAGCGTAGGCTGGCTCTATAGTTTCCGAGCGCAGATACGCGATGACAGGTTAAAACAGTGTCCCCTGAATCGTTTCCTTGGCTTTAGGTGCGGCTACGGCATCCATGAGTTCAGCAGGATACAACTGCAAAAACGATCGTGCTCGTTGAGGATCGCGGCAGCTAAGCCAATCATCGTATTCGCTTGGCGGAAGGATGATCTAGTGAACGTCTTTTCGAAGAGCGCGCGCGGCGGAGTTCGTGGCCTGGAAAGTCAGGCAAGTTGAGGCGTCAACCGGCTAGAATAGCAATTTTAGTCGGATACTTTGGGAAACAAGAAATGCCATCCATGAAGCGTAACGTCAACTCTGCGACCAAGCCTAGCAAGGAAGCCAAGCTCTCGCGCATCCATGTTCCCGCCGATATTTCTCCACTGGACTGGCAGCGCGCCCTGCGCCGGCAATTCGGACGGGAGCAGGCATTCGGATGGGAAAACATGGGCGGCGAAACTTTCTTTTCCGAATTTCGCGTCAGCAATCCCGCTTCGAAATCCAGCTATCGGGTGGCGATTCGCGGGATCCAGCCGGGCGACAACTTCTGTTCATGCCCCGATTACGCCACCAATGAACTGGGCACCTGCAAGCACATCGAATTCACGCTTGCCAAACTTGAGAAAAAACGCGGCGCAAAAACAGCGTTCGTCCGCGGCTACCAGCCGGTTTTTTCCGAGCTTTATCTGCGCAATGATGGCAAGCGTAGCGTGCATTTCCGCGCTGGCATGGATTGCCCGCCCCTCATGCGCAAATCGGCCACAGGTTTGTTCGATGAGGAACACAAGTGGAGGTTGCCGGAAGAGGGATTTGACAAGCTGGAGCGTTTTATCGCAAAAATGGCAAAGAGCGGGCACGAACTGCGGGCTCACGACGATGTGCTCGATTTTGTCGCGGGTCACCGGGATGCGGCGCACCGCGCTGCGGTGCTCAATGATTTGTTTCCGCAGGGCGCGGCCTCCCCCAAACTGGCGAAACTCCTCAAGGTGCCGATCTATCCCTACCAGGCCGAGGGCGCTTTGTTCGCGGTGCGTGCCGGTCGCGCGCTGATCGGTGACGAGATGGGCTTGGGCAAGACCATCCAGGCGATTGCCGCCACTGAGCTGTTGGCACAACATTTTGGCGTATCGAAGGTTCTGGTCATCTGCCCGACTTCGCTGAAGTACCAATGGCAGAGCGAAATCGAGCGATTCTCCGGGCGCGCTTCGCGCGTGCTGGCAGGGGGCCGGGTACAAAGGCAGAAAGATTATGCATTGGATGACTTTTGCAAGATCACCAATTACGAAAAGCTCAAGGCCGACCTCGACCAAATCACCGCCTGGGGCCCCGATCTGGTGATCGTGGATGAAGCGCAACGCATCAAGAACTGGAACACGATCGCGGCGCGCGCCTTGAAACGCATCGCCAGTCCCTACGCGATGGTGCTCACCGGCACGCCGCTGGAAAACAAATTGGAGGAACTCATTTCCATCATCCAGTTCGTCGATCAGCACCGGCTGGGGCCAACCTGGAAGCTGCTGCACGAACATCAAGTCAAGGATGACGCCGGGCGTGTCACGGGCTATACCGGCTTGGAAAAGATAGGGCAGACACTTGCGCCTATCATGATACGTCGCCGCAAGGCGGAAGTGCTACGCCAACTGCCGGCGCGAACCGATCAAAATCTGCTGGTGCCCATGACCGAGATGCAGATGCAGCAGCATCAGGAAAACGCCGACATCGTGGCGCGGATCGTACAGCGCTGGCGCAAGACAAAATTCATTTCGGACATCGATCAACGCCGTCTTACCTGCGCCTTGCAGAACATGCGTATGTCGTGCAACAGCAGCTATCTGCTCGATCAGGAAACCGATCATGGCGTGAAGGCCGACGAATTGGCGACGCTGCTCGATGAACTATTCATCCAGCCCGAAGCCAAGGCCGTGGTGTTTTCACAATGGACCCGCAGCCACGAGATCGTTATCCGTCGGCTGCAAGCGCGTGGGATCGGCTATGTCAGCTTCCATGGCGGTATTGCTTCGGAAAAACGGCCAATGCTGGTGGAGCGGTTTCGCGACGATCCAGACTGCCGGGTGTTCTTGTCCACCGATGCCGGCAGCACCGGCCTCAATCTGCAACATGCATCGACGTTGATCAATATGGATTTGCCTTGGAATCCGGCAATCCTCGAGCAACGTATTGCACGCATCCATCGCATGGGGCAAAAGCGGCCGGTGCAGATCGTTAATTTCGTCTCCAAAGGCACTATCGAGGAGGGTATGCTTTCGGTGCTGGCATTCAAGCGCTCGCTGTCGGCAGGGATACTCGACGGCGGCACGGGCGAAATTTCGCTGGGCGGTTCGCGTCTCAACCGCTTCATGAAGGATGTGGAAAACGTAACCGGCCGCATGGGAGAAGGCGAGGCCGTCACGCTATCGGAGGAAATGGTCTACGCCGCCCCACCGGCTAGCGCCGCGACCGTGCAGCCAGACCTGGCAGGCCAGGCCGACGACGGCGAGCCGAGCACGGCGGAACGGGAACCGTCGGCAGTGCCGCGTGGCGATGCCGGCGTCGACCCTTGGCAGGCCTTGGTGCAGGTCGGAGCCCAGTTAGCCAGCGCTCTTGCGGCGGCCCATGATCCCGACGCACCGGCGCACCCGTGGATCGAACGTGATCCGAACACCGGGGCATCCAATCTCAAGGTGCCGCTACCGCCGCCGGAAACGGCGCGGCGGCTGGCCGATGCGCTGTCGGTGCTAGCCCATACCTTGCGAGGCAAGCTCCCGTGACGCTGGACTACGCCACCCTCAGCCGGGGGCGTCCAAGTCACCCAGCCTGATGGCGGCTGACGACACCGTGTCCGGGCAAATTAGGCCAGCATCGTGCCGGCGGCGTGACAGCTAGGGGACCGTTGACCTGATGCCCCGGGGGGGGGCGACGCTGTTGCTGCTGCGTAGCTTGGTTGCGTGCCGGGCCATCGCCATCCCTGCGCCACGCTGGCTTTATCGAGTAGCGTGCGGCGCTCGTGCCCGGCGCCGCACGCTCGCTGCCTTAATCATTGCCGTCATCGCGGTCGAGGTCGTCGTCATCATTGCCGCGATGTTGGGGCGCGCTCAGTCCGGTGAAGTCGCCTATGCGCTTGGCATCATACGGGCCATTGAGCTGGTTGCTGCCGTTGCCCGCGACATTGAGCGCCCCCTGCTGGAAGGTGATCGCCTGGTTGTGGTCGATCTCGATGACGCGCTCGTTGAACTGGTCGCTGATCAGGGTATGGCCATTGCGCAGCCGGACGGCGCGGGTGGGCAAGGGATTCGGATTGCTGCCCGCCATCAGGTTGGTCGTGTACTGCCAGACGATGTGATCGTGCCCATCGACTTCCACGATGCGGTTGTTGTTCGAATCGGTGATCAGCGTGTTGCCGCCGGGAAGCCGGCTGGCGAAGGCGACGCCATTGAGCGTGCCACCGGCGGTGAAGGTTTGCACGATCGTATTGTCGACGCTGCTCACTTCGATGGCGCGGTTATTGTTCTCGTCGGCGATCAGTACATTGCCATTGTCCAGCAGTTGCGCGCTGTTCGGATTATTGAGCTGGTTGAAGCCATTGCCGGACGCTCCCGTGGTTCCGTATTGCCACAGCAGACGCTTCTGGCGGTCTACCACGATCACGCGCTGGTTGCCCTGATCGGTGATCATCACCAGCAAGCCGCGGCGGCGCTGGAAGTGACGGACTTCGGCCGCTTGCACCGGCGTGTTCAACTGGTTATGGCCGGAGCCGGCCACACCTGCCAGCCCGTATTGCCAGACGATATGTCCTTGCCGGTTGACCAGGAAGACGCGGTTATCCGGACAGCCCTTCACCGGGTCGCCGCAGCCGGGTAGCGGCGGACTGCTGGCCGGGGTTCCCGTGCCGGAAATCAGGGTCAACGCGCCGTAGCGCACCGCGTCGTTCACGCCGACCACGCTGTTCGGCCCGGGCTTGTCCGAGCCGTTGCCGAACTGCCAGAGCACCGCATGGGTGGCAGGATCGACCTCGATTACCCGGTTGTTGAACTGGTCGGCGATCAGCACGTTTCCGGTGGATGGCTGCTCCTCCGCTATGCCGGGCGGTATGGCCGATAGTGCGAGGGCGCCCAGCGCGGCGCCCCGCAGCAGCCAGCGCCAGCCGAGAATTTTTTTGTTGGAGGGAATATCTGCGAGTTTCATTGCCATCTCCTTTTTTTGGGGGGGGGAAATGCCATACATAAATACAGGGCCTCACCCTGCAACCGAATACCAAGGTAGCCATATCCGCAATGACCGCTCGCGCCCGTGCCCCGACGAGCCATGTGGCAGCATCGCCAACGCTCCCTGATTTGATAGTAGACCGTGTTGTCACGGATGGGGGCATCGGCGTCAATCGTGCGCACGCTAAATTATGCGGCGAACGCCATGCGGTCGATAAATGCCGGGAGTAGCGCCCGTGAGTGCAGCCGTCTACGAGTGCAGCAACTGCAAAGTGATGCTGCGCCCCAAGCGCGGCGACTGTTGCGGGTACTGTTCGTTCGGCTCGGTCAAGTGCCACCCCATACAGGGACAGCGCTGCGGCGGCGGGTAGTCGCTACACGCGGCGCTGGCATGATGCAGCCGGTCGTTGGGGGAGTAGTTGCCCCGCCTCAAGAGAGGAACTGACATCAACCGACTTGCCGTTATCGGCATGCTGTCAGTGCTGTCAGGATTTGGCGCGACTGTTGACCGGATTGCTTGCGCATGGCCGGAGTAGCCTACGGTCATCGTGTTGCTGGCGCGCAGGCCGTCCTCGGGGCTACAAGCATTTCTCGTTGCCACCGCTCGCCTCACCCTGGCCGAAATCGGCGACAAAACGCAGCAGCTTTCCCTTGTCCTCGCCGCGCGCTATAGAAAACCTATCCCCATAATTCTCGGCGTGTTGGCCTCGACACCTAGCTAAGCATGCTGTCGCTGGTGGCATCGGAACCTTGTGGCAGGCCTCTGCTGAAACCTGCGCGATTAAATTGAGCCATCGTCGTGTCCTTTGCCTTGATGGCGGGATGGATTTGGATTGCAGATAAGCTGGACGCAGGTGAAATTACGATGCCGAACAAGGCTAGTCAGCTGCGGGCCTGACATAATCCCCAACGATGGGGGCTCGACAAACAAGCGGGCCGCGGGGCGCCAATACGTGCATAACGCGGCCCGTCCCTTCGGCCCCGTCCGCGCAGGGTGATCCTGGCTGTTCCGCTGGCGGCCATTGGCAGTGCGACACCGTGGGCCAGCCCGAAGGCGGATGTTCCCAAGCTTCCGATCGCTGGTGCCGGATTGGGTTGCGACCTGGATGGCTTGGCCATGTTCAGCGACTTGCGGCCGGCTATGGCCGTGTAGTACTTGACGATAAATGCAAATGAGAAGTATTATTATTTCTAGTGACTGCCAAATACCTGTCCTGATCGCGGCCTGTTCGATCGCCGGCTGATTGTTCGCCGGCGGCGGTGGCGGCAATACTGCGCAAGTCTAGGCCTTTAAAACCAGCGATAGCCAGCGTACTTTGCTTGCCGGTGAGCGCGCCCCGGGCTATGCGCCAGGCAGGTGATGGCCCCTGTCGCCTGCTACCTTCCCAACTAAATTTGAAAATAAAGCATGAATACTCAAGTCACACGTATGATTCAATCGCTGGCTACGGCTGGCGTCGTTAGCGTATTGCTGGCAGCGGTGCCCGCCCAGGCAGTCACATTGGACGAACTGGCCGGCAAGCTGGCGGCGCTGGAAGCGCAAAATGCCGCACTGAAAGCCAAAGTCGAGCAGCTGGAGGCGCTCCAGCAACGACAGTCTGGCCAGGTTGCGCAGCAAGCCACGCAGATGCAACAGCAGGCCGAACAGGTACAGCAGCAAGCGCTGCAAAGCCAGAAACAAGCCGAGACGCTGGAAAAGGTCCAGCAAACTGCCAGCAGTGGCAGCGCAGGCAGCGCCGCTTGGGCCGCCTCGACCACTGTCAGCAGCTATGGCGAGATCGGCTACAGCCGCCCGACCAAGGCCAGCGAGCAAGCCAATGCGGACGTAGCGCGCGCGGTGATCGGCATGACCCACCGCTTCGACGAGCAGACCAAGATGGTGGGCGAATGGGAGTGGGAGCATGCCGTGACCTCGTCCAGCGATGCCGGTGAGTCCGAAGTCGAACAGCTGTATGTCGAGCACGAATTCAAGAACGGCTTGCGCGGCAAGGCGGGCTTGTTCCTGATGCCGGTTGGACTGATCAACCAGAATCACGAACCGACCGCCTACTACGGCGTGTTCCGGCCCGATGTCGATACCAAGATCGTGCCCAGTACTTGGCGCGAAGTTGGCGTTGGTCTGTCTGGCGATACGAGTCTGGGCCTGAGCTGGGACGCCGGCTTGACTACCGCCCCCAATTTGAGCAAGTGGGATGCCTCCACCGACGAGGGCCGGGTACGCGGACCGCTGGCCGCCATCCACGGCGAAGGCCAGGTTGCGGCAGCACGTGACCTGGGCTTGCACGCGGCACTCAACTGGCGGGGCCTTCCTGGCTTGTTGCTAGGCGGTTCCGTGTACACCAGCAAAATCGGCCAGCAGCAGCCTGGTTTCCTCGGCAACGATGCGCGCCTGTTGCTGCTCGATGTGCATACGCGCTATGAACTTGGCGCCTGGGATTTCGCTGGTGAATATGTGCGCGGCACTATCAGCAATACCGAAGCACTCAATACCAGCTACGCAACGAGTGGCGTGGCCAATCCGACGCTAGTGCCTGCGCTGTTTTACGGCGGCTACGTGCAGGCGGCCTACCGTTACCGCCTGGACGAGAGTCTGATGCTGAGCCCCTTCGTTCGCTATGAAGTGCTCAACACTGCCGCCGGTTACGGCGCTCTGCCGGCGACTTCCGGCGGCGTGGCGCAGCCCAACGAAAAAATCTGGACCGTCGGTACCAGCTTCCGTATCGGTGAGGGGGTTGTCCTCAAGGCTGACTATCGCAAATATCAGAACGATAAGCTGCCGTCGTCCTTGCCCAATGCCTGGAACAAGGGGGACTCCCTTAACCTGGGCATGGGCTACGCGTTCTAAGCCTGCTGTGCGAAACCGCTTGGCGCCACGGAAAAGCCGGGCGCGATCACCAACGATCGCGCCCCGTTCAGATGCTCGGCGTCTTTGACGGCAACTGCTAGGAGTGCAGCGACGCCATGCCCGGCTGGCCCGGGCACTGCGCCACCTGAAAAACCCTCCTTGACCTTCCAATGATGGGAAGGTCTAGAATCTCGGCATGATGAATGGGGGGGATATGCTTGCAAGTAATTCAGGGCAAGAGCTTACGCTGGACGTGGGCGGCATGAGCTGTGCCTCCTGCGCCGTTCGGGTAGAGAAAGCGCTATTGGCAAGCCCCGGCGTGAGCGCGGCGACGGTCAACCTGGCCACGGAGCGGGTGACCGTTGCCAGCGCGGCCAGGGACACGGCGCCGCTGGTCGCCGCCATCGAGCGCGCCGGCTACCGGGCAGTTGCCGTCGCGCAGGCGGGGACTGCACCGATGGCGCCGGCTACGCCACGCGCCCTGCCGGAACCTTGGCAACTGATCATTGCCGCCGCGCTGACCATGCCGCTGCTGGCGCCCATGCTGGCCCAGGCAGTCGGTGTGCACTGCCTGGCTGCAATGGCTGCTGGCCACGCCGGTGCAGTTCTGGGCCGGCGCGCGTTTCTACCGCGCTGGATGGAAGGCGCTGCTGGCGCGCGGCGGCAATATGGACTTGCTGGTGGCGCTGGGCACCAGCGCGGCCTATGGACTGAGCTTGTACCATTGGCTGGCACTGCCCGCGCAGCATGGCGCGCATCTGTATTTCGAGGCGGCGGCGCTGCTCATCACCCTGGTCCGCCTGGGTAAATGGCTGGAGGCCCGCGCCAAGCGCCAGGCCATCGGCGCGATCCGCGCCTTGCAGGCGCTGCGCCCCGAGACGGCGCGGCTGCGAGTGGGCGGCAGTGAATGTGCCACCCCCATCGCCAAGCTGCGCATCGGCGATGAAGTGGTGGTGCGTCCCGGTGAGCGGATACCGATGGACGGTGCCGTCATCGAAGGCGCATCGCATGTTGACCAATCCATGCTCACCGGTGAGAGCCTGCCGGTGCATAAGGCTGCCGGCGATCGCGTCATCGGCGGTTCACTCAATGGCGAGGGACTGATCGTGGCCAAGGCCAGCGCGGTCGGCGCCGAATCCACGCTGGCGCGCATCATCCGCGCCGTCGAGGATGCGCAGGCTGGCAAGGCGCCGATCCAGCGCCTGGCCGACCGGATCAGCGCCGTGTTCGTGCCGGTGATCCTGGTGATCGCCCTGCTGACGGTGCTGGGCTGGACCCTGGCCGGCGCCGGCGTCAGCGTCGCTGTCCTCAACGCGGTGGCGGTGCTGGTCATTGCCTGCCCGTGTGCACTGGGGCTGGCAACGCGGGCGGCGATCATGGCCGGCACCGGCGTCGCCGCGCAGCACGGCATCCTGATCAAGGACGCCGCAGCGCTGGAGCGGCTGCATGCCGTCAACGTGGTCGCCTTCGACAAGACCGGTACGCTGACCCTGGGCCGTCCGCAGCTCAGCGCCCATGTCGCCAGCTCCGGCGCGGCGCAGGACCTGCAACTGCTGGCGTTGGCCGCCGCCGTGCAGCATGGCAGCGAACATCCCTTGGCCCGCGCCGTGCGGCAAGCGGCAGCCAGCGCCGGCATCGCCGCGACGGGGGCAAGGCAGATGAAGGCGGTGGCCGGACATGGAGTCGTGGCCCGCGTTGGCGAGCGTCTGCTGGCACTGGGCAACGCTCGCCTGATGGCGCAGCATGGCGTGGCGCTGGACGCCCAGGCGGCCCTGGGGCGTGAGCATGAAAGCCGGGGCGCAACCATTTCCTGGCTGGCCCAGATCGAACCCACAGCTCAATTGCTGGGAATGCTGGCCTTCAGCGACGCCGTCAAGCCGGAGAGCGCCGCGGCCATCGCCCGCCTGCACGCCGCGGGCATCAAGACCGTCATGCTGACCGGCGACAATCAAGGCAGTGCCGATCATATCGCACGGCTGCTAGGGATCGATGCAGTCCAGGCGCTGGCCCTGCCCGAAGACAAAGCGGCCGCGATCGAGCGTCTGCGCCGGCAAGGCAAGCAGGTGGCCATGGTCGGAGACGGCATCAACGACGCGCCGGCGTTGGCCGCGGCCGATATCGGCATCGCCATGGGCGGCGGTACCGACGTCGCCATGCAAACCGCGGGCGTGACGCTGATGCGCGGCGATCCACGCTTGCTGGCCGATGCGATCGCGATTTCGCGCCGCAGCTACCACAAGATCCGGCAGAATTTGTTTTGGGCTTGCGTGTTCAATGTCGTGGGCGTGCCGCTGGCTGCGGCAGGCATGCTGAACCCGATGATCGCCGGCGCTGCGATGGCGTTTTCCAGCGTCGCGGTCATCAGCAATGCGCTGCTGCTCAAGCGCTGGAGGCCAGCGCAATGAACCGCAAGGAAAACGGCGCCTTGAACATCGGCGAGGCCGCCAAGGCCTGCGGCGTATCGGCCAAGATGATACGGCACTACGAAGCCATCGGCCTGATCGCTGCGGCCCAGCGCAGCGGGGGCGGCTATCGCCTCTATTCGGTCCAGGACATCCAGATCCTGCAGTTCGTTCATCGCGGCCGGGAACTGGGGTTTTCGCTGGAGCAGATCCGTTCCCTGCTGGCGCTGTGGCAGGACAAGCAGCGCGCCAGCAAGGATGTGCGCGCGCTGGCGATGCAGCATATGGCCGACCTGGAGCGCCGCATCGACGCAATGCAAGCGATGCGGCGCACGCTGGAAAGACTGGCCCATTCCTGCCACGGCGACCAGCGTCCCGACTGTCCCATACTCGACGATTTCATCGGGCACTAGGGCCTTTGCCGCTCAGGGACAGGGGAGCGCGCCGGCAGTGGCGCCCAGCGTTTCCGCCGGCACGATCGCAGTCGCCTTCGGCAAACTCAGCGGCAGGCTGACGAAGGAAAACAGCGACTGGTATGGCACATTGTTGCAGGCGTCCGCTTGCGCCGGCTCGCAGATGCGTGCCCGCACCAGCCGGATGCAGCTGGCATCGTAGGGATCCCTGGTGCAAGTGATGCGGTTATTCGCAGGGCAGGCCGGCAGGGTTGCCGCGGGGATGGCGCTCATCGTCACGGCGCCGGCATTCGATAACGACAGGTAGTCGATGCGGATGTGCGCGTCCGTCACCGGGCTACCCAATATCAGTGGGCCGGGTGAGGACCGGAACAGGGCTTGCTGGCGCACGGCACTCATGGCGGCAGCGTCGCTGAAATCGGTCTTGGCCGCCAGGGCCGCGGCGCGCTGCGTGGCCATTTGCAAGGTGTGGTACAGATACATGGCGCGCGCCAGTTCAAGCGCGCCAAACGCGATGCTCAGGAACAGGATCAGCACGATGCCGAACTCGAGTGCCGTCGAGCCGGCCTGGGCCCGGCGCTGGGCTGGCGCCGGCACTGGGCAGTTACATGCCCACATAGGGAAAGCTGACATCGGCCGTCAGCGGCAGGTATAGTCCCGTGCTGTCCGGGAACAGGGAGTCGTCCATCAGCAGGGAAATATTGACCGTGACCGTGGCTGGCGGATTGAAACCGCTGCATATGGCGCCATCACACAAGACGGTTAGTTGCGGCGGATAACGGCCGGGACGCAGTTCGGCAATTTCCGCATTGACGATGGCGGCGGCGACGGCCGTCACGGCGCTCGCCCGGCCGGGATTTTTCATTTCGCTCAGCGGTATCGTCGACAGGTAGCGCGCCGCGTCTTGCGCTGCCCTTTGCATCACCGTGTAGTGCCACAACACCCGGCCAAAATACAGGGGGAAACTCAGCAGCACCAGCAGCAGGGGCAGCAGCAGCGCCAGTTCCAGCGCGGCGATGCCGCGCTGGTGGCGTCTGGCCCTGGGCAGCGCCGGCATCATGGATACAGCACCACGGCGCCGCCCAGCGACTGCTCCTGCACCAGGCCGGCGAATTCGGCATCAAGGCTGCTTGCGGTGGCGGGAACGGTCATGAAGAATTTGCCGATGCCCAGCACGGTGGCCGTGGTCCTGCCCGCACCAACCGGGCAGGACAGCAAGGCCACATTCAGTACCCGGCGGTTGGCGACACCCTGATGGGCCGCGGGCGGCGCCTGGAAGGTGGCGCCGTTGACGGCTTGGTATGGCGTCGACCCGCCGGCCAGGTAGGTGCCCACGGCAGTTGGCGCGCCCGGCTTATACAGCGTGGCCCAGGCGCCGGTGGCGAGCGGCACATAGCCGCCGGCCGGTTGCGTCGGACTGTATTGCACCGCCCGGGCATAGCTCCACAGCGGGCCGTACATTGGCGCGGTGTTGCCGGCCGGCGCAGGCAGGGGATCGGCGACGGTCCACAAGGCGCCGCCGGTGCTGCTGGACAGGGCGCCTTGCCCGCCGGGCACAGCGGCCATCCATGGGATCGCAGTGCTGTACAGATAGGATTTGATGTTGCTGTCCGGCGGCGCGGTGGCGTAGGAGCACAGCGCACCGGGGTACTGGTCGAAGCGCGAATTGAACTGCTGAAACAGCGAAGCCAGCGGAAACGGCTGGCTGACGCTGATCGCTGCGCCGCTAATGCGCGGCATCGCCAGTTGCCCGGTGCAGACGTAGGGCCCGGCCACGGCGGGCGCCGTGTTGCTTGCCGCGCCGATGATGCCGGGCGGGGCAAACGGATCGATGATGAAATTGCTCGGCGTGCTGCCATTCGGATTGAGCTGCATCAGGTCATAGCTGACGCCGCGCCGGTAGCCGTATTCCACCAGTTCGTCGACCGGCGGCGGCCCCGGGTTGCTGCGTTTGGCGGCAGCGGCATTGCCCATCGCGCACACCGCCAGCGGCGCGACATTGATCGTCGAGCGTCCCGCCACCGCCTTTGCGCTGGTGCTGGTCGATGCCAGCGCTGGCGAGAGCATGCGCATGAACATCAGGTCGATGGTGCCGAGCGGCGCGGCCAGCTTGCTGGTGTCGGCCCTGGCGAACAGCAGGCCGTCGGGGGCTGCTTGTGCCGCTGCCGCATCGATCCAGCTGCCGCTCGCTGTTGCACTGAACGACAGCGCGCTGTTGTCCCAGCTGACCGCCTGCTGGTGGTACTGGTATTTCAGCGCGCCAACCGCATAGGCGGCCTGCTTGAGTGCGTTGCTCACGCCGGCCGGGGTGCCGTTCAGTTGCCGGGCCGCGGCCAGCGCCGCGACATTTGCCACCGCCTGCAGTTCCATCGCGCGGTTATACACGCGTCCCAGATCCAGCGACATGCCGATGAAGCCCAGCAGTATCAGCATCATCAGCGCAAACATCACGGAAATGGCGCCGCGCTGCTGCGCGGCCTTGCGCCATGTCCACGCCTCCCCAAGCGAGCCAGCCGTTTCGATCATGCGCATTCTCCCGAAATTGCTCCGCGCAATTACGCGGGGTCAGCTAACGATTCTAGGCAGGCGGCATGGCGTGGGTTTGATGCACGGCAAAGGCTGGCCATGCCGCGCTGACAAAAATCAAGCGGCATACCGCCCTGCTAGTGCCCGAGGGAGTTCAATGTCAGGTACAGCCCCGTCAACAGCAAGGCGCTCAGCAGGCAGCGGCGCAACATCTGCGCATGCAGGCGCAGGCGCAGATGCTGGCCCAGCGCCATGCCGCCGATCGCGGGCAGTTGCGCGGCGAAGGAGGCGCCTGCCACGGCGGGCTGCCATGCGCCTTGCGCAGCGAGCGAGATGGCCAGCGCCATCGTCGCGACGGTGAACGCCAGGCCCATCGCCTGCACCAGCTCGTCCTTGCTCAGGCCCAGCGCCTGCAGATAGGGCACGGCGGGCAGCACGAACACGCCAGTGGCGGAACTGAGCACGCCCGTCACCGCGCCGGCCAGCGGCGCCAGCCAGTGCTCGGAATGGGGCTGGACCTTCCACTGCACCGACAACAATCCCAGCAGCGCGTAGGCGCTCAATGCCAGTCCCAACGTGCCAGCCGCCAGTGCGCTGCCGCGCAACAGCAGGCCGCCGGCCAGCGTGCCGAGGCAGATCCCCGCCAGCATGGGACGCAAACGCTGCCACAAGGGATAGAGCGGTGCGCCGGACAGCAACTGCCATACATTCGTAAACAGTGAAGGCACAATCAACAGGCCGGCTGCTTCCACAGGCGTCATCACCAGGCTGAGCAGGGCGACCGCGACGGTGGGCAAGCCCATGCCCGTCACGCCTTTGACTATGCCGGCTACAAAAAATACGCCGCCGATGTAAATGATATTTACCATGCGATGCAGTGTGCCACGCCGCCCGCTTGCGCAAAATCTGTCATATACTCAGCCAGCCTTCGGATATGCCATAGTCTTCAGGGAATTTTGCCATGCGATTCGACCTCACCGACCTGCGCCTGTTTCTGCATGTGGCGGAAAGCGGCAGCATCACCGCCGGCGCCGCGCAGAGCCACATGGCGCTGGCGTCAGCGAGCGCGCGCATTCGCGGCATGGAGGAGGTGCTGGGCGTGCCCTTGCTGGAACGGGGCCGGCGCGGCGTGGACATCACCGATGCCGGCCGCAGCTTGCTGCACCACGCGCGCATGATCACGCAGCAGATGGAGAAACTGCGCGCCGACATGGGCGAGTATGCGTCCGGCCTGAAAGGGCAGGTGCGGGTGCTGTGCAATACCTCGTCGCTGGCCGAGTTCCTGCCCGAAGCGCTGGCCGGTTTCATGGCTACCCATCCGCAAGTGAATATCGACCTGGAAGAGCGCCTGAGCTACGACATCGTGCAAGCCATCACCGACGGCCTGGCCGACATCGGCGTGATAGCCGACTCGGTCGACCATTCGGCGCTGGAGACTTTCCCGTTCCGCGACGACCGCCTGGTGCTGGTGATGGCGACTAGCCATCGGCTGGCCGCGACACTGCAGCGCAAGCGCAGCGTGGCCTTTGCCGACACGCTCGATTACGACTTCATCGGCCTGGCCGGCGACAGCGCGCTGCACAAATACATCGCCGGCCACGCGGCCCGTCTGGGCAAGCACCTGACCTACCGCGTGCGCCTGCGCAGCTTCGATGCGGTCTGCCGCATGGCCGCCAGCGGCGCCGGCCTGGCCGTGCTGCCGGAATCGACGGTGCTGCGCAATCGCGACAGCTTGCCGATGCGCCACGTGCACCTCACCGATCCGTGGGCGCTGCGCAAGCTGCTGATCTGCATGCGCCACTACGCCGACCTGCCGGGCTACGCGCGCGCACTGGTGGACGCGTTACAGTGGCGTAGCTGAAGTGCGCTACACTGTCTGCCGCCTTGTCATTTACTGAACCCTGCCGAAAGGACAATCACCATGTCTCGCAAGAGCGCTGCCGATTTCGATCCCGAAGTGTTGAAGCTGTTCGACCAATACGTGCATGGCGGCATTTCGCGCCGTGGCTTTCTCAGTGCGGCCGGCCAGTACGCGGTCGGCGGCGCCACCGCGGCCTCGCTGCTGGCGGCACTGAGCCCGAGCTTCGCTGCGCCCATGGTCGGCGCCGACGACAGCCGCATCCAGGCGCGCTTTGTCGAGTATGCGTCGCCCGAAGGCAGCGGCACCATGCGCGGCTATCTGGTGGAGCCGGCCAAGCCCAAGGGCAAGCTGCCGCTGGTGCTGGTGGCGCATGAAAACCGCGGCCTGAATCCGCACATCGAAGACATCGCGCGCCGGCTGGCGCTGGACGGCTTCCGTGCCTTCGCGCCGGACGCGCTGTTCCCGTTGGGCGGTTATCCGGGCGACGAGGACCAGGCGCGCGCGCTGTTCGGCAAGCTCGATGCGAACAAGACCCGTGCCGATTTCATCGCCGCCGCGCGCTGGCTGGAAGCGCAGCCGCAGGGCAATGGCAAGATCGGCGTGGTCGGCTTTTGCTGGGGCGGCGGCATCGCCAACTACCTGGCCACGCAGCTGCCGGAACTGGCGGCGGCGGTGCCGTTCTATGGCGCGCAGCCGGGTGCGGCCGATACGGCGCGCATCAAGGCGGCGCTGCTGATCCACGACGCGGGCAACGACGAGCGTATCCGCGCCGGCTGGCCGGCCTATGAAAAGGCGTTGAAGGAAGCGGGCATCCATTACCAGTACTTCGTCTATCCGGGCGTCGAGCATGGCTTCAACAACGACACCACGCCGCGCTACGACGCGGCCGCCGCCAAGCTGGCCTGGCAGCGCACGGTGGACTTCTTCCACGCCAAACTGGGGTGATCAGAAGCGCTTGGTGAGCTTTAGCTGCTGCGCATTGCGTTGCATGTCGCAGCGGTTGAGGAAGGAGTTCCCCAGCAGGATGAAGGGCAGACCGTTTTCCTGCACCACCGCATCGACCTGGAACACTTCCAGGTCGCCGATGCGGATCTTGTCGATGCGTACCCGGTAGCCGACGCTGTTGCCATTGGCGGTGCTGATGTTGATCATGCGGCCCTTGCGGTAATCGAGGCTGATGCGCAGCGCCTCGCTGCCGGGAATGGCCACCAGCGAGGCGCCGGTGTCGACCAGCATGCGCACGCCGATGCCGTTGATCTGGCCGTTGGCGACGAAGTGGCCCATGCTGTCGGCCTCCAGCGTCACACTGCCTTGGCCGCTACTGGCGTTGCCGTTGCCGACGTACTGGCCCAGTGCCAGCACGCTGCGCTTGCCGTGGTCGTCGATGATGGCGCCGCTGCTGTCGGCTGCCACCAGGGTCAGGCCGTCGGCCAGCTTGTCGCCGCTGCTGTAGGTCTTCGGCGGCGCGCCGTCGATCACCAGCAATGCCTTGCCGGAGAACAGGCCTAGCACGCTGATGTCGGCCGCCTGCGCGCAGGCGCAGCCCAGCATCAGCAACAGGAGAGCCGCGCGCCGCATCAATTTTTGAGCTTGTCGGGAACGGGCGTTACGTTGATGACGCCGTCCACCAGTTCGCAGTCGATCACGTGGCTGCGCGACTTGGGCACGTAGGGCGACATCAGGTCGAAATATTTGCCCGCGCCTTGCAGCCGCAGGTCGATGCGGAAACGGCGCAGCTGGTGGTTGCGGGCCACTTCGCGCATGCGCTCGCGGCGCAGCGCCAGTTCCTTGTCGGTGCGGGCGCGCATCTGCTCGCCTTCAAAATAGCGTATCAGCGCGCACTCGACCACGTCCATGCGGTCCTTCAGCAGCGCGTCGGCCGCCACCGCGTTCTGGTTGGCTTCCAGCTCGGCCGGATCGCCGTCGGCGGACACCACTTCCACGTGCATGCGCTGCACCAGCAGCAGCGTGTCATAGTCTTCGCAGTAGTTCTGCTGGATTTTCTGCACCGCGGCCAGGCGCGCCTTGGCCAGCCGGCCGGCCGGATCGCGGGTCTGGCCGACGTAGCGCACGGTGCTGGGGAAGTCGACATCGTTGTCGCAGTCCTGCAGCACGTCGTGGATGGCCAGCGCTTCGATCAGGCCGCCCCAGTTGAGCGTGATGAAGCGCTCGGTGACGGTCACCGTGGGTTTTTTCAGCGTGGCGGCAAACGGCACTTCCAGCTCGATGCTGACGCTGTCGCGCTTGCCTTCCATGCCGACCAGGATGGGCACGGTCAGCTTCAGTGAAAAGAAGCCCCAGCTGATGCTGCGGTTGGGGTCGAACGTCACCCGCGGGCGGTTGACCACGAAGTAGATCAGCCGCTTTTCCATGGTCGCTTCCAGGTCGAACTGCATGCGGCGCAGGTAGCGCCCGACCGGGTCGCGGATGTCCGGCACGGCGGGGAAGCCGGCCACCAGGTCATACCAGTGATACTTGGCCTCGGCCACCGTCACGCCCCAGGTCTGCTCGGCTGCCGTGCGGCGCGGCACGTCAGGGATCAGGTCGCTGTACGGTTCGGGTATATCAGCGATTAAGTCAGGATAATCGCTTGTCATCATTCGGGCTCCAAAGGGTCGCGGGTCGGCTGAATACGGTGGGAATATCCGGCAGTATAGTACGGCCATCTGAATATTTCCATGCGGCAATCAACAAACCCAGCGATTATTGTCGGCCCTGAAATGTTGCAGGAATCAGGCTTCCGCGCCTTTGGCGCTCTTGGCCGGCAGTTCGCTGGGGGTCACGATGGCCTCGCCGTCGACGATAGCACAATGCAGCAAATGTCGCTGTGCCGAGCTCGCATGGTCGGATACCAGATAGCGGTAGTTGCCGGTTTGCGGCCACTGCACATCGAGGCGCATTTGCGTCACTTGCTGGCTGGCCTGTATTGCGCGCAGGCGGGTGTTGCGCAGGCTTTTTTCTTCGTGGTTGCGGGTGCGCGGATTGGGGCCCTCGAAGTAGCGGCTCAGCGCGGCGGCGACCGCCTCGATACGCTCGGCCTCCAGCGCGTCGGCCGCTGCCTCAAACTGGTAGGCCGGCCACTGGGCTGGATCGCCCAACTCGGAACTGGCTGCCACGGCGATTTGCTGGATCAGGATCAGCGTGTCGTGGTGCTCGCTGTGCTGTTGGTGCAGGCGCTGGATTTCCGTCAGGCGGCCCTTGGACAGGCGCGCGGCCGGGTCCCAGGTCAGACCCACGTACAGCACTTTGCTGGGAATTTTCAAGCCATTTTCATAATTTTGCAGCACATCGTGGATGGACAGCGCCTCGACTAGGCCGCCCCAGTTCAGCGTGACGAACTTTTCGCTCAGGGTCACGCTGGGCTTTTTCATGGTGGCAGCGAAGGGCACTTCCAGCTCGATGGTCAGGTTTTCGCGCATCTCGCCCATGCCGACCAGCAGCGGCAAGGTCAGCTTCAGCGAAAAGAAGCCCCATTGCACGCTGCGGCTGGTGTCAAAGCGCACGCGCGGGCGGGTCACCACGAAATACAGCATACGCTTGGCGGCAGCCGCTTCCAGGTCGAACTGCATGCGGCGCTGGTAGCGGCCGATGGGGTCGCGGATGTCCGGCGCTTGCGGGAACCCGGCGATCAGGTCGTACCAGTGGTATTTGGCGTCGGCCACGCTGACGGCCCAGGTTTGCGGGACCGCGGACGGCGGGAGGACGGGGGCGTCGATGGCCACCAACTGCGGCTGCGGGGGCGGGGCAGCCGGCTCGGGAGGGTGCATTACATGCTCCTGCTTAACGAAAAGAAAAGGTTATGACAGCGACTGTCTCTCTTTCCGTGTTTGGATGCAAGAACTTTCCACGTGGAAATAAGTAATACTACGCAGTCGAGCGCCCGATTATACGGAGATAGGGCCTTGAAACAACGAAATTGTGAGAATGCGTGAGTATTCGCAACTGGAAAACGTTACCCCTCGTTGGTTTCTGCAACAGTTAGCGATATCAAATTCTCTACGGCAATATCCTACTGCAGAACCGGCAGCGACTACCTTGTTCAGCCAAAAAAACTGGTCGGTCTCCGATTCAGGCTGAGTCGGGCTGGGCTGGGTTGGGAGGGGCGAGGCTCGTCGTCGATGCGGCGCCAGATGCCCAGCCGATGGTCCGGCAGCAGCGCTTGCGGCGGCAACTGCTAGGGCTAGCCTTGCTAGCCGACCGGCCGCACGCAGCGCTCGATGGCCGCCATGCCGGCCGGGGGGGGCCGCGGTCGGCGCTGGCCGGGTAGGGGGCCGCAGGCGTCGCGCCAGGCCGGGCTCGTGCGCGGCGTCGTGCATCGTGGCGTAGCGCCGGCCGCGCAAGCGCCGGCCACTCACTGTATACAGGGGCGAGGGGCGCGGTGTCGCTCAGTTTGACCAGTCCCGCCGCCGGCCACGTTGAGCCGGGCCGGCGGCGGTCCGTCAGGCGGCCATTTGCGGCGTGGCGGCCAGGGTGGTTTGCAGCAGGGACAGCAGGGCTTGCGGGGTGTCGAGCAGATGATCGGCGTTCCAGCCTTGCGGCTCGATCGCGCCGCAATAGCCCCAGCCGCAGGCGATGGTGGGCATGCCGGCAGCTTGGCCAGCCTGGATGTCGCGCAGGTCGTCGCCGACATACCAGCATTGTGCCGGCGCCAAGTCCAGGCGCCGCGCCGCTTCCAGCAGCGGCGCCGGGTGCGGCTTGGCGTGCGCGGTCGTGTCGCCGGAGACCACGCAGCCGGCACCCTGCAGGCCGATCAGCGGCACCAGCGGATCGGTGAAGCGGGCCGGCTTGTTGGTGACGATGCCCCATGCCAGTCCGGCCTGCTCGATGCCGGCCAGCAGTTCAGGCACGCCGGGAAATAGCGCGCTGTGCACCGCCATCGCGGCCTGGTAGTTGGCGAAGAAGCCGTCACGCAGTTCGACGAAACCCTCGTCTTCGGGTTTCAGGCCGAAGGCGGCGCCTATCATGCCGCGCGCGCCGGCCGAGGCGGTCGGGCGCAGCAATGCATAGTCGGCCGGTGCCAGGCCGCGCACGGTGCGCAGCAGGTTGACGGCGGCCGCCAGGTCGGGGGCGGTATCGGCCAGCGTGCCGTCCAGGTCGAACAGGATGGCGCGCGGCGCTGCGGGGTGTTGATCCAGGCTCATGGTTTGGGAATGGCGTGATGGGTTACAGCGGACGGGTGGTGGCCACCATGTAGTTGACGCTGGTGTCGTCGTTCAGCGAGTAGATCTTGGTCAGCGGGTTGTAGCCCATGCCCTTCAATCCCTGCAGTTCCAGTCCGGCGCTGCGGATGAACTGCGACAGCTCGGCCGGGGTGATGAATTTGTCGTAGTCGTGGGTGCCCCTGGGCAGCATGCGCAGCAGGTATTCGGCGCCGATGATGGCAAACAGGTAAGACTTGGGATTGCGGTTCAGCGTCGAGAAGAACAGGTGGCCGCCCGGTTTGACCAGCGTGGCGGCGGCGCGCACGATGGCGCCCGGATCGGGAACATGCTCCAGCATTTCCATGCAGGTGACCACGTCGTACTGGCCGGCTTCCTGGGCTGCCATCTCTTCAGCGGCGATCAGCTTGTAGCGCACTGCGACGCCCGATTCCAGGCTGTGCAGGTCGGCCACCTTCAGGGCTTTTTCCGACAGGTCGATGCCGGTCACCTTGGCGCCCTTGCGCGCCATCGATTCGGACAGGATGCCGCCGCCGCAACCGATGTCGATCACGTTCTTGCCGGCCAGCGGCGCGCGCGCGTTGATCCATTCCAGGCGCAGCGGATTGATTTCGTGCAGCGGACGGAACTCGGACGTCGGGTCCCACCAGCGGTGGGCCAGTTCACTGAATTTTTGCAACTCTAAAGGATCGGCGTTCATGGTGTGAGTGTAAGGGCTAATCCCGCTATTCTAATGCAGCGGACATAAAAAAACCCCGCTTGAGCGGGGTGCGGTATCCATCCGTCCGGGGCGAGCGCGAGGCGGCCCCGGACTGGTCAGCAATTACTTGCTGGTGCCGACTACTTCGATCTCTACGCGACGGTTCTTGGCGCGGCCTTCGGCGGTCTTGTTGTCCGCTACAGGTTGCTTCTCGCCTTTACCTTCGGTGTAGACGCGGTTCGCTTCCACGCCTTTCGAGATGATGTAAGCCTTCACCGCTTCAGCGCGGCGCACCGACAGCTTCTGGTTGTAGGCATCGGTACCAACGGAGTCGGTGTGGCCGACAGCGATGATGACTTCCAGGTTGATACTACCCAGTTTCGAGGTCAGGTCGTCCAGCTTGGCTTTGCCTTCTGGCTTGAGTACGGCCTTATCGAAATCGAAGAAGGCATCAGCGGCGAAGCTGACTTTCTGTGCGGTTGGGACTGGCACTGGTGCTGGAGCCGGGGCTGGAGCCGGTGCTGGAGCAGGCGCGACTGGCGGTGGCGGCGGTGCTACGCACTTGCCGTTTTCCAGCGTCTCTGGCGCGACGCAGATCGGCAAATCGCAACCTGGCACGGCATCGGCCGGGGTCCAGTAGCCGGTACGCCAGCACAGGCCGAACGGATCACGGGCGATCACGCCGCGGGCATCCTGCACGTATGCGCTCTTAGGGGTAGCAGCCATGATGTCCTGGGTCACAGGAGCGTATGGTGGCGCGGTCGGGGTTTGAGCGATAGCCGAGCCGGCGAACACGGCCGACATAGCCAGAATCGAAAACAGTTTATTCATATTTTTCTTCCTTTCGGGGGTGATATCCGCAGAAAAACTGCGCGACGTATTAATACGTGGGGCGAATTCTACCACGCAGGCTGATCGCGACTGGCTACCGATTGCGAAACAAGCAATTGATTTCTCGTCTATTTTGCCACATGCGATCTTGTGCACTAAAAAAAGGCGCCAAGCAACCTGGCCCGCATGCGGCCAAAATGTTGTTTTGTTGCAACGTGAGCAGGCATGATAATTGATTAATATGTCAGGCAAATTACAAGGCGCCACGCCGCCGGGCCGGGGGACGGCGCCGAAAAGCGCGGGTTCTCCCGGCGCGCATGCTAAAATCGTACGCTTGTCTGCTTATTCCGAGCAGGCAGTAAGTGCGGTACCAAGTTAAGTCAACCACAGCAAAGATCAGTCGACCCGCCAATGGATCAATTCGCAAAAGAAACAATCCCTATTTCCCTCGAAGAAGAGATGCGCAAGAGCTACCTCGATTACGCCATGAGCGTGATTGTGGGCCGCGCCTTGCCGGACGTCCGTGACGGCTTGAAGCCGGTACACCGCCGGGTCCTGTTCGCGATGCACGAAATGAACAACGTGTGGAACCGCCCTTACGTCAAATGCGCCCGTGTGGTGGGCGAGACGATGGGTAAGTACCACCCGCACGGCGATGCCTCGATTTACGACACGCTGGTGCGCATGGCGCAAGACTTTTCGCTGCGCTATATGCTGGTCGACGGCCAGGGCAACTTCGGTTCGGTTGACGGCGATGGCGCCGCGGCAATGCGTTACACCGAGTGCCGCCTGGACAAGATTTCCGCCGAGCTGCTGGCCGACATCGACAAGGAAACGGTCGACTTCCAGCCCAACTACGACGGCAAGGAAAAAGAGCCGACCGTCTTGCCGACCCGCATCCCCAACTTGCTGATCAACGGCTCGTCCGGTATCGCGGTGGGGATGGCGACCAATATTCCGCCGCACAACCTGCATGAAGTGATCGCCGGCGCGCTGCACGTGCTGCGCAATCCGGATTGTTCGATCGACGAACTGATCGAACTGATACCGGCGCCGGACTTCCCGACCGGCGGCATCATCTACGGCGTGTCCGGCGTGCGCGACGGCTACCGCACCGGCCGCGGCCGCGTGGTGATGCGCGCCAAGACCCACTATGAAGAGTACGGCAAGGATGGCGGGCGCACCGCCATCATCGTTGACGAGTTGCCGTACCAGGTCAACAAGAAATCGCTGCTGGAGCGCATCGCTGAAAACGTGCGCGACAAGAAGCTGGAAGGCATTTCCGACATCCGCGACGAGTCCGACAAGTCGGGCATGCGCGTGGTCATCGAGCTCAAGCGCGGTGAAGTGCCGGAAGTGGTGCTGAACAATCTGTACAAGCAAACCCAGCTGCAAGACACCTTCGGCATGAACATGGTGGCCCTGGTCGACGGCCAGCCACGCCTGCTGAACCTGAAAGAGATGTTGCAGTGCTTCCTGTCGCACCGCCGCGAAGTGGTGACCCGCCGCACCGTGTTCGAGCTGCGCAAGGCGCGCGAACGCGGCCACGTGCTCGAAGGTCTGGCCGTGGCGCTGGCCAACATCGACGATTTCATCGCCATCATCAAGGCTGCGCCGACGCCACCCGTGGCCAAGACCGCCCTGATGGAGCGCAGCTGGGATTCGTCGCTGGTGCGCGAGATGCTGGCCCGTACCGGCGAGGGCGATACCGTGGGCGGCATCGACGCCTTCCGTCCTGAGCACCTGCCCAAGCACTACGGCATGCAAACCGACGGCATGTACAAGCTGTCCGACGACCAGGCGCAGGAAATCCTGCAAATGCGTCTGCAGCGCCTGACCGGCCTGGAACAGGACAAGATCGTCAATGAGTACAAAGACGTGATGGCTGAAATCGCCGACCTGCTGGACATCCTGGCCAAGCCGTCGCGCGTGACCACCATCATCACCGACGAAATGACCTCGGTGACCAATGAATTCGGCGATCCGCAGAAGGACCCGCGCCGCTCGAGCATCGAGCACAATGCGACCGACCTGGGTACCGAAGACTTGATCACGCCGCAGGACATGGTGGTGACCTTGTCGCACACCGGCTACATGAAGGCGCAGCCGATTTCCGAGTACCGCGCGCAGAAACGCGGCGGCCGCGGCAAGCAGGCGATGGCGACCAAGGACGAGGACTGGATCGACCAGCTGTTCATCGCCAACACGCACGATTACATCCTGTGCTTCTCCAACCGCGGCCGCATGTACTGGCTGAAGGTGTGGGAAGTGCCGCAAGGCTCGCGTAACTCGCGCGGCAAGCCTATCGTCAACATGTTCCCGCTGGCCGACAACGAGAAGATCACGGTGATCCTGCCGCTGTCGGGCGAAAACCGCACTTTCCCGGAAGACCACTACGTGTTCATGTCGACCAGCCTGGGTACCGTGAAGAAGACCCCGCTGAAGGACTTCAGCAACCCGCGCAAGGCTGGCATCATCGCGGTCGACCTGGACGAGGGCGACTTCCTGATCGGCGCCGCGCTGACCGATGGCGAGCACGATGTAATGCTGTTCTCCGACGCCGGCAAGGCAGTGCGCTTCGACGAGAACGACGTGCGTCCGATGGGCCGCAACGCCCGCGGCGTGCGCGGCATGAACCTGGACGAAGGTCAGCGCGTGATCGCGCTGCTGGTGGCCGAGAACGAGCAGCAGTCGGTGCTGACCGCGACCGAGAATGGTTTCGGCAAGCGTACGCCGATCATCGAGTACACCCGTCATGGCCGCGGCACCAAGGGCATGATCGCGATCCAGACTTCCGAGCGTAACGGCAAGGTGGTAGCGGCAACGCTGGTCGATTCGACCGACGAGATCATGCTGATCACCACCGGCGGCGTGCTGATCCGCACCCGCGTGGCCGAGATCCGCGAGATGGGCCGCGCGACCCAGGGCGTGACCCTGATCGCAGTGGAAGACGGCACCAAGCTGTCGGGCCTGCAGCGCGTGGTCGAAACCGACATCGACGAAGTCGAGCTGGAACCGGGTCCGGACGCCAAGCCGGACGAATCGAGCGAGGCGGCGCCCGAATAAGGCGCGCTCATATCGAAGCCCCGGCGGCAGCATGCCGGGGCCGACGGGGTCAGGGTTAATTTCGCGGATTAATGCGACAATAACACTGGCCCCGTTTGCATTTATACCGATAGTTTTTCATAAGGACCGTACAGTGACTCACATCTACAACTTCTCCGCCGGCCCTGCAGTGCTGCCGAAGGAAGTGCTGGCGCAAGCCGCTGCCGAAATGCTGGACTGGCATGGCAGCGGCATGTCCGTCATGGAGATGAGCCACCGTGGGCCGGAGTTTATTTCGATTTATAAGGCGGCCGAGCGCGACCTGCGCGAGCTGCTGGCAGTACCGGACAATTACCAGATCTTGTTCATGCAGGGCGGCGGTTTGTCGCAGAACGCCCTGATCCCGCTGAACCTCGTCGGCCACAAGCCGCAGCCAGCGACCATCGATTTCATTCATACCGGCTCGTGGTCGGCCAAATCCATCAAGGAAGCAGGTAAGTACGCCAAGGTCAATATCGCCGCCTCGTCGGTGACGTCGGTGCCGCCGGAAGATGAGTGGCAGCTCACTCCCGGCGCCGCCTATCTGCACATGTGCACCAACGAAACCATCGACGGCGTGGAATTCGATTTCGACGCCGGCGTGCCGCACTCGCGCGACGACGTGCTGATGGTGGCAGACATGTCCTCGCACATCCTGTCGCGCGTGATCGACGTGTCGAAATACGGCCTGATTTTTGCCGGTGCGCAGAAGAACATCGGCCCGGCCGGCGTCACCATCGTCATCGTGCGCGAGGACTTGCTGGGCAAGGCCCTGCCGGGTTGTCCGTCGGCGTTCGATTTCAAGCTGGTGGCCGATAACGATTCGATGTACAACACGCCGCCTACCTACGGCATCTACATCGCCGGCCTGGTGTTCCAGTGGCTCAAGCGCCAGGGCGGCGTGGCCGAGATGGAGCGCCGCGCCAAACAGAAAGCCGCGCTGCTATACGCGGCGCTGGACGCCGACGATTTTTACCAGAACCGCGTTGCGCCAGCCAACCGCTCGCGCATGAACGTTCCCTTCTACCTGAGGGACGAAAGCAAGAATGAAGCATTCCTGGCCGGCGCCAAAGTGCGTGGCCTGCTGCAACTGAAGGGCCACAAGTCCGTCGGCGGCATGCGTGCATCGATCTACAACGCGATGCCGCTCGAGGGCGTGCAAGCCCTGGTCGATTACCTGAACGAATTTGCTGGCCGATAAATCCTATGACAGACAAACTGAAACCCTTGCGCGAACAGATCGATTCCATCGATGCGCAAATCCTCGAGCTGCTGAATCGCCGCGCCAAAGTGGCGCAGGAAGTGGGCCATGTGAAGGCCGCAACCAACGCACCGGTGTTCCGTCCCGAACGCGAAGCGCAGGTGCTGCGCGGCGTGGCCGAGCGCAATCCCGGCCCGATGGGCAACACCGAAATGCAGACCATCTTCCGCGAGATCATGTCCGCCTGCCGCTCGCTGGAGAAGAAGATCACCGTGGCCTTCCTCGGCCCGGCCGGTACCTATAGCGAACAAGCCGTGTACCAGCACTTTGGCTCGGCCGTCGATGTGCTGCCATGTGCCTCCATCGATGAAGTATTCCGCGCCACCGAAGCCGGCACCGCCGAATTCGGCGTGGTGCCGGTAGAGAATTCGACCGAAGGCGCCATCGGTCGCACGCTGGACCTGCTGCTGCATACTTCGCTGACCATCAACGGCGAAGTGGCGATCGCCGTGCGTCACAGCCTGCTGACGGCCAGCGGCGACATGGAAGGCATCACCGCCATCTGCGCGCATGCGCAGGCGCTGGCGCAGTGCCAGATCTGGCTGAATAATAACTACCCGGACATCGAACGCCGCGCCGTATCGTCCAACGCCGAAGCGGCACGCATGGCACGCGATGACCATACCATCGCCGCCATCGCCGGCGAGCGTGCCGGCGTGCGCTACGGCTTGGGCACGGTCAAGGCCAATATCCAGGACGATCCGCACAACCGTACCCGTTTTGCGGTAATCGGCCAGCTGCGCACCGGCCCGTCCGGCAACGACCGCACTTCGTTGGCGCTGGCCGCGCCGCACAAAGCGGGTGCCATGTATCGCCTGCTTGGATCACTGGCGCAGTACAACGTGTCGATGACGCGCTTCGAATCGCGCCCGGCGCGCACCGGCACCTGGGAATACTATTTCTACGTCGACGTCGAAGGCCATGTGCAGGATGACGCGGTGGCCAAGGCGCTGGACGAATTGCAGGGCAATGCGGCCTTCTTCAAGGTGCTGGGATCGTATCCCGTCAGCCTGACTTAAACCTTTGAACCAGAGAGAGACTATGTCCAAGAACTACGGCCCGGAATATGTCCGCGCCATCGCTCCATACCAAGCCGGCAAACCGATTGCGGAAGTCGCGCGCGAATTCGGCCTCGATGAAGCCCATATCGTCAAGCTGGCATCGAACGAGAATCCGTTCGGCGTGCCGGAATCGGCCAAGCGCGCCATGATGGAAGCGGCTGCCGAACTGGGCCGCTACCCGGACGCCAACGGCTTCGATCTGAAAGCCGCGCTGTCCCAGCGCTACGGCGTGCCGGCTGACTGGATCACGCTGGGCAACGGCAGCAACGACATCCTGGAAATCGCCGCCCACGCTTTTGTGGAGCGCGGCCAGTCGGTAGTGTATTCGCAGTATTCGTTCGCGGTGTACGCGCTGGCCACGCAGGGCGTCGGTGCGCGCCACAGCGTGGTGCCGGCCAAGGAGCACGGTCACGACCTGCCGGCCATGCTGGCGGCGATCACCGAAGATACCCGGCTGGTGTTCATCGCCAATCCGAACAACCCGACCGGCACCTTCATTGCGGCGGCCGATATCCAGGCCTTCCTGGACCAGGTGCCGGCCAATGTGGTGGTGGTGCTGGACGAGGCCTACAACGAATTCCTGGCCGAGGAAAGCCAGTTCGAGTCGGCCGAGTGGGTCAAGAAGTATCCCAACCTGCTGGTGTCGCGCACCTTCTCCAAGGCGTATGGCCTGGCCGGTCTGCGTGTCGGTTTCGCCATCGCCCAGCCGGCGCTGACCGATCTGATGAACCGCATCCGCCAGCCGTTCAATGTCAACTCGATGGCGCAGGCTGCGGCCATCGCGGCGCTGAACGACCGGGAGTTCCTGCAGCGGAGCGCGGCCAACAACGCCGCCGGCTACCAGCAGCTGACCGAGGCGTTCGAGCAGCTGGGACTGGAGTATGTGCCGTCGTATGGTAACTTCGTGCTGGTCAAGGTGGGCCAGGATCTGGCGGCCGGTGCGCGGGTCAACCTGGCGCTGCTGAAGCAGGGGGTGATCGTGCGCCCGGTCGGTAACTACGGGCTGCCGGAGTGGCTGCGCATCTCGATCGGCCTGCCGCAGGAGAACGCGGTGCTGATCGCCGCGCTGACCAAGGCACTGGCCGCTTGAGGGCTGGAGACGGCATCGTGTTGAACAAGATCGTCATCTTCGGCGTGGGCTTGATCGGCGGCTCGTTTGCGCGGGCGCTGAAGCAGGCCGGCGCCGTGGGCAGCGTGGTCGGTATGGACCGCTCGCCGGCCGCGCTGGCGCGTGCGCGGGAGCTGGGCATCATCGACGAAATTGGCAACGGCAGCAGCGACGGCATGGCCGCCGCGTTGCAAGGGGCCGCTCTCGTGATGATCGCCGCGCCGGTCGCGCAGACCGGGAACATCCTGGCGGCTATCGAACCGCATCTGCAACCGGGCATGGTGCTCACCGATGCGGGCAGCACCAAGTCCGATGTGGTGGCGGCCGCGCGCCGCGCGCTGGGCGGCAAGATCGCCCAGTTCGTGCCGGGCCATCCGATCGCCGGACGCGAGACCAACGGACCGGATGCCGCGATAGCCGATCTGTATGTCGGCAAGAAGGCGGTGCTGACGGCGCTGCCGGAAAACACTGATGCCGATATCGAGCGTGTGGCGGCTGCATGGAAAGCGTGCGGCGCGATCATTCACCGGCTCACGCCGCAGGAGCATGACCAAGTGTTTGCCGCCGTCAGCCATCTGCCGCATTTGCTGGCGTATGCGCTGGTGGACGACATTGCCAACAAAGCGCATGCGGCGCTGCTGTTCCAGTACGCCGCCAGCGGGTTCCGCGATTTCACAAGGATCGCCGGATCGTCGCCTGAAATGTGGCGCGACATCAGCCTGGCCAACCAGTCGGCGCTGTTGACGGAATTGGACGCCTACCTGGCGCAACTGGCCAAGCTGCGCGCGCAGTTGGCAGCCGGCGACGGCGCAGCACTCGAAGGCGTGTACGGCAACGCCCAGCGCGCCCGCCAGCAATGGATAGAAGCGATAGAGGCGGCGGAAGCGCCGCAGGACAAAGATCAAGCTGGTTAGGCCGCACCACCGTGTCGCCTGCCCCAGTGGGGGAGGCGACTTTCCGCGCAGGCGGGAATGACGGTTTTGAGGCTGCCGCACAAAGGAATGACGTCATGACGCAAACGAATACCCCGCCCATCGCGGGCCATCTGGAATACCTCGACCTGGCGCCGGTGGCGCGGGTTGCCGGCACGGTACGCCTGCCGGGATCCAAATCCATCTCCAACCGCATCCTGCTGCTGGCGGCGCTATCGCAGGGCCAGGTCGACATCGTCGACCTGCTGGCCTCCGACGACACCGCCGTCATGCTGGCCGCCCTGCGTTCGCTGGGGGTGCACTGGACCGAAGAGCAAACCGCCACCGGCACCATCCACCACGTCAGCGGCGTGGCGGGCGCGTTCCCGAACAAATCGGCCGACCTGTTCATGGGCAATGCCGGCACCGCGATCCGCCCGCTGACCGCGGCGCTGGCCGTGATCGGTGGCAACTACAAGCTGCACGGCGTGCCGCGCATGCACGAGCGTCCGATCGGCGACCTGGTCGACGCGTTGAACGCCGCCGGCACCGAGGTCGAATACACCGGCAATCCCGGCTTCCCGCCGCTGCATATCAAGCAAGGCAAGATCCATGCGCAGCGCCTGTCGGTGCGCGGCAACGTGTCGAGCCAGTTCCTGACCGCGCTGCTGATGGTGGCGCCGCTGATGGCGCGCGAGCACGCGATCACCATAGCCGTCATCGGCGAACTCATTTCCAAGCCCTACATCGAAATCACGCTGAACTTGATGCGCCGCTTCGGCGTGCAGGTCGAGCAGAACGGCTGGGAGTCGTTCACCGTGCAGCCGGGCCAAGTGTATCAATCGCCGGGCACCATCCACGTTGAAGGCGACGCTTCGTCGGCGTCCTACTTCCTGGCCGCCGGCGCGATTGCCGGTGGCCCGGTGCGGGTGGAAGGCGTAGGCAAGGATTCCATCCAGGGCGACGTGCGTTTCGTCGCCGCGCTGGAGCAGATGGGCGCCACCATCACCATGGGCGACAATTGGATCGAAGCCAAGTCGAACGGGGTATTGAAAGCCATCGACGCCGATTTCAACCACATCCCGGACGCCGCGATGACCATCGCCGTGGCCGCGCTGTACGCCGACGGCACCACCACGCTGCGCAACATCGCCAGCTGGCGCGTCAAGGAAACCGACCGCATCGCCGCCATGGCAACTGAGTTGCGCAAGGTCGGCGCCATCGTGGAAGAGGGCGCCGACTATCTGAAAGTGACGCCACCGGCCGTCATCGCGCCGGCTAGCATCGACACCTATGACGACCACCGCATGGCGATGTGCTTCTCGCTGGCCTCGTTGGACGGCGCCGCGCGCAAGGGCGCCCCGATGCGCATCAACGATCCCAAGTGCGTGGGCAAGACGTTTCCGGAATACTTCGCCGTGTTTGCCGGTATCGCCCAATAAGGCCGGGCACCGGCCAGGTTTTTCCAACAACGTGGCCGGTCCCCGATGTGTTAAACATAGACTCAAAACTAATGACTACCTCCCCTATCCATGTCATCGCCATCGACGGCCCCACCGCATCCGGCAAGGGCACCGTCGCGCACCGTGTCGCCGATAAGCTCGGCTTCCATTACCTGGACTCGGGCGCGCTGTACCGCCTGACGGCGCTGTCGGCCATCCGCCGCGGCACCGATATCACCGACGAACACGCCGTAGCCAAGCTGGCCGAGCATCTGGTGTGCAGTTTCAATGGCTCCAGCGTCGAGTTGTCGCACGAAAACGTCACCGACGCGATCCGCGCCGAAGAGGTTGGCAATACGGCATCGAAAATCGCCACGTTTCCGGCGCTGCGCCACGCCCTGGTGGGGCTGCAGCTGGGTTTTCGCAAGGCGCCCGGCCTGGTGGCTGACGGCCGCGACATGGGCTCGGTGATCTTCCCGCACGCCCCGCTGAAGGTGTTTTTGACCGCCAGCGTGGCGGCCCGCGCCGAACGCCGGTATAAGCAATTGATTGAGAAGGGGTTTTCTGCTAATATGGAAGACCTCCTGATGGATTTGCAAGCACGCGACGATCGCGATACCAACCGCGCCATCGCGCCGCTGGTCCCCGCGGAGGGGGCGCATGTGCTGGATACCTCGAATATGAACGCTGATGAAGCGGTCGAACAGGTGCTCCAGTGGTATGCAGCCACCATGAAGTAAGCAGTGAAGTAGTACCGAAGTAGTACCGAAGTAGTACGCGTTTAGTAGTCTTTTATCAACCTAACCCAGTTGAAGCCGCATCCTGCGGGTCTTACTGGCTAACCTGGAAGTACTATGTCTAATATGGAAAGTTTTGCAGCCCTCTTCGAAGAATCCCTGTCGCGTCAAGACATGCGCTCGGGCGAAGTGATCTCGGCTGAAGTCGTTCGTCTGGATCACAATTTCGTGATCGTCAACGCCGGCCTGAAATCGGAAGCTTTCATTCCTGTTGAAGAATTCAAGAATGACCAAGGCGAACTGGAAGTCAAAGTAGGCGACTACGTTTCCGTGGCCATCGAATCGCTGGAAAATGGTTTCGGCGATACCATCCTGTCGCGCGACAAAGCCAAGTGTCTGGCGTCGTGGCTGGCACTGGAAAAAGCCATGGAATCGGGCGAGATCGTCGTCGGTACCGTCAATGGCAAAGTCAAGGGCGGCCTGACCGTTCTGACCAACGGCATCCGCGCCTTCCTGCCGGGTTCGCTGGTCGACACCCGTCCAGTCAAGGACACCACCCCATTCGAAGGCAAGACCCTCGAATTCAAAGTGATCAAACTCGATCGCAAGCGTAACAACGTCGTTCTGTCCCGCCGCGCCGTCATCGAAGCTTCGATGGGTGAAGAGCGTCAGAAACTGATGGAAACGCTGAAAGAAGGCACCGTGGTAACCGGCGTGGTGAAAAACATCACCGACTACGGCGCGTTCGTGGATCTGGGCGGCATCGACGGCCTGCTGCACATCACCGACCTGGCATGGCGTCGTGTGCGTCACCCATCGGAAGTGCTGACCGTTGGTCAAGAGATCACCGCAAAAGTGCTGAAGTACGATCAGGAAAAGAACCGCGTTTCGCTGGGCGTGAAGCAACTGGGCGACGATCCTTGGACCGGTTTGTCCCGTCGTTACCCACAAGGCACCCGTCTGTTCGGTAAAGTCACCAACCTGACCGACTACGGCGCGTTCGTGGAAGTCGAGCAAGGCATCGAAGGCCTGGTACACGTTTCCGAAATGGACTGGACCAACAAGAACGTCGCTCC
>FSZM01000032.1_pt1 | contig 31861 bp, 24 predicted proteins | sample 1638831 | NCBI WGS metagenome assembly FSZM01 (sample SAMEA3914813, study PRJEB12502) | metagenome | biome: forest; material: soil | place: Canada | collected 2011-07-07 | depth 0.3 m
CAGCCTGGCCCTGCTGGCCGCCCTGCCAGCCCATTGCGCGCAACAGCGCAACTACGCCATCCTGTCGCTGGCCGGCGATGCCATCAGCACCATGACCTTCGTGCCGGACACCGGCTCCAAACTCAATCAAAGCGACAAGCAAGTCTATCCACTGAATAACACCATGTTCGACGAAGTGGCGATCCGCGCCGCCAGCGCCGCCGTCAAGAAGGTCGAACCGGGCGCCGCGCCGTTCCTGATGCTCTCGAGCGATGCCGAACTGCACCAGGCGCAGAACGCGATGTTTGACGACCCGGCCGCCAACCAGGCCAACCGCGATTACCTGAAGACGCTGTGGAAGGATCATCAGGTCAGCCACCTGATCCTGGTGAGCAAATTCCGCGCCGACGCCGAGGTCAAATACATGCAGACCTCGGAAGGCTCGGGCAAGATCGAAGGCCTGGGCTTCTACATGGACAATCGCTCGCACGTCACGGCCTACACCAAGAACCAGAACTACACCACCGAAGGTATCCTGATGCCCTACGCTTACCTCAAGCTGCGGCTGGTGGACGCCAACACCATGCAGGTGCTGCGCGAAGTGACACAAAAGCAGTCGCGCGTCGTCACCTATGAACCGGGCAGCGAGCGTGCCGTGCGCACCTGGGAAGCGCTGACGCCGAAACAGAAGCTCGACTATCTGGATGGTCTGATACGCGCAGCAGTCGCCGAGGCCATACCCAAACTGCTGGCCGAGTAAGTTCCTGAAACCAGCAGATTGACAGCGCCAGCGGTTTTCGCCACTATCGTCGGCTGATCCCCTTTCGAGCGACCTGACATGAACACTATCCGCCTTTCCCTGATCGCCCTGCTGGTTTGCGCCGCCTGCGCCCCGCTGGCGTACGCGGACGCGCCAGCGGCCAAGCATGCCATCACCCACGAAGATGTGTGGCTGATGAAGCGCGTCGGCGCCCCCGTGCCCAGCCCGGACGGCAAATGGGCAGTATTTTCCGTCATCGATACCGCCTACGACAGCAAGGACCAATGGTCCGACTTGTGGATCAAATCGCTGAGCGACGACACCCCGGCACGCCGCCTGACCTACACCAAGGGCGGCGAAAGTTCGGTGGCCTGGTCGCCGGACAGCAGGCAGCTGGTGTTCATTGCCAAGCGCGATGGCGACGACGCCGGCCAGATCTACCGCATGGACATCGCCGCCGGCGGCGAAGCGATGCGCCTGACCTCATTGACCCTGGGCGCGCGCCAGCCGAAATGGAGCCCGGACGGCAAGCAACTGCTGTTCGTCAGCGACATCTTCCCCGGCAACATCAGCGAAGAGGATGTGAAAAAATCGGCCAAGGAACGCAAGGACCGCAAATACAGCGCCCGCGCCTACGAAACCTTCCCGCCGCGCTTCTTCGACAAGTGGCTCGACGATAAGCAGGTGCGCCTGTTCGTGATGGACGCGCAGCCGGACGCCCAGCCGCGCAACATCCTGGCCGGCAGCAAGCTGGCAGCCATGCCGGGCTTCGGCGGCGGCCAGAGCGACGACGGCCAGACGCTCGATGCGATCTGGTCGCGCGACGGCAAGCAGATCGTGTTCTCCGCCGCCGCCAACCGCGACCAGGCGGCGCGCGCTTCCGGCTACACGCCGATCTTCTCGGTGCCGGCCAGCGGCGGCGAAGCGCAGCAGCTGACCAAGGATAAGCACAGCTACCACGGCCTGCAGTTCAGCGCCGACGGCAAGATCCTGTTCACGCTGACCGAGGAAGAAACCGAAGGCAAGGTCTATGACCTGACCCGCCTGGCCAGCTTCGCCTGGCCGCTGGCCAATGCGCAGCCGAAGCTGCTGAGCGCCACGCTGGACCGCTCGGTCTCGCGTTTCGCGCTGCCGGAAGGCGCCAAGCGCATCGTGTTCAGCTACGAGCACGCCGGCCTGGAACAACTGCACTCGATGAACTACAGTGGCGGCGAGCTGCGCGACGAAGCCTCGCCGGCCACCGGCAGCATCGGCTCGCTCAACGCAAGCGGCAAGGCCATGGTCGGCGTGTGGGAATCGTCCATCAATCCGCCGGAAGTGTACAGCTTCGGCAACGGCGCGCCCAAGCGCCTGACCAGCTTCAACACCGAGCGCGCCGCCAGCATCGACTGGCAAGCGCCGGAGCACTTCTGGTTCAAGGCATCCGATGGCCGCATGATCCACAGCATGCTGGTCAAGCCGGCCAACTTCGATCCGAACCGGAAGTACCCGCTGTTCAACGTGATCCACGGCGGCGCGGCCAATATGTGGCGCGACCAGTTCGTCATCCGCTGGAACTACCACCTGCTGGCGCAGCCGGGATACGTGGTGCTGCTGACCGACTATAAAGGCTCGACCGGCTACGGCGAAGACTTCGCGCGCGCGATCCAGTTCGATCCTTTGAAAGGCCCGGGCGAAGAATTGAACGAGGCGGTGGACGAAGCCATCAAGCGCTACAGCTATGTCGACGGCAGCAAGCTGGCCGCCGGCGGTGCCAGCTGCGGCGGCCACCTGGCCAACTGGCTGCAGGCCACCACTACCCGCTACAAGGCCATCGTCTCCCATGCCGGCGAGATGGACCTGGTCATGCAGTGGGGTAGCAGCGACAGCATCCACGGCCGCGAAGTCAACAGCGGCGGCCCGGTGTGGAGCAAGCTGCCGGTATGGCGCGAGCAAAGCCCGGTGATGCAGGCCGGCAACCATGACCAGGGCACCGGTTTCCTGACGCCTATCCTGATCTCGGTCGGCGAGCTCGATTACCGCGTGCCGGCAAATAACGCGCTGATGAACTTTGCGACCCAGCAGCGCCTGAACGTGCCGAGCAAGCTGCTGGTGTTCCCGGACGAGAACCACTGGATACTAAAGGGTGAGAACAGCCGCTACTTCTACAGCGAAGTGCACGGCTGGCTGGCCAAGTACCTGAAGTAAAACGGACACGGGGCGCCCAGCAAGGCGCCCCGTTTTTTATCCAGGATTGATACCCTTAGGCAGCTGCCTGCGCCGCGGCAGCCGCAGCCGCGGCAGCCGGACGGCGTATCAGCATGATGGCCCCAGCGGCCACCAGGCAAGCCGCGCCGGCGGCAAACAGCGCCGGATTGTAGGTCATCATCAGTGTGCGCACCCGCCCTGCTCCATAGGCCGCTACCGCAGCACCGAGCTGGTGGCCGGCAAACACCCAGCCGAACACCATGCCCGCCTGCTCCTTGCCGAAGGTCGATGCGATCAGGCGTACCGTCGGCGGCACGGTGGCAATCCAGTCCAGGCCATAGAACAGCGCAAACAGCGACAGGCCATACAGCGTGAATCCCGAATACGGCAGCCAGAACAGCGACAGGCCGCGCAAGCCGTAGTACCAGAACAGCAGCTTGCGGTTGTCGTAGCGGTCTGACAGCCAGCCCGACGAAATGGTGCCGACCAGGTCGAACACGCCCATCAGCGCCAGCATCGACGCCGCCGGCACCGCGCCCAGGCCGGAATCGCCACACAGCGAAATGAAGTGGGTCTGGATCAGGCCATTGGTGCTCAGGCCGCAGATGAAGAAGGTGACGAACAGTATCCAGAACACGCGCTTGCCCGACACTGCGCGCAGGATGCGGAACGGGGTCAGGAAGTTGACGGCCATCGGCGGTGCGAGCGGCGCCACTGCAGTGCCAGGGGCCGAGCCGTAGGGCGTGATGCCGACCTCATTCGGGCGGTTGCGCATCAGCAGGAACACCAGCACGGCCGACACGGTGCAGGCAAAGAACACCGGCAGCACCGCCGTGCGCCAGCCGAAGTGCTCGATCAGCCACGCGCCGACCGGCAGGAATACCAGCTGGCCGGTGGCGGAACTGGCGGTCAGCAGGCCGACCACCAGGCCGCGCTGCGTTTCAAACCAGCGGTTGGAGACCACGGCGGTCAGCACCAGCGCAGTCATGCCGGAACCTAAGCCCAGCATGATGCCCCAGAACGCCACCAGATGCCAGAACTGCGTCATCTGCGTGGCCAGCGCCAGGCCGCTGGCGATCAGCGTCAGCGCCGTGATGACCACGTTGCGCAGGCCGAAGCGCTCCATCAGGATGGCGGCAAACGGCCCCATCAGGCCGAACAGCGCAAAACGCAGCGCCAGCGCGGACGAGATCTGCTCGACGTCCCAGCCGAACTCCTGGCTGAGCGGCTGCAGCAGCGCCCCCGGCAAGCCCAGCGCGGCGGACGAACTGAGCGCCGTCACAAAGGTAATCGCGACGATCACCCAGGAAAAGTGCAGACCGCGCCGCTGCAGCCAGTCGGATGTGGATTGCGCAAACATGGAAACCTCGGGAAATAATGAATGATGCAGCCCATTTTAAATGATGATCATCATGATTACAAGGAAAATGAAGGGCCGCACGCGGCGGCCCTTCAAAAAAACCAGCCCGCCCTAAGGCTTATTGCTTGGGCTGGATGCGCAGCGAGCTTTGCACCTTGCTGACACCCTTGACGTTACGGGCCACATCGACGGCCTTGTCAACTTCGGCCTGCGACGGCACGAAGCCGCTCAGATTCACCACGCCGTTGTTGGTTGCCACATGGACGTCCAGCGATTTCAGGTTAGGCTCCTTGATCAGGTCAGCCTTGACCTTGGTGGTGATGACCGAATCGGCCACGGTATCGCTGGCCAGCGTCGACTGCATGCGGGTTTCGCAGGAAGCCTTGGCGGTGCCGCTCAGGGTGCTGCAATCCTGGCCGGTTTGGGCCACGTCGGCGGCCTGCTTGCCGGCCTTGGCCTCGTTGATGGAGGCAGTTTCGGTCGCCTTGGCGGTGCTCAGGCAGCTATCCTTGTCGTTGCCGGACATCGGAGCGCACCTGGCCTTGGCCAGGTCGTACTCGGCTTCGGCAACCTCGACACGGGATTTCTTCACCGAACTCTTATCGCTCTTGTACTGGGCGACAGCGTCGGCCTCACTGCGGGCACGCGCCACCTTGGCATCCTGGACGCACACATCCTTGGCATTGCCGGCTTGCGCGTCGCAAGCTGCCTTGGCGGTTTTGTAATCGGCGGCGGCCTTGGCGGTCATCTGCTTGTAGGCTACCGTGTCGTTGTTCGGTGCCGGTGCGGCGGCAAAGCTGGCGCTGGTTGCGCCGGCCAGCATGAGAAAGAGTAGCTTGTTCATGATGTGTCCCTTGTGTGGTGGTTGGCAGTAGCGATTAAACGCCTGCCGAGACAGATCATCTGTGCGGGAACGAACACAGTTGGCGAATTACTTAGTCTTCGCGCAACAGTCCCTGGCGCCACAGCGCGCTTGCCTGCTCAAACAGCGGCTGCGACGGGTTGAACGCAGCGCCTGTCGGCGCCAGACGCAGCCAGAGGCGGGTGTCGTGCGAGCCGACATCGCCCTCTTCCGCCAGCGGCTGGCGCACTTTTTGCAGCCAGGCGGCTACTTGCGCATACTGGCCGGGATGGCGCTGCTGTATCCAGGCCAGCGCCACCAGGTCGGCATAGCCTTCTTCGCGGCGGGTCTCGCGCAGCGACTGCGCCAGTTGCAGCCGGTCCGGCGGGGCGGCTGGCGCGCCCTGCACTTCGACGAAGCCAGCCGGCAGCGCATGCCAGTTGCCCTGCGCATAGCGCCAGCAGTGGCCCACCTCGTGCGCGGTCATGGCTTCGATCATCAGCTTGTGCTGGTCGGCCGGCAGTGCGTCCAGCACGGATTCGGCCTGCGGATTACCGCGCATCGACAGCACCAGCTTGCAGCGGCCGTTTTCGAAGCCCAGCGCCAGCGGCACGTCGCCCGGCTTGGCCTGCGGTTGCACCACGATATCGATAGGCAGCTTGAGTTCCTGCTTGGCGTAGGCCAGCAGCGGCGCGCCGGCGGTGAGCCAGCGGGTTTCGGTCTCGGTCAATTGAGCGGCCGAGGCCAGCGATGAGGCCAGCAGCAGGGAGGCGAAAGTGAGTTTGCGCATATCTAGGTTCCTTGAATGAACTCTAGCATGCTGCGCGGCAATTTTTACGCTGTAAGCGCCGTCCTACACGACTTTATTATTACGTAGAAAAACAAAACATATTGTAGAAAAGGGATGTCGCAACATCCCTTCTTTTGTCACTTTTTCTTCTTACTTCAGCAAAGCCTGGGCGGTGCCAAATTCAGGCCGGATATCGTTCGGCACCGCCTTCATCTTGTCCAGCGCCTTCTGCACGTCCGGACGGATCACCACGTACTTGCTCATCAAGTCCTTGGCGCGCGCGTAGTCGCCGGTCGCTTCGATGGTCAGGAATTGGCGATCGAGATCGCTGACCGCCTGCCCGATCTTCTTCAAGTCCACCGCGAACGTGCCGTCGCCGTGCGAGATGAAACCGCCCTTGTCCAGCAGGTAGTTCATCTGGATCGCCATGCCGCGCGCGTGCGAATCGGTCAGGCCGAAGTGCAGCGTGCGAAAGCCGGACGCCAGGAAGGTGGTGTACAGCTTGCGCTCGGCCGCTGCGCCCTGCCCCAGCGCGCCGTTCAGCTGGCCCTTGTCCATCATATAGCGCAGCGCGTACAGGCCGGTGATGTCGGCCTTGGCTTCTTCGATGGTCGCATAGGTTTCCTTCAGGTCCTGACGCGGCGTGGAATCCTTGCCATCGACCTTGGTGATGTGCGGGCCCAGGCCGTGGGTGATCTCATGCGCCAAGATGTGGGTGAAGAAGGAATCGAAATCGACATCCTTCTGGTCGGCCGGCTTGAGCACCAGCTTGGAGATCGGCATCAGCGTCGATTTGAATTTCGCTTCCTGCACGTTCTTCAGCATCACCCGCTTGGAGCCGCGCTGGCTGATGATGCGCTCGTCGTTCGGCAGGTTGTAGGCGGCGGTCTGCACGCCCATGTTGCCGTCGCCGGCGCCATAGACTTCATTGACCACCACCATCGGCGCCAGCGCGCCGACCTTGGCGTTGCGGTACTGCGCGTCCAGCGGCAGATTGTCTTCCAGTTCCTGCATATGCTTGGCGAAGAAGTCCAGCTTCTGGGTTTCCTTCTGGTCGCGGATGTTCACATAGGCTTCGAAGGCGGCCTTGTAGCCGAACAGCTCATCGTTGTAGGTCTCGTATGGGCCGATGGTGATGTCGACCGGCGCATCCAGGTCCATCCAGGCAAAGTCGGAAGCGAGGTAGTCGTTCGACAGGAAGGCGTCGGCGCGCAGGTCGAGGAATTTCTTTAGTGAGGCATTGTCGGTGGCGGCGGCAGCTTCCTTCAGCAGCGCGGCCAGCTTTTCCAGCTCCAGCTTGTATTCGTCCGAATACTTGACGGTCTTGAACTGGCCATCCGCGCCGCCGCGAATCACGGTGAAGAACCACTGCGCCTGTTCCTTGTCGGCGCCCGACAGGCTGTTCATCCAGCTTTCCAGCGCCTGCTTGGAGGCGCCCGCTGGATAGAAGTTACCTGCTTCCGGCTTCTGGTCCGGGATCGCGATGCCCGCCACTTCAGCCGGCAGGAACGATCGCTGATCGTCGATGATGGACCACGGGCCTTTGTTGAGCCAGAAGTAATCCAGGCGCGCCCGCCCCAGCGGCGTGCTGTCCTTTTGCAACGCGGCCCATAACGCCTCGTTCTGCGACCAGCGCTGGCGCAATTGCAGCACATCGACGATCTTGGCCGCCTCGACCAGCTTGGCGATGGCCTTGCGGTCGCCCGCGGATAGCTTGGCGGTATCGGCTTTCAGATCGACCGGTGCGAAGCGCTTGGACATTTTATCGAGGTCGGCAACGCTGGCAGGAGCAGCGCTGGCCGCGGTGCCGGCGATGGCCAGTACCAGGGGAAGCAGGATTTTTTTCATGGCGGCTTGGATAGTCTCGTTGAGTTGTTTTAGATGGCAAAAAGCGGAGCGTGCCGCTCCGCTTTTACCATGCGCGCCTATTGTAATCCGAACAATCCGAACAATCCGAATAATCCGCACTGCGAACCCGCTACTGCGCGCTGATCGACACCTGCGGCTGGCCTGCCGACGCATCGACCTTGAAGGTGTACTGCGACGGGCTGGCCACTGACAGGTTCAGGTTCTCGCCGGAGCGGTACAGCGTGGCCGCGGCACCGGCTGCCAGCGGCTTGCTATCGGTGCTGCCCAGGTCCACCGTCTTCCAGTCTTCGGAGGCGACCTTGAACTGGTAGTCACCTTTATCGAGCTTGACGGTGGCCGTATAGACACCGGGCGCCACCGCATGCAGCCGGTCGCGCAGTCCCCATTCGTTCATGCTGCCGCGCAGGTACAGGGCCACGCCATCGAGCTTGAGCGGCGCCGGCGCCTTGCGCAGCGCGCGGATGGCCTTGCCGTTCTGGTGCAGCACCAGTGCGGACAGCCTGCCATCCGGGCCGCGCTCGAACTGGAACTCGGCCGCCACCACGTCGGACGCGTAGCGGTCGGCGTCGGACGGCATGGCAAATACCGGCAGGCTGGGTTGCTCGTTCAGGCGTATCAGCAACTGGCCGTCGATGGTGCGCACGTCGAACGTCATCGGCGGCAGCGCAGTATCGGCCACCACGTAATCGCCGCCGATGGCATCCTGGGTCAGCTTGGAATCGTGCGCATAGGCCGGTGTTGGCTCATCGACGCGGCGCGCCTTGAACTCGCTGCCGCGCTGGCGCAATGTGGCGCCGACGATCTTGCCGCCTTCGCGCTGGAAGGAGAACTCGGCGCCGACTTGCGGGAAAGTGAATACATCGGCGGCGGCCGGCGTCAGCTCGGCGAAAACCTGGCCGGTGATGCGGCCATACAGCTTCTGCTCCTGCGCGACAAAGCTGAGCGCCATGTGCCCATCGACGCGGTACACGCCCGCATACTCCGGCAGGTGCAGGTTGTCGCCCGCAATACGCGTGCTGGCGGCCTGGTAGCGCTGCGCCAGGATATCGCCGCTGACGATACTCACCGGCGATTGCGCATTGCTGGCCATGACGATCAACGCCTGTTGCTTATCCGGCATCAGCATCCAGTCGCTGCGAAAGCCGCCGGTGCCGCCGCTGTGGAAGTAGCTGCGCTTTTCCAGCGGACCACGCATCATGATGGCGTAGCCGATCTCGCTGCCGTCGATGGCGCCCAGCGGTTGCAGCAAGCGCTGCGCCGCGCCGCCCAGCGGCCCGCGTTTGCCGGCCATGATGGCGCGGCTCAGCAACAGCATGTCGGCCGGCGTGGAGCGCAAGGCTCCGGCGCCGGCAAAGGCGATGAAGTCCCATGGCGGCGTGGACTCGCTGCCGCTATAGGCGGGCGCCAGGCGCGCCGCTTTATCGTTTAAGTGCTGGACGGTATCGCGCATGCCCAGCGGGCCGGTGATGTTGTCCTCGACCAGTTGCTCCCACGGCTTGCTGTAGCGGCGTGCCAGCAGCTCGCCCAGCACCGCAAAGCCCATGTTGCTGTAGAGCGCGTCGCAGGGCGGCGCGTGCGCCAGCTTCAGCTCGGCCAGTGCGGACCACAGCATGCTGCGGTCGTAGTTGAGGTAGGGGTTATGCAGGGAGGGATCGCTAAAGTTGGCCGGCATGCGCGGCAGGCAGGAACTGTGCGTGACCAGCTGGCGCAGCGTCACTGCGGCGACATCGGGGTTCAACGTGACTTCGCCCTGCAGCAGCTTGCCGAGATGATCTTCCAGCTTCAGATCGCCGCGCTCGACCGCCTGCGCCAGCAGCAGGCCAGTGAAGACCTTGCTGATTGAGCCGATTTCGAACATCGGATCGGCAGACAGGGCGTCGGTGCGCACTGCCTTGCCGTAGACTGCCGCACCGTCGCGCCATACGCCGACCGCGGCCGCGCCTTGGCGCTCGCCAAGCGCCTTGGCGGCCATGACGTTGGGGTCGGACCAGATGGTGAACGGCTCGGCGCCGATGGCCGATGCGCAGCAGATGGCGCCTGCGCTCAGCAGGCTTAGGCTGGCCGCCAGGCGGCGCAGCGTGGATGCGGGGGGGATGGTGGTAGGCACGTAAGCTCCAGAGTCGTAGGCGTCTCGCAGCATAACGCAGCCGGCACTGCCGGAACTTCACACAATGTCACGCTACGCATCGGGCCAGCGGCACGCTTGCCGCTGGCCCGATGCGCGTTTGGAGATTTACTGCGCTGCCTTGATGCTGCCGTCCTGCGCCACCGACGCCAGCGCCGGTGAAGGCTGCCAGCCGGCGCCAAGCGCGCGCGCCACCGATACCGCAGCCAGCAGACGTTGGGTGTCAATCTGCACCGCCGCACGATCGGCCGCCAGCGCGCTGCGCTGGGCGTCGGTCACGTCCAGGTAGGTCGACACGCCGCGCTCGTAGCGCGCACGCGCCACCAGGTAGGCGCGCGCTGCCGCCACTTGCGAACCGGCTTGCGCCTGGCCCTGCAACTGGCGCTGTTCCACGTCCGACAGCGCATCTTCCACTTCACGCAGCGCGGTCAGCAGCTTGCCTTCGTGATTGGCCAGTGCTTCTTCGTAGCGCGCCTTGGCCACGGCCAGGTTGGCCTTGTTGCGGCCACCGTCGAAGATCGGCAGCGACAGCGCCAGCGGGCCGGCGCTGAACTGGCGCGCACCGCCCTTGGACAGGTCGCGCAGGCTCTCCGACGCGAAACCGAAACTGCCAGTGAGCGACAACGACGGATAGAACGCGCTTTCTGCCACACCGATCTGCGCATTGCTGGCGCGCAACGTGGCGACGCTGCCTGCCAGGTCCGGACGCTGGGCCAGCAGGCTGGCCGGCAGGCCGACCGGGATCACCGGCGGCTGCGGCAGCGTTGCGGCATCGGCAGTGACGGCTGGCAGCTGCATGCTCGATGGCGATGCGCCGACCAAGGTGGCCAGGCTGTGCTCGAGCAGGTTGCGCTGGCGTTGGACTTCGTGCAGATCCGCTTGCGCGTTGGAGCGCTCGATGCGCGCGCGCGATACGTCCAGTTCATTCGACAGCCCGGCGTCAAAGCGCGACGTTACCAGTTCCTCGGTTTCCTTGCGGGTGTCCAGCGCGGCTTTCAGGATGGCCATCTCGGCGTCCAGGCCGCGCAGTTGCCAGTAGGTGCTGGCCAGTTGCGACGACAGCACCAGCAGCACGCCGTCGCGGTCCGCTTCCGCCGCCAGCGCTTGCGCGTCGGACGCTTCGACCAGGCGGCGCACGCGGCCCATCAGGTCCACTTCGTACGACAGCGAGGTGCCGACCTGATAGTTGTCACCCTTGATCGAACGGCCGCCCAGCGCCAGCCCTTGCGAAGTCTCGGCCGACGAGCGCTCATTGGAGATCGAGGTGCCGACGTTGACCGTTGGCGTCTGCGCCGAGCGGATCACGCCGGCCTGCGCCTGCGCTTGCAGCAGGCGCTGTGCGGCGGCCTTCACGCTAGGATTGTCGCGCAGCGCGGTTTGCTCCAGGCGGTTCAGCGTAGCGTCGTTGAAGACGCTCCACCATTGCGCAGGCAGCTGGGCTGCATCGGTGTTGGCAGCGTGGCGGAAGCTGGCGTCCGCCACGTTCTTGGGAGCGGAGAAATCGGTGCCGACGGTGGCGCAGCCGGTCACGGCCAGCGCGACGGCAGTTGCCAGGGTAGCGCGCTTCAGGACGGAATTCAGGTTCATGCTCTTACCTCGGAGAATTTATAAATTATTGACTTAGTGTGCGCCGCCACCGCCGCCCGATGGCGCGATAACTTTGTCGGAGAACCACAGCACGAAGATACAGCCCAGCAGCACCGCGCCGACCAGGAAGAAGCCGTCGTTGTACGCCATCACATACGCCTCGCGGCGCACGATGCCGTCAACCGCCTTCAGCGCCATGTCTTGCGCGGTGCTGAAGTCGAAGCCCTTGGCCACGAACGACTGGCTCAGCGCATCCAGGCGTTCCTGGGTGGCGGCGGCAAAGCCGGTGACGGATTCGCCGATGCGCTGCGAGTGGAAGTGCTCGCGCGCAGTGAGCGCGGTGGCCAGCAGTGCGATGCCGATCGAACCGCCCAGGTTACGGGTCATGTTGATCAGGCTCGAAGCCGACGGCGTATCTTTCGGCGCAATGCCGTTCATGGCGAAGTTCGACAGCGTCAGCATCACGAACGGCTGTCCCGCGGCGCGCACGATCTGCGAAATGAGCAACTGGTCGTAGCCGGTGGTAGCGTCCATGTAAGCGTTCATCAAACAGGAGCCTCCGAACAGCAGCAGGCCGAAGGTGCACAGGATGCGGTTGTCGATCTTCTGCGACAGGCGTGCCGCGAACGGCATGATGAACAGCTGCGGCAGACCCGCCCACATGATCACTTCACCGATCTGCATCGGCGAGTAGCCGGGAATCTGGCCCAGGTACAGCGGCAGCAGGAACGACGAACCGTACAAGCCCATGCCCATGCAGGCCGACAGCGCGGTCGCGGCCAGGAAATTGCGCTGGCCGTACAGGCCAAGATTGACGAATGGCTGCGCGCGGGTCACCGCCGTCACCACCCAGCCCAGCAGGCCGACGATGGCCAGCGCCGCAAAGGTGACGATGAAGGACGAATCGAACCAGTCCTTGGTATTGCCCTCTTCCAGGAAGATGGTCAGGCTGCCCAGGCCGACGGCCATGAAGGCGATGCCCAGCCAGTCGGCGTTGAGCAGCTGCCCCAGTTGGGTCTTCTCGCGATCGAGGCCGTAGGCGATACCACCGATCAGCAGCAAGCCAGGCACCCAGTTGATGTAAAAGATCGACGGCCAACCGTAGATCTCGCTCAGGTAGCCGCCCAGCGTCGGGCCCATCGACGGCGCCAGCGTGGCGGTCAGGCCGAAGATGGCCATGCCCATGGCGCGCTTGGACGCCGGCAGCTTGGCCATCACCAGCGTCATCGCCATCGGAATCAGCGCGCCGCCGGTGAAGCCTTGCAGCATGCGGAAGGCGATCATGCTGGGCAGGTTCCAGGCGGAGCCGCACAGCGTGGAGAACACCAGGAACAGCGAGGTGGTGCCCATCATGTAGGCGCGCATGCCGAACACGCGGGTCAGCAGCGCGGTCATCGGGATCACGATAATCTCGGCCACCAGGTAGGCGGTGGAAACCCATGAACCTTCTTCCTGCGTGGCTGACAGCGTGCCGAGTATGTCCTTCAGCGAAGAGTTGGTGATCTGGATGTCGAGCACCGCCATGAAGGCGCCCAGCATGCCGGCGGCAACCGCCAGCCAGGTACGGGCGGAGACTTTCTCGCTGATCATCGGCGGCGCCAGCGCGGGTTTGCCAACCCCGTCGCCCGCAGGCGTAGTGTGTGTGGTGCTCGTCATGGAAGCCGTCCTTAGTGAGCTGCTTTATTCGCCGCTGGCTGATTCACTGCCACTTCGGCCAGGGCCGACATGCCCGGCACCAGGCGGCCACTGAGGGCCTTCACATCTTCAGGCTTGAAGGTGATCTTGACCGGCACGCGCTGGACGATCTTGGTGAAGTTGCCGGTCGCGTTATCGGCCGGCAGCAGCGCGAATTGCGCGCCGGAAGCTGGCGAGAAGCTGTCCACCTGGCCGACCAGGGTCTTGCCCGGAATCGCGTCGATAGTCACTTTGACGTTCTGGCCAGGACGCAGATCAGCCAACTGGGTTTCCTTGAAGTTGGCGGTGACCCAGACGTTTTCCTGCACGATGGCGGTCAGTTGCTGGCCAGGCTGCACGCGCTGGCCGACCTCGATGGTGCGCTTGCCGATGCGCCCGGAGACCGGCGCCAGGATGCGGTTGTAGGCCAGCTGCTGCTCGGCGTCCTTCAGCTGTACGCGCAGCACGGTCACTTGCGCCTTCAGCACATCGCGGGCCGAGTTGGCGGCGACGATCTGCGCCCTGGCAGCGGAGACGCTGTCCTTGCGGGCAGCCACGTCGGCCACGGCGCTGGCGCGGCCGGCAACGGCGGCATCGAGTTCGGCTTTCGACACGGCTTTCATCTGCTTGTTATACAGCTGGCCGTAACGGTCGGCGTCCTGCTTGGCGCGCACCAGCTGCGCTTCCGACTGCGCCACTTGCGCGGTCGCGGCGCTCGCTTGTGCCTGCACCTGGGCGATCTGCGCGTCGGCCTGGGCAACCTGCTGCTCGGCGGTGGCGATCTGCGCCTGGATCTGCTCGACCTTGACGTGCTGGTCGAACGGATCGAGTTCGGCGATCACGTCGCCCTCTTTCACCAGCTGGTTATCGTCGATCAACACCTTGGTGACCACACCGGAGATGCGGGCCGACACCGGATGCACGTGGCCGGACACATAGGCGTTATCGGTCTCGACGAAATAATAGCCGCGGTACCACATGCGCCCACCAGCGGCGATCGCGGCCAGCGCCACGATGGCGACCACCGCCAGCACGCGGCGGTTGGCTGGCTTGACAGGGGCGGCAGGGACGGCGCTCAACACTTTTTGTTCGGCCTGGTTGTGCAGGTTGGTCATATGGCGCTCCAAATGGGGGATGGAAATGAAATGGGGTATGTGCATTATTGGGCATGTTTTGAGCAAAGTCAAGAAATGAAACGATTGCATTTCATTTTAATTTGGACTACAGTATCGCCATCGCTTACCATTACCGCCCATGAATATTTCCCCCCCCCCAGCCCAGGACCTGCCGGCCGCCACCGAGCAGAACACCGCCAACGATGCCACCGACACCCAATGCTGGGGCAAGCAGGCCGGTCGGCCGCGCGCGGCCGACAAGCAAGCCCGCCAGCTAGCACTGCTGCATACGGCGGCGCAGCTATTCCTGGAAAAAGGCTATGGCAAGGTCAGCCTGGAGATGATTGCCCGCGCGGCCCACGTGGCGGTACGTACCATCTATGTGAAGTTCGGCGGCAAGGCCGGGCTGTTGAATGCGATCATAGTCGAGGGCCGCGCCCACTTCTTTGAAAGCATGCACGACATGGAGACCGATACCCGGCCGATCAAGGAAATCCTGACCGATTTTTCCCTGCGTTTTCTGGAGCTGGTGACCATGCCCGCCTTCGAAGGCATGTACCGCATGGTGATTGCCGAAGCCAAGACCACGCCGGAGCTGGCGCAAACCTTCTTCCAGGCCGGCCCCAAGCAGACGCGCGAACAGCTGGCCCGCTTCTTCGCCCGCCCCGAGATCCGCGCCCAACTGCGGGAAGACGTGCCGCTCGAGGCGCTGCCGGTGCACTTGCTCAACAGCGTCATGGGCGACCAGCTGATGCCGACGCTGTTCGGCTTGGGCAACCCTAGCGAGGCGGAAAACCAGGCCCGCGTCGAGCAGGGGCTGAACCTGTTCCTGGCCGGCGTGCTGCGCAAGGACTAGCCCTGGTGGCAGCCTGACAGCAGCAACAAGCTCTTGCAAGCGATGCCATTGGCCGCCGGCTATCCGGGCTGCCTATCGTGGCAGGCTGGGCGCCGAGCACGGAGCAGATATCGCCGCTGCTGTCGAGCGATCCCCGGCACAGCTGGTGGAATGATGCGACCTTCCCGGTGGCGCCTGCGCACATCAGCGTCGACCGCGGCCACGGCATGGGCAGTCCCAGCCCTAGACCTAGACCTAGACTCAGTCCCAGTCCTGCTTCCATGCCAACCATCTGGTGACGGTATCGGCGCTGCCGGAACCGGCAAGCTGTGGCATGCCGATGGCCGGGCTAGGAGGCTGGGCTGGCTGGCCGCACGCCCTCGCCGCGGCAGATCCATGGACGCCTCACAGCTTGCCAGCGCGCACACGCTGGCAAGCTGTGCAATTTTGCTATTTGGTCTATACTGTTTTTTTGAAAACGGAGGCCGTCATGAGCAAGTCGAATCGTCTGGAATGGAGCAAGCAAATCTCCCGACTCAATGAACATATCAAGCTGTTTCAGGCCAATCCCAGCCCCGAGCAACTCGATGCCGCCATCAAGGCCATGCATGCCTATGCAGAAGCGGCGCGCAGCGGCGGCATAGAAATCCCCACGCAGTTCGTCGCCAACTAAGCTAACGCCACGGGCGGACTGCGGATGCGCCTAGCGCAACCGCAGTCCGCCGCCTCCACACCCGCCCCTCCCATGCACATTCGCCCCCTGCAAGCTGCCGACACCGACGCCCTGCTGGCCTTTGAAGCGGCCAACCGGCGCTGGTTCGAGCAGCATGTGGAAGCGCGCGCACCCGAGTTCTACACGCTACCCGGCGTGGCGCTGCACATAGCCAGCTACCTGGACGACTACCGGCATGGCCGCATGCATCCCTGCGTGCTGCTGGACCATGCCGGCGCGATTATCGGCCGTGCCAATCTGCGCCACATCGACGCGGCGGCGGGCCATGCCGAAGTGGGTTACCGCATCGCCGCCGACCAGCTCGGACGCGGCCTGGCCAGCAGCGCGCTGCGCCACCTGCAAGAGCTGGCGCAGACCCAATGGGGCCTAAAACAGCTGCACGCCTGGGTCTCGACCGAGAATATCGCCTCCACCCGCGTGATCGAAAAATGCGGCTTCCGCCGCGTGGCCGCCATGCCGCCGCAAAACGTCATCGTCAATCAGCGCTTGAGCGTTTCATTGCTGTACGAGTGCCCGCTGGCCGCCTGAAGCCTGTCATTTTTTTGTAATCCTTTCGTCATTGCGCCGTCAGGGCGGGATTTCTATACTGGCTTGCATCGACATCAGGAGCTCAACATGCCATCTGCCGCATTACGCCGCGCCACTCGTTTCTGCACCATTTTTTCCGCCTGCGTGCTGACCTTCGGGCTGGCACTGAGCCAGGTGCAGGCGCACGACCACCATCACGACGATGCTCCCGCCACCGATGCCGCGCCACCGCCCAAACCGGTGTTCGTGGCCAGCACCGCCAAGACCTTCGCGCAACTGATGGACGACGCCATGGCCGTCATGGACGACGGCATGCGCCGCGCGCCCATGAACGGCCAGAGCGAACACGATTTCGTCACCATGATGATGCCGCACCATCAGGGCGCGGTCGACATGGCCAAGGCGCTGCTGCTCAACACTAGCGACCCCGAGCTGCGCAACCTGGCATTGGGCATCATCGCCGAGCAGCAGAACGAAATCAAAGTCATGCAGGCATGGCTGGACCGCCACCAATAACGACACATCACCAGGACACCACCATGAAGCCAAGCCGCACCGCCATCGCCTTTACCGTCGCCACCTTGCAGCTGTCCTACGCCTGGGCCGCCCCCTCGGCACAAGACCGCGTCTACACGGCCGACCAGAATACCAATACCGTCTCCGTGTTCAACCCGGCCAACAACACCCTGCTCGGCCAGATCAAGCTGGGCAATACGCGGCCGGACGTGCTGTCCCCCCTGTACCGCGGCGAGATCAATGTCCACGGCCTGGGCTACTCGCCCGACCATAAAACGCTGATCGCCATCTCCAACGGCTCCAACTCGGTCACCTTTATCGATACCGCCACCAACCAGGTCAAAGGCAAAACCTACGTCGGCCGTTCGCCGCACGAGGGCTTCTTCAGCGCCGACGGCAAGGAAGTGTGGGTGGTGGTGCGCGGCGAGGACTATATCTCGGTCATCGATCCGCTCACGTTCAAGGAAACCGGCCGCATCCAGAGCGAAATCGGCCCCGGCATGGTGCAGTTCCACCCGAACGGCAAGCTGGCCTTCGTGGTCTCCAGCTTCACGCCGGTGGTCGACGTGATCGACGTGGCGTCGCATCAAATCGTCAAGCGCATCAACGTGGTCAGCCCGTTCTCGCCCTTCCTGCAATTCACGCCGGACTACAGCGAGATCTGGATGACCCACAAGGACGTGGGCAAGGTCACCCGCATCGATACGCGCACGCTGGAAGTCACCGGCGTAATCGACACGGGCTTCATCAGCAACCACCTGTCCTTCGCCACCGTCAAAGGCCAGCTCTACGCTTACGTGACCGTGGGCGGCGAGAATGTGGTCAAGGTCTACACCACCGGCAAGCAAGCCAAGCTGGTCGCCACCATTGCCAGCGGCGCGCTGCCGCACGGAGTCTGGACCTCGGACGACAGCAGCCGCGTCTACGTCGGCCTGGAAAACGGCGACGCAGTGCAGGTGATCGACACCGCCAGCAACAAGATCATCGCCACCATGCCGGGTGGCCAGGCGCCGCAGGCGCTGGTCTACCTGTCGCACGTGGCGGCCGGTGCCGACGACAAGCCCAACCTGACGCCACGCGTAAACAAGGACTCGGCCAACATCCGCCTGCAAGCTGTCGCAGGCGATGGCAAGGGTTTTGCGGTGGTGCGCAACCTGGGTGTGATCGACTCGCTGGAAGTGTCGCTGTTCAAGCTCAAGCCCGATACCGAATACAGCGTCTACCTGAGCCACCAGGCCGCCCCCATCGGCAGCTTCCGCACCGATGCCAAGGGCGCCGCCAACGGCACCATGATCGGACCGGTGCGCGAAGTGGCCCGCGCCGAAGCCGCGGCCGGCGGCAGCGAGCGCATCATCGTCATGGAAGGCAGCCAGCCCGCCGACGCCGCCAAGGCGGTACTGGCGAGCGCGCAATAATCCGCCCGCTCCTCGCCAAAAAAAGAAAGTAATCATGAATCGCCACACCCTCTCCATGGCGGCCATGGCCGCCATGGCTGCTGCACTGCTGTTGTCCGGCCCTGCCATGGCGGCATCCTCGTCCGCCGCCGTCCCGGTGCGCAACGTCGTGCTGGTCCACGGCGCTTATGCCGACGGCTCCAGCTGGTCGGAAGTCATCCCCCTGTTGCAAAAAGCCGGGCTGCATGTCACCGCAGTACAGAACCCACTGACCTCGTTGGCCAACGACGTGGAAGCGACCCGCCGCATCCTCGCGCTGCAGGACGGTCCAACGGTATTGGTTGGCCACTCATGGGCCGGCACCGTCATCAGCGAAGTCGGCACCGATCCCAAGGTCGCGGCGCTGGTGTACCTGGCAGCGCGCGCGCCCGATGTCGGCGAGGACTACACTGCGCTGGCCGCAAAATTCCCTGCGCCGCCCGCCAGCGCGGGCTTCGTCAAGGCTGACGGCTATGGTCAGCTCAATGAAGACGCCTTCGTACACGACTTCGCGGGCGACCTCGATCCAGCCCGTGCCCGCGCGTTGTATGCGGTGCAGGGCCGCGTCTCCGTATCGCTATTTGGCTCCCGCACCACGCAGGCGGCATGGAAGACCAAGCCTAGCTGGTATGCCATCTCCACCCAGGACCGCACCACCGCACCAGATCTGCAGCGCTTCCTGGCCAAGCGCATGAAGGCGCACTCCATCGAACTGGAATCGAGCCACGTCTCGCTGCTGTCACACCCGCACGAGATCGCCAAGCTGATATTGGAAGCGGCCGGCCAGCGCTGATCGCCGCGCCCTTACTCGACGCCGAAATGCAACTTGGTCTGCGTGAGAAATTCGCTGGCCAGCCGCGTCGGCGCGGCCAGCGATGAAGTCACGAAGGCGTACTCGTTTTGCAGGCGTGGCTCGAACGGACGTGTTACGCCGCAATCGCGCAGATAAGGCTTGGCCAGCAGTTCGTTCACAAGAGCCACACCAAGGCCGCGCTCCGCCAGGGCACAGGCGGAGCTGACGGTGTGCGTCTCCAGCCGCACGTCAGGTCGGACGCCGGCGCGCGCAAAGGCCGCCTCGATATGGGCGCGCGACATGCGGCCCAGTCCCAGCAAAATCAAGGCATGGCCGCGCAGCAGCTGCGGCGTCAGTATCTGGTGCTCGCACAGCGGATGTCCAGCCGACAGCACGCACACTGTGGCACTGGTGACGACCTTCTCCGCGCGCAGGTCCGGTCGGTCCAGCGGCAGCTTGACGAAACCGCCGTCGGCGGCGCGCGTGGCGATCATGGCCTTGGAAGTCTCGATGCTGCGCGAATCGATGGACAGCCGCACGCGCGGAAAGCGCTGCAAAAAAGCCGCCACGATATCCGGCAGCACCCCTTCCGAAAAACTCGGCGGCGCCACCAGCTTCAGTTGTCCCACGCGGTAGTCGGCAATGTCGCGTATCAGGCTGTACACACGCTCCACGCTGCCCAACGACAGATCCACTTCCTCGAACAGCAGCAGGCCGTCCTGGCTAGGCACCAGTCGTCCGTGGTCGCGGAAGAACAGCTCGAAACCGATCTGCCGTTCCAGCTGCGCCAGAAGGCGACTGACTGCCGGCTGGCTGACGCCCATGCGCCGCGCTGCCTCCGTCACCGACCCAGTGCTGACAATTTCGTGAAAAGCCCGCAGCGCGCGGAAGTTGATCTGGTCCTTCAGGTCGGCCATGGCGCGCCTCCCCGCTGCGCGTCAGGCGACGATAGGCAGCACAACATGCGACGCCCGCTCGCGCCCGAGATGGATGCAGTTGTGCGCCACCACCGGCGTGCTGGGCGTGCCGGCCGGCGCGCCGGTGTTGGGATTGACGTCGAAATGCGGGAAATTGCTGCTGGAGATATCGATGCGTATCCGGTGTCCCGCAACGAAGCGGTTGCTGGTCGGGTAGGCAGCAATCTGGATCGGGTAGACGGCATCGGCTTCCATCAGGACGGGGTGTTCGAACGAATCGCGAAAACGCATCCGTAGTATGCCATGCGCCAGATTGATTGCACAGCCGTCGGGATAGTCGGCGCTGGGTGGATAAACGTCGAGCAGCTTGATGGTGAAATCGGTGTCGCGCGCGGATGACGAGACCCACAGATTGGCCACCACTTGTCCGGTGATTTCCACATCCTGCAGCAGCACTTCGGTCTGGAACACCAGCACGTCGGCACGCTCGGATAGCGCTCCGAAAGGCGCGCTGGCGCCGAACAGCGCGGGCGTGGTGCGCTGGTCGAAGGAGCCGGCCGCCATTACCGGCGCGCCGGAGGCGATGGCGCCGCCTATGGTTGGCACCGGATTGGCCGGATCGAAGTCGTATTCCAGCGTGGCCGGCTGCTGCGGCGCTTGCGGCGCCAAGGCGCCGTCCGCATGCAGATAGTGCTTGATCTGCCGCGCCTGCGGTGGCGGCCAATCCGCTTCGTCGCGCCAGCGGCCGCCATGCTCGAGCCGCCCTTGCGCATTTTTTCGGCCACTGCCACCGCCCATGACGAACAGCTTGACCGGCGTCGGCAGGTAATCCGGCGCGCTAGCAAAGCCGCCCAGATGGCGATCGAACCAGGCCTGGCGCAATGCCGAATAGTCCGGCGCGATATTCCCGTCCAGCGTTGCAGCCGGGCCGAAATCGACATCGCCGGCGTGAGTGACGGAGCGCTGGCCGTGCGTCCACGGTCCCAGCACCAGCTTGACCGGGCTGCGCTTGAGGCGCGACAGGCCCAGATAATTTTCGGTCGCCGTCAACGCATAGGGATCGAACCAGCTGCACAGGTGCACCATCGGCACGTCCGGCCACTGCTGATAGTAGCCGCGTGCGTACAGCGCCGGGCTGCGCCAGTAGTCGTCGAACACCTCGTGGCCCCACTGCTCCAGCACGAACTGCTCGTATTCCGGCGCCGCCGCCACCGGCGAATGGCCCGGTTGCCATGGATTGACTGCCATCCAGTCACGGATGTCCTGCGCATCCAGCGCGGCGCGGCGCAGCGGGTCAGCCTGCGTGGCTGGCGCCAGACGCGCGTGCTTGCAGGCCCAGGTCAGCTGCTTGAGTTCAAACGCTCCGCCTTGGCGGATACCGCTGTGGAAGGCGCTGGAAAAGCCGCCCGAATCAAGGAACATCGCCGCCAGCCCAAGCGGCGCAGTCGACGCCAGCGCGCTTTGCGCATGTGCACCATACGACAGGCCCAGCGTGCCGACGCGGCCATTGCACCACGGCTGCTGCATGATCCAGGCCAGCGTATCGGCGCCGTCCTCGCTCTCGTTGACGTATTTGGTGAAACCGCCTTCGGACGCGTAGCGGCCGCGGCAATCCTGTATCACATAGACATAGCCGGCGCGCGCGAACCATTCCGCCACCTCCGGTTTGGTGCGGGGCTGCGGGTCGGCCAGGCTGCGGTCTCCCGGATTGGTGCCTCGCTTGTTGTACGGCGTGCGTTCCAGCAGCACCGGCAACGCAGCGCTGGCGCCTGCGGGGAAATAGATATCGGCCGCCAGCCGCACACCGTCGCGCATGGCAATGTAGACGTCCTGCTGTATGCTATGACTGCTCATAGGTTCTCGCTCAATAATCGATCAGAACTGCGATCACCAGCGCGCCTATCGACAACACCGTAAACAAGCCGAACACCGGCAGAACGAAACGGCACCAGCGGCTGTATGCCATCTCGGCCGTGGCCAGGTAGGCCAGCAGCATGCCCGAGGTCGGCGCGAACATATTCATCAAGCCATTACCCAGCAGGAAAGCGAGCACCGTCACCTGACCGCTGACGCCAACCGTGTGCGCGATCGGTCCCAGGATAGGAATACTGAGTGCGGCCTTGGCCGAGGTGGAGGGGATCAGCAGCGTCAGGAACATCTCGAACACCATCACCAGCGGCGCCACGATCACCGGCGACAGATGGGCGACGTGGTGCGATGCGAAGGCGATGATGGTGTCCAGGATGCGGCCATCGCGCAGCACCAGCTCGACACCGCGCGCCATGCCGATCAGCAGCGCGGCCAGCATCATGGATTTCATGCCATCGACAAAAGCATGCGCGCCCTGGCGCGGCGTCATGCCGACAGCGACGCCCATGATGAGCGCGGCCACCACGAACAGCGAGGCAAACTGCGCATCGCGCCAGCCCAGCATGGCGGAGCCGCAGATCAGCAGCAGCACCGTGGCGCCCACGGTCAGTAGCACCAGCAGGTGGTTCAGCGACAGCGGCGCATCGTGACACTCGACCTGCTGGTGGCCGTCGCTACGGCCCAGGCGCAGCACGATGACGATGGCAATGGCCAGCAGCACGGCCCAGATGCCGAAACGCAGCGCGGCGCCGCTGAACACCGCTACCCCGACGATGGGCTGGGCAATCAGCAGCGCCACTGGATTGGTGACCGAGGCCAGGTAGCCGACCTTGGCCGCCAGCGTCACCATGGCAAAGCCGAACAGGCGGCTGCGGCCCATGCGCTGCGCCAGCGCGATGACGATGGGGATAATCAGTAAATATTCGGAGATCAAGCCGAGGAAAGTGCTGCCGGCGGAGATGGCGATCATCACCACCGGCGTGACGATGCCGACGCGCCCGCCCGTCAGTGCCAGCAAGCGTTCGATGCCGGCGTCCAGCGCACCCGAGCTGCGCAGCACGCCGAACATCCCGCCCAGCAGCAATATCATGAAAATCAGGCCGGAGGATTTGGCCAGGCCCGCCGGAATGGCGGTGATGATGGCCGCCGGCGAGACCGGTGCGATCGCCTTTGCTTCGGGCTTGGCTGCATCGAGGGCCGGCTTGGCTTGAGCCTGTGCGGCCTTGCCTTCGCCCTTGGCGCCCTTCTCTTCCACCTTGGGCGGCATCAGCGCGGCTGCGCTGATTTGCTTCGCCATTTCCTGGTAAGTGCCAGGAATGACAAGTGCCGTTTCCGATCCGCCCTGGCGCTGATATTCGCCGGACGGGATCAGCCAGGTCAGCCCGACGGCCAGCGCCAGCGCGGCGAACATCATCATTACCGGGTCCAGCGCCCAGCGCTTTTGCTTGCCGTGTTGTTGCGTACCACCGTGGCTCATGTCGATTCCGTCGTTTGAAAGTCAGTGTTTAGAACTTGCTCGATACCTTGGCATACAAATAGCGTCCGCGCACGTCGTAGGTATAGATATCGAAGTTGATCGGATTGTTCGCAGCCGATGCCGGGGGCTGTTTGTCGAATACATTGTCGATGCCGAAGGCCAGATTCACTTTACCGCCCGGCAGCGTATACGCCAATTGCAGGTCATGATAACTGACACCGGGCACCGTGCCACCATTGACAGCGTTGTTCGGCAGATCGGCGCTGTGGCCGATGTAGCGGGTCTTCCAGCTGAAGGTGTAGTTGGACGCCAGGTAGCGCAGCGTAGCCTGTCCCTTCACGCGCGGGAAGGTGGAACGCGGCTGGTCCGACTTGCCGGCACGGTCGTCGATCACCACCGAACCATCGGGCTGCGGCACGTAGGAACGGAAGCGCTCCAGGTAGGACAAGTCCAGCGCGGTGTCGAACTTGCCGCCCATGGCCGGGAACATATAGCGTACGGTGCTGTCGATGCCCGATACTTCGATACGCGACAGGTTGACCACGGCCTGCGTCAGCTGCTGCACTTCGCCGCTCGGGTTGCGCACCACCAGATCGCAGAAGTTGCCGGTCTTGGCGCAGGACTGCAGGATCTGGGTCGCGGTCTGCGAGGCGATGGCGTCCTTCACCTTGATCAGGAATTGGTCGGCGGTGAAGCTCAGGCCCGGCGCCTGCGATGGCGTCCATGCCAAGCCGAGGCTGTAGGTATCGGCGGTTTCCGGCTTCAGGCTGGTGTTGCCGGCGGTGATGCCACGCGTCAGGCCGCCGTTGAACTGGCTCTGGTTGTAGCTGGCCGGGACGCCGGCGCAACCCGGCAGGCCCGCGCCGCCGCCATTACACGGATCGACGGTCTGGAAGTTGGTCTGGCGCTGGCCCTGGTACAGCTCCAGGATGGACGGCGCGCGGAAGCCCTGCGAGTAGGTGCCGCGCACCAGCACCGGCGCCACTGGACGATACAGGATGCCCAACTTGCTGGTGGCCTTGCCACCGACGGTGGAGTAGCGCGAGTAGCGCACGGCGGCGTCCAGTTCCAGCTTGTCGATGCCCGGCAAGCCGGCCAGTATAGGCGCGCTCAATTCCGCATAGGCTTCATGCAAATCGTAGCTGCCACGGGTGACGTCGCGGCTGGCCGACGTGGTAGGCGACTGTGGCGCACCGCCCACGGCCGGCAGCACGGTCGATGCCGAGCTGGCGAATGCGTCCGGCAAATCCTCGGCCGACTCCTTGCGGTATTCGTAGCCGGTGGCCAGACCCAGCGAGCCGCCCTGCAGTTCCATCAGCGTGCGGGTGGCGTTCAAGCCCAGGTCGGTCTGGGTGGTGCTGTTTTCGTCGTGGCCGTTGTAGCGGATATAGTCCGCCATGGCTGGCGTGATGGTGCCGAAGATATTCAGCGGCACGCAGCCGGAAGCCGCCGTGCAGCCGGCCGGCGAGCCAAGCGCGCGGTAGACGTTATCCAGATTGATCTGGTTGTAGGCGTCGAAGGTAGCGCCGCTCTTCGAGTGCGACAGGGTCAGGTCCCAATCCCAGTCACCGTAGAAGCTGGTCTTGCCGTCCAGGCCCACCAGCAGGCGCGAGGTGTCGACGTTCTGCACATTGTTGCGGTTGCCCACTTCGATCGGCACGCGCTGGATGCGGAAGGTGGAACCGGAAAAGCCCAGCGCATTGGCGGCCGGCACACCGTTGGCGCTGCCGAACGGGTTGTAGGCTTGGTTGTTCGGGATGCTAAAGCCATTGCTGCCGCGGATGTCGAGCGGGAACGGCGCAAACAGCTGGCTCGATTCGCGCGTCGAGTACATTGCTTCGACGTGGGCGCTGACGTCTTCATCGAGCTTGTAGCTCAGGCGGGCGAACAGGCCGGCACGGCGGCTGGGGCCGGTCGAGTAGATGCCCTGGGTTTGCGTATTGTAGTAGTCGCCCGGCAGCGCGGCGCTATGGAAGCTGTTGTCCGCCGCCGCGCCGCTGCCGATGGTGTCGCCGTAGTGATTGAGGGTGATGGCGTCGGCCGCGTTGGATGCGAAGCCCGCGCCGGTGCCGAAGTATTTGTTGTTCGACAGGCCGGGCAACACGAACAGGCCCTGTGGGCTGGTCGGCGCTGCGGTCAGCGGCGACAGCGCTGTGCGTGTGATGTCGCGGTCATTGTTCAAGATAGGCTTGGAATCGTTGTAGCTGGCCGACAGGAATACCGAGCCCTGATCCAGCTTCTTGCCCCAGTTGACGAAGCCATTGACGTTGCGGTTGTCGCTGCGCGAAGTCTCGCCGACGCGCAGGTCGGTCTCAAAGCCTTCCAGCTTGCGGCGGGTGTGGATGTTGACCACGCCGGCGATCGCGTCGGCGCCGTAGATGGCGGAGGCGCCATCCTTGAGCACTTCGACGTGATCGACGATACCCAGCGGGATGGAGTTCAGGTCGACGAAGTCGCGAAAGCCACGTCCGCCCGAAGCACTGACCCAGCGATGGCCGTCGACCAGCACCAGCGTGCGGTTGCCGCTGCCCTCGGCGCTCCCCAGGTAGCGCAGGTTGATCGAGCTGACCCCGAACGATGTGCCCTGGGTGCCGTTGGAATTCAGGCTGACGCCGACGCTTGGAAGGCTTTGCAGCAGATCGCCGACCGAGGTAGGCGCGACGAACTTGATGTCGTCCTTGGTCAGGGTCAGCATCGGGCCGACGGTATCGGCATCGCGCCGCACGATGCGCGAGCCGGTTACCCGTACCACTTCAAGCGGCACAGCATCAGACGCCACAGCTAGCGGCGCGCTCGCCACGGTGCCCACCGGCACCTTGTCCGGTGGCGCTGCCGCCTCCTGTGCCACCGCCGAACCCAAAGTCAACATCGTTGCTGCGCATACCGACCAACTCTTATTCAAAGCCATTGCTATCCCCATATTGTTGTCTGGTTTTGTACCCAAGCGTGCATACCTTGAGCCCAGACACAGAATAGGGGGATTTGTAAAATACCATCAATCTTATGGCGAAATTCGATGACCCTATAATCTTTTGGTATGAATATTGGACGTGATTTACAGAATTGACAGCATGCGACATATGTCGCACAATGGCGTCATCTGTCGCATACGAGGTTAAACCATGTCCATCCCCATTCCATCCGTCAGTGAGCTCACTGTCCTGAAGGCGCTGTGGAAGCAGCAGCCGCTGAGCGCACGCGAAATCCACGGCGCCGTCGGGGATGAACTGGCGTGGTCCTTCTCTTCGACCCGCAAGACCCTGGACCGCATGCTGGAAAAGCAGATGGTCAGCCTGCACAGCGCGCACGGCATCAACGTCTACAGCGCCGTGCTGGAAAAGGTCAGCACGCTGGCGGCGTTCGCGCACGACTTCGGCCGCCGCGTCTTGGAAATGGATGCGCCGCTACCGGTAAGCAAATTCACCGGCAGCAAACTGGTGGACCAGCAAGAGCTGGCCCAGCTGGAGCAGATGCTGCAGGACTGGCCCTCTGACGAAACGGGCCAGCAGTGATGGCAGTGTATGTCGTGCTGTTCAAATGGATGCAAGCCTGCGCCAGCTGCATGTTGGCCGGGCTGCTGCTATGGACGCTGTTGGCAGTGGCGCTGCGCTGCTGGCCGGCGCTATTGCCGCGACGTGCCATATGGCTGGCGGCACAAGCCGTCACAGCGGGCGCCGCATTGCTGGCCTGCGTGCCGCTGCCGGCCCTGATCGGCATGGCGCCCACCGTCACGCTCAGCGCATCGGAAACCTCGACCATCCGCAAGGCAGCGCAGCTGTTTGAAACGCGGGATACGCCCGCTGCCAACGCACTCGATGGCGACAGCGATGCTCCCCTGTCGCCCATGATGCTGCTGCCTGCCCTCTGGATTGCGATCTATGGCACCGGACTCGCAACTGCGCTGGTGCGCCTGCTGCGGGCACGGCGCGTGTGGCGCGCACTGCTCGCTTCCGGAGAGCTCCTTGCGCTGCCAGCGCTACGGGCACACGCCGCCTTCAGCGAGAGCCAGCTGGCCGCCATTGCATCGCGCGGCCTGCGCGTAATCGAAACCAGCGCCGCCATCTCACCCATGCTGCTTGGCATGCGCCGCCCGCTATTGCTGCTGCCGCGGCATCTGCGCGACTTCAGCGTGGAACAGCAGCACATGATCATCGCCCATGAACTGCAGCACTGGCAGGCGCGCGATCCGCTGTGCCTCGGCCTGTCGGCCATGCTGCGCACGATCTTCTGGTTCAATCCCGCGCTGCACTGGATGAACGCCAGGCTGGAATGGGCGCTGGAACTGAGCTGCGACCAGCGCGTGCTGGCCGGTCGTGCGCAGCAGCAACGCAAGCAATACGCGGCAGCGCTGCTGCGGCAGTGGAAAGCGCAGACCACGATGCTACCGGCAGGCGGCGTTGCCTTCGGCGGCATCAATGGCGCCACCGCTGCGGCACGGCTGCGGCAGATGCAGCAAACCGGCCTGCCTGCCTTGAGCAGGAGCGCCAAATGCAGCGTCGCCGTGCTGATGGCCTGCGTGCTCGCTGGCGGCGCGATACTGCAACCTGCGCTCGGCTTCAACACCAGCGCGTATCGGCTCACGGCCGGCCCGTTCGCCGCCGACGCCACGCCCTCACTGCCGGCCAGTGATACGCATGAGTATTGGCGCTACCCGCTCAACACAATGCTCGTCACCGGATTCTTTGGCGTGTATCGCAATGTGCTGACGACACCGCACAAGGGCATCGATCTGGCTGCGCCCAAAGGCACGCCGGTGCATGCCGTGGCAAGCGGCATCGTCATCGAAGCCGGGGCGCTGGCGGCAAACGACGGCCGCTATGGCAATGCGGTGATCATCGAGCACGGCGCCCGCCGCTCGCTGTACGCTCACCTGGACAGCGTCACGGTCAAGCGCGGCGAGCGCGTCGAGGCCGGAACGCTGATCGGCAAAGTCGGCGAAACGGGATTTGCTACCGGACCACACCTGCACTTTGAAGTGCGCGAACAGGAACGGCTAGTCGATCCCGCGACCATGCTGGCAGGCCTGGACGCCCACGCCACCAAGCACGCCTTGAAAACTCGCCGCGCACAACAAGGCTCCTGACCCTTCCACTGCCTGACCAGCCGCAGCCGCCAAGCTGCGGTATGGCCGACTGTTGCCCGCGTTTAGGCGCAGGCGCAAACGACAAGGACCAACTATGCATGTACCGCGCATCATCGGCAGCCTACTGCTGCTTGCCGCAACCGGCGCCGCCGCTGCCGATGACCCCGATCCGCAACAAGTCCAGATCACCGGCCCGCTTAGCAGCCTGCGCCAGCGCGAAACCACGACCAGCATCGTCGTCAGCCATGAGGACATCATCCGCCAGGGCGACCAGACGCTGGCCGATGTGCTTAAGCGCCTGCCGGGCATTAGCATCTCCGGTGCGCCAGGCCAGGGTGGCGCGATCAGCATGCGCGGCCTGGGCAACGGCTATGCGCAAATCATGCTCAATGGCGAGCCTGTGGCGCCGGGATTTTCGCTGGATTCGCTGCCTCCGGAGATCATCGAACGCATCGAAATCCTGCGCAGCGCCACGGCGCAATTGAGCAACCAGGCGGTCGCGGGAAGCATCAACATCGTCCTCAGGAAAACGCTGCAGCGCGGCCAACGTTCGTTCAGCGCCGGCGCCGCCCGCCAGGCCGGCGTGAGCACGCCGTCGCTGGCGGCACAAGTGTCCGATAGCAGCGACGGCTACTCCTACACTGTCGCCGCCACCTTGACGCGCAAGCGCAGCGAGCAGCCTTTGACGGACTGGCAGCAGCAGCTCACTGCCGATGGCGCCACCACGCTGCTGCGCCGCACGCAGCAAGCAGAGTCCGGCCACACCGATGCGCTGACGCTGGCGCCGCGCCTGAACTGGACGCTATCGAGCGGCGACACGCTGACCTGGCAAAGCTTCGCCAACCTGCGCCGGGTCGATAACCAGAACCACTCGGATGAAACGGCATTCATAGCAGCCAACAGCGAATTTCCGCACAGCGCCGCACGCTTCGCGGCCGATTTCAGCATGGTCAGCAGCGACCTCAATTGGCTGCATCTGCTTCAGGACGGCGCCCAGCTGGAACTGAAGCTGGGCGCACGCAGCAACCGCCGCAGCGGCAGTTTCGAATTCATCGGCAAGGATGCCAGCCTGCAGCCATTGCAGCGCCACCACGTCGAATCCGGGCCGTCGGAAACCAGCGTGACCGCCAGCGGCACCTACCGCCGACCGGTCAGCGAACGGCACGCCCTAGCACTGGGCTGGGATGCCAGTAGCGCCTTGCGCAGCGAAGACCGCAACGAAACGCTGTACTGCGCCGATGGCACGCTCACCGGCGCCAACAACGCCGACTACAGCGCCAGGGTGCTTCGCCTCGCCCTGTTTGCACAAGACGAGTGGGAAATCACCGAGCGCTATTGGCTGTATCTTGGCCTGCGCCACGAACGACTCGATACTGCCAGCCGCGCCACGGCAAGCAATGCGCCCGATGCGCTGGACAGCCGCGCCGCCGTGTGGAGTCCCTCGCTGCAATCGCGCTACCAATTGAACCAGCAGGATCTGCTGCGATTGGCGCTCAGCCGCAGCTACAAGGCGCCGCAGCTGTCCCAGCTGGTGCCGCGCCGCTACACCAACGATAACAACAACAATCCAACCAATCCCGATCAACAGGGCAATCCCAAGCTGCGGCCCGAATTGGCATGGGGACTGGACGCCGCATACGAGCACTATCTGGGCAAGGGCGCGCTGCTCAGCATCAGCGCCTATTTGCGCCGCATCCGCGACGTCACGCAAACCCGCTTGTTCCAGCAGGACGGCGCATGGATCGAAGCGCCCTTCAACGACGGCAACGCCAGCGTGCATGGCGTGGAGATGGAGGCCAAGCTGCCGCTGACATCTGCGCTGGATCTGCGCGCCAACCTTGCCCGCAATTGGTCCCGGCTGGACAACGTTGCCGGCCCGGACAACCGCCTGGAAGGTCAAACGCCATTCACCGCGAACCTTGGCGCCGATTATCGGCCGGCTGGCTCGGCGCTGACATTCGGCGGCAGCTTGAACTACCAGGCCGGCAGTACGGTGCGGCAGTCGCCGTCGCTGCACAGCGGCAACAGTGCGAAACGGGAACTCGACCTGTACTTGCTGTGGAAGAGCGATGCGAAAACCCAGTTGCGCATCGCCGCCAGCAATCTGTTGCGCCAGCAAGCGAGCGCCACACGCGACTACACCGACAGCGATGGCTTGCTTCGCCGCGTGACGCTGACGCCAACTTCGTCCACGCTGCGCATCATGCTTGAGCATCAGCTTTAAGCACAAACGATGACTCGGCGCGGGCCGTTATCGGAAAATCAGCCCTTTGGGGGCACTGACCCTCGATGCTCGCTGCCCCTCGATGCTCTGGAGCATCGGTTCTGAGCCTTGCGCAGAGTCAGCGAGCAGCGGCGTCGATGGCGCGGCGCGACCAAGCCAGCATCTGCCCGGGATCGTCGAACAGCATTTCGGGCGCCGTGTAGAACTTGCGCACGAAGACCTCGCCCCTCTTGGTCATATAGGAAAACGGTCGCGCGCCCTGCGCTTCAAAGTCAGGGCGGGTGGCATCGTTTACGCGCAGGTACAGCGTGCTGTTGAGGATCCAGGCGAACTGGCGGCCGTGATAGCGAAGCTCCCGCCCGCCGAAAAAAGGTCCGCTACTCAGGCCGCCGCCCAGCGGCTCCAGCAACTCGCAGACGAAAGCGACAAATTCCGCACTGGCGCCCATCAGAGTTGGCCATCGGTGAGCCAGCCCTGCACCAGCGGAGTATGTGGCGCGCCCACGTCGGGCGCAGAGTCCCACAATTGTTCGGGCGGGACGTCAATCATGATTTCCTTGCGTATCGATGCCATCTATCACCTCGCCGGCTGGAACAAAAAGAGAACAAGAATAGGCTTTGGATGATACCGCTTTCTCTCATGCTTTGGCAGCTGCACGCGGCATGGGTTCGGTGCCGAAGTTGTATGGCATCGGCGTCAGAAGCAAAAAAAACCGGGAACAAGTCCCGGTTTCGTGTGATGCGCAGTGCCGCTTAGCGCTTGCGCGGTGGCGGCAGGTCGGTGCAGACGCCTTCGTACACTTCGGCGGCCATGCCGATCGACTCGCCCAGGGTCGGGTGCGGGTGGATCGTTTTGCCGATGTCGGTGCCGTCGCAGCCCATTTCGATGGCCAGCGCGATTTCGCCGATCATGTCGCCGGCGTGCGTGCCGACGATGGTGCCGCCGATGATGCGGTGCGTTTCAGCATCGAACAGCAGCTTGGTGAAGCCTTCAGCGCGGCCATTGGCCACGGCGCGCCCGCTCGCGGCCCAAGGGAAGTGGCCCTTCTCGACCTTGATGCCCTTGGCTTTCGCTTCGTCTTCGGTGATGCCGGCCCATGCCACTTCCGGATCGGTGTAGGCCACCGATGGAATCACCTTCACGTCGAAGTGCGACTTCTGGCCGGC
>FSZM01000110.1_pt1 | contig 31641 bp, 21 predicted proteins | sample 1638831 | NCBI WGS metagenome assembly FSZM01 (sample SAMEA3914813, study PRJEB12502) | metagenome | biome: forest; material: soil | place: Canada | collected 2011-07-07 | depth 0.3 m
ATATTCAACCGTGACCTGTTCTGTGTGCGGTGCACGCAGCGGCCCTAGCGGGCTGAAAGAGTTGCGAATAAGGGAATGGACTGGTCCCGATTGTGGCGCGAAGCATCATCGCGACGTCAACTCGGCCAGGAACATTGCCGCGGCGGGACGTCGCCGCCCAGCAGTGGGAATCCCCGCCCTTTCCGTGCAAGCGGTAGCCGTAGGCTAAGGGCGGGGAGCACGTCAATCAAACACCAGGTCCCCGCCGCGCGCATCGACGTGGATGCTGTCCTTGGGACCGAAGCGGCCCTGCAGTATCAGCTTGGAGAGCGGATTTTCGATCTGCTGCTGGATCGCGCGCTTCAACGGCCGCGCGCCATACACCGGGTCGTAGCCCGCCTCGGCGATCTTCTGCAGCGCCGCGTCGGAGATGGTCAGCGTCATCTCCATCTTGTGCAGGCGCTGTTCCAGGATGTGCAACTGGATCTTGGCGATGGCACCGATATTCTTCTCGTCGAGGCCATGGAACACCACGATCTCGTCGATGCGGTTGATGAACTCCGGACGGAAGTGCGAACGCACCTCGGCCATCACGGCCAGCTTGACCACGGCCGGATCGGAATCCTCCATCGCCTGAATCTTGTGCGAGCCCAGGTTGGACGTCATGATGATCACCGTGTTCTTGAAGTCCACCGTGCGGCCCTGGCCATCGGTCATGCGGCCATCGTCCAGCGCCTGCAGCAGCACGTTGAACACGTCCGGGTGCGCCTTCTCGACCTCGTCGAGCAGGATCACGCTGTACGGCTTGCGGCGCACCGCTTCGGTCAGGTAACCGCCTTCGTCGTAGCCCACGTAGCCGGGCGGTGCGCCGATCAAGCGGGCCACCGAATGCTTCTCCATGAATTCGCTCATGTCGATGCGTATCATCGCTTCCTCGGTATCGAACAGGAAGCCGGCCAGCGCCTTGGACAGCTCGGTCTTGCCGACGCCCGTCGGGCCGAGGAACATGAAGGAACCATACGGCCGATTCGGATCGGACAGGCCGGCACGCGAACGGCGGATGGCATCGGCGACAGCCGATATCGCCTCATCCTGGCCGACCACCCGCTCGTGCAGCTTCTGTTCGATGTGCAGCAGCTTGTCACGCTCGCCCTGCATCATGCGCGACACCGGGATGCCGGTCGCGCGCGACACCACTTCGGCAATCTCCTCGGCGCCGACTTCGGTGCGCAGCAGCTTGGGGTGCGTGCCCGCGCCTTCCTTGGCGCTGATGCTCTCGGCCTGCTTCAGTTGCGCCTCCAGTTCCGGCAGGCGGCCGTATTGCAGCTCCGAGACACGTTGCCAGTTGCTCTCGCGCGTGGCCTGCTCCATCTGCAGCTTGATGCGCTCGATTTCTTCCTTGATGTGGGTGCTGCCCTGCACCACCGCCTTTTCGGCCTTGAGGATTTCCTCGTAGTCGTTCAGCTCACGCTGCAGGCGCAGGATCTCTTCGTCGATCAGATCCAGGCGGCGGCGCGAACCTTCGTCCTTTTCCTTCTTGACGGCCTCCTTCTCGATCTTCAGCTGGATCAGACGGCGTTCCAGTTTGTCCATCACTTCCGGCTTGGAGTCGATCTCGATCTTGATCTTCGATGCCGCTTCGTCGATCAGGTCTATCGCCTTGTCGGGCAGGAAGCGGTCGGTGATATAGCGGTGCGACAGTTCGGCCGCGGCGATGATGGCGGCGTCCGAAATGGCGACCTTGTGGTGCAGCTCATACTTGTCCTGCAGGCCGCGCAGGATGGCGATCGTAGCCTCCACCGACGGCTCGTCGACCAGAATCTTCTGGAAGCGACGCTCCAGCGCGGCATCCTTCTCGATGTATTTGCGGTACTCGTCCAGCGTGGTGGCGCCGACGCAGTGCAATTCACCGCGCGCCAGCGCAGGCTTGAGCATATTCCCCGCGTCCATCGCGCCATCGGCCTTGCCGGCGCCGACCATGGTGTGCATCTCGTCGATGAAGACGATGGTCTGCCCTTCATCCATGGCCAGTTCCTTCAGCACGGATTTCAGGCGTTCTTCGAATTCGCCCCGGTACTTGGCGCCGGCCACCAGCGCGGCCATGTCGAGCGACAGCACGCGCTTGCCCTTGAGCGAGTCAGGCACTTCGTTGTTGACGATGCGCTGCGCCAGGCCTTCGACGATGGCGGTCTTGCCGACACCGGGCTCGCCGATCAGCACCGGGTTATTCTTGGTACGGCGCTGCAGCACCTGGATCGCGCGGCGGATCTCGTCGTCGCGGCCGATCACCGGATCGAGCTTGCCGGCACGGGCGCGCTCGGTCAGGTCCAGCGTGTATTTTTTCAGCGCCTCGCGCTGGCCTTCGGCTTCCTGGCTATCGACCTTGGCGCCACCGCGCACGGTGTCGATGGCCGCTTCCAGCGACTTGCGGCTCAGGCCGTTTTCGCGCGCCAGCTTGCCGGCGTCGGACTTGTCGTCGGCCAGCGCCAGCAGCACCATTTCGCTGGACACGAACTGGTCGGCGCGCTTCTGCGCTTCCTTGTCGGCCAGGTTCAGCACCGCGAGCAGCTCGCGGCTGACCTGCATGTCGCCGCCGGTGCCGGACACCTTGGGCAGGCGCTCCAGCGACGATTTCAGCGCCGTGCTCAAGCCATTGACGTTGACGCCGGCGCGCTGCAGCAGCGAGCGCGCACTGCCGTCGTCCTGGTTCAACAGGGCCGTCAGCAGATGCACCGGTTCGATGTATTGGTTGTCATTGCCCACGGCCAGACTTTGGGCGTCGGCCAGGGCTTCCTGTAGTTTGGTGGTGAGTTTGTCTTGCCGCATTGCGTGCTCCAGAATTTTTAACTTGTTGTCAAAATTGGGACGCGGCGCGGATTTTCAAGCGCGACTTAGCTGGCGGGGGCGGCCCATTTGTGTAATGCCGTTTCGTCGGTGACGCGGGCGTCGACCCAGCGGGCGCCGTCCGGGGTTTGCTCCTTCTTCCAGAATGGTGCTTCGGTCTTCAGGTAATCGATGATGAATTCGCAAGCCGCGAAGGCGACGCCGCGATGGGCCGCGGTCACCGCCACCAGCACGATCTGCTCCATCGGCTTGAGCGGGCCGATACGGTGGATCACCAGCGCAGCGTACACCGGCCAGCGCTGCCTGGCCTGCTCGACGATGGCGTTGATCGATTGCTCGGTCATGCCAGGGTAGTGTTCAAGTTCCATCTCCGCCACCGTGGCGCCCTCATTCAGGTCGCGCACCGTGCCGACAAACGTGACAATAGCGCCAACCCTGGGATTGGTGGCGCGCAATTGCGCCACTTCGGCGCCCAGGTCGAAGTCCTCGGCCTGGATGCGGACCTGCGCGCTCATGCCCCCTCCGAGGCACCGATGCGGCGGAACAGCTGTTCGATGCGGCTGGCGGTGCGCGCGTCGGCCAGCGCCGGCATGGCGCACAGCAGCAGGTACTGGGCCGCCTGCGTCAGCGGCTTCTGGCCGGACTTCAGCGACGATTGCAGCACCTCGACCTGCATCTTCAGCCGGTCGCGCGCGAACTCGGCGCCGCTATCGACACCGGCCAGTATCTCCAGCCGCAGCACTTCGTCCAGCAGCCTGGCGCGGTTCGCTTCCAGTTGCGCGGCGTAGGCGGCCAGCTTGCCGGCGGATGGTTCCAGCACCGCCACGCCGCCGGCAAAGCGGCCTTGCAGCGTGCGTTCATAATCGGCGGCCAGCGCGGGCAGCGCCTTCCAACGCGCCTCCCAGGCTGCCGCGTCGAGCGGCGCAGCATCGCCGCTGGCGTCGGCCGCTGGCGCAGAAGCTGCGCCAGCGGCCGACGCCACGATGGCCGTTTCCAGCGACTGGCACAAACGCAGCTTGTCGCGCAGCGCGTTGGCCTGGGCTGCGCCGGCGCGGCGCTTGATCGCGTCGGCCTGGGCCTGCACTGCCGCCACGGCGCCCTGGTAGCGCTGGGTGATTTTCTGCTCGCTGGCGCGCGGCACGGTGCCGGCGCCATGCCAGGCCGACGCCGCATCGCGCAGCGTCCTGGCGATGGCCGCCAGCTGGGCCTTGTCATCGCCGCTGAAGGTGGCGCTCTCCAGTACGGCGCAGACCGCTTCGCGCGCGTGCAGGTGCGCCTTGCGTTCGTGGTCGGCGGCGTGCGCACTCTCCTTGCGCTTGGCGAAGATGGTGTCGCAGGCGGCGCGGAAACGCTGCCACAGCGCCTGTTCGGCCTTGCGCTCCAATGGCAGCGCCTTGGCGTGCTCCTGCCAGCGCTCCTGCAAGCGTTTCAGCTGGTCCAGCGCGTGACGGTCGGCCGGGTTCAGATTCTGCGCTTCGGCGATCAGTTGCTCGCGCTGCGCCGTTTCCAGCTTGCGCTGCTCGGACAGGGGCGCCAGCAACTGCGCCAGCGCCTTGTCGAAGGCGTGATCGAGCTTGCGCTTTTCCTTGCGGTCGATGGTGCCCAGGCGGCCCCACATCTGACGCAGGCGTTGGCCGGCAGCGGCGATATTCTTCCACTCGGCGCCAGCGCTGGCGACGATGGCCAGCGTTTCATCGATCAGGGCCTGGGCCTTGACGGCGTTGTGGTGGCGCTCCTCGGACAGCAGCTTGAAGTGGGCGGCGGCCGGCGCATAAGCCTTGGTGCAGGCGGCGTCGAAGCGCTCCCACAGCCCCTTGGGCGCGTGGCCGGAGACCCCGTCCAGCGCCTTCCAGCGCTCGCGCATGCTGCCCACCTTCTTGGCCAGTTCAGCCATCGACAGGCCCAAGGACGGCAATTCTTCCACCGTCTTGACCAGTTCCTCGCGCGAGACATTGCCGCCCCAGCGGGCCCAGTCGCCCAGCCGTTTCAGCTCGGCGCGCAGATGATTCAGGCGGTCGGCCTGGGGCTGGGTCAAACGGCCGCTCTTGTGTTCCTTGAGCCATTTGTCATGATCGGCGGCCGCGTGCAGCAGGCCGTGCTCCAGCGCCGCTTCCATCGCATCCATCGTTTCCAGGAATTGCTTGTCGACTTCCTTGGGCGGATTTGCCGCGCGGGGCGGCTTCAGGCCTTCCTTGCGGGGCGGATGGACGCTGTCGGCGGCGGCGGCGGCCGCTGGCGTGGGCGCTGGCTCGGCCGCAAGCGGGGCGCGTTCGAGCACATCGACCAGCACCGCGCGCGGCGCGGTCAGGGCGGCGCGGCTCGCTTCCAGTGCCTGACCATAGTCGCTCAGCAGATGACGCGGCAAGGCGGCGTGTTCGGGGGCGACGGCAAATTCAGCCTGGGCCGCGCTGCAGCGCGCCAGCGCCTCGCCGGCCGCTGCCGGTGCCAGGCCGGCGGACGGCAGCTTGCGCACCTCGGCCAGCGCGTCAATGATGCGGCGCTGCAGGTTGACCTGGGTTTCCAGGCGCGCGGCCAGCGCGGCGCGCGCCGTGTCGAACTGGGTAGCCTGCTCAGGGGCGGCGGCGGTGATTTTCCACTGGCGATCGAGCTCGGCGACCTGGTTCGGCGTGAGTTTTTCGTCCTGCAACAGTTTGCCGGCAGCGTCCAGGCAGACCTGCGCCTTCTGGCGCTCGGCCTGCTGGTAGCGGATCGCGTCCAGGCGGCCCTGCATTAGCTTGGCGACGCGGCGGTCGGTGTTGCGCATCGCGTGCAGCACCTGCTCCAGCAGGGGTTGCGACTGGACATGCTCGGCGGCGGTCAGGCGCACGCCGGCAAATTCGCTGCTCAGTATCAGCGCCACGGCGGCCGCTTCGTCGCCATCGAGCGTGCGGGCGCGCTCGGCCTGCTCGTCGCGGCGCGCGGCGGAATGGGCGGCGGCGGCGCTCTGTTCGGCTACCACCATCTCCGCCTGGGGTTCGGACGGGTCGCTGGGGCGCTTGCGGAGGAATTCGAACATGGTGAGCTAGGAATGGCTAAAACCACCATCATAGCAAAGCAGGGAGATTTTGCCCGCGCCATGTGCTATTTTGGGGCCTTATTTCGTCGGCAAGGTCGCCGCAGTGGCCGCACGACGGGCCGGCAAGCCGCTCCGGGGCGACAGGCTTGCATCAATCTCGACGACAGGCAGCGCTTGCAGCGACGCGGTGGTGATCGCCGCGTCGGCATCGGCCAGCAGCGCGGCCGCGCTGGCCACCGGCTCGGCCGCGGCCTTGCGGGCACTCGCCCGGGCCCTCACTGCGTGCTCGGCAGCGGCCGGCGCGGCGCGGCGCGATTCGGCCTCCTCCTTGTCGTGCAGCATCAGCTTATTGGCAATTTCAAACCAGGCTTCGCCGCCGATGGCGCGGCGGGCCAAGGCAAACAATTCCAGCTCCTCGCGCTCCAGGCGCAGCAGCATTGCAGAGCAGAAATTTTCTATACTTTCGCAAATCTTGCCGGCGGTTTCGTCGCGACCGTCGGCCAGCGCGCCGTATTGCTCTTGCAAATAGCGGATCGCCTCCAGCGCGACCTGGTTCAGGTGATTCAATTCTTCCAGCAACTGATCGGCGCGCTCGGTAGCTGCGCGCAGCGCCGGGATCAAATACATATCAATCTTGCGCCAGTGGCAAGCTTGATAAATCTGCTGCAGCGTCACGCAGGCGGCCTCAAGTTGCGCAAGAGTAACGCTGTGTTGCTGCATCAAGGTGCAGCGCACATATTTCTGGAACGCTTGCAAACTCATACGCACAGTAGCCTGCTCGACGGACAAAGCAACCAGCGTATATGTGGCGGTTAACATTCTGACTCCCAAGCTGAATTGACAGGCACGGCCGGCAGCACGGGTGGCTCGGGCGCACTGGATCTCAATGGCCTTGCGGATCGGCACCGGGATACGGTGCCAGCGCAAGCGCGGAAGTAAAAGTGTAAAGATTGCCGACAACGACACTTTGATATGGAACAAACCCCATCCCAGCGTCCTGCTCCGACTATATCTCAAGGCAGAGGCGAACGCTATTACAGCGGCAATCGTAACGTTACCATTCCTGTTTCAGGATGCGGCAAAACCACACCGCCGAAACGGCGCACCAGTTTTTGTACCCCCTGGTTCTCGGACAAAGCGTCACCGACCAGCTCGGCAGTGCCGTGGCCACGAAAATAATCGACCAGCTTCTGGAACAGTAGCTGCCCCAGCCCCGTGCCCTTCAGGTCGGAACGCACGATGATGGCAAATTCCGCGCTGTGGTTGTCAGCGTCGGCCACGGCGCGCACCACGCCCAGCGTATGCGGCGTGCCATCCGGCCCGGCATGGGTGGCGATGAAAGCCATGGCACGGTCGTAATCGATCTGCGTCAGGCGCGCCAACTGCTGCGGCGGCAGCTCGCGCATGACGGAGAAAAAGCGCAGCCGCACGTCGTCCGGGTCCAGCGCACTGAAAAAGGCCAGGTGCTGCGGCGCGTCTTCCGGACGGATGGGACGCAGCAAGATAGCCTGGCCCTGCCAGGCAACTTCCTGCTCCAGTTCCTGCGGATAGGGACGGATCGCCAGCGCAATCGCGCCGGCCGGCACGGCCAGGCGCAGCCGCGCGTCCTGCGCCAGCACGTTGCCGGCGTCGGCCAGCAGCGGATTGATATCCAGTTCGGCCAATTCGGGCAAGTCGGCCACCAGCTCGCCCAGTTGCACCAGCGCGCGGCAGATGGCATCCACATTGGCCGGCCCGCAGACACCGTAGCCGGCCAGCAGTTTGGCGACGCGGGTGCGCTCGACCATGTCGCGTGCCAGCACCATGTTCAGCGGCGGCAGGCCGGCGCTGCGGTCGTCGCTGACATGGGCGGCCACCCCGCCTTGGCCAAAGAGGATGGCCGGGCCGAACACGGGATCGATGCGCACCTGCAGCCGGGTAGCGGCCAGGGCCCGTTCCAGTGCGCCGTAGTTGCCGCAATCGGTTGCCTCGGCTGCCTCGGCGGACGGGCCGGGCCAGGCGCTGGCGCGGCGTTCCTTGAAGGGATGCAGCGTGATGCCATACGCCGCCAGCAGCGCGACCAGGTCGGCGCGCTCGAGCTCCGTGTGGCCGGCCGCCAGCGCCGCGGCCGCCAGCGCGCGCGCAGCCGAACGCGCCGGCGCCGCGCCGGCGGGCACGCTGGCCGGCACTTCCATCAGCAGCTCCTGGTTGCGCCGGTACTGCACGATCTGCAGGAAGCCGTGCACGGCTTTTTCCGGCGTGTCGTAGGTCGGCAGGCCGGCATCGGCGAATACCTGGCGCGCTTCGGCCACGGCGCGCCCGCCCAGCCAGCAAGACAGCACATTGCGCTGCGCGGCACGCATCTGCGGCGCCACCGCTTCGGCGATCAGGCGGCTGGGCACCATCGCGGTGGGCGCGTGCAGGAACAGCAGCGCATCCGCTTGCCGCTCGAGCAGCAGTGCGTCCAGCGCACCGGTGTAGCGCTCGACCGGCACGTCGGCCAGCAGATCGACCGGGTTGCACGGCGATGCTTCCAGCTGGCGCAGGCGCTGCAGCGTGTCGGCCGACAGCTGCGCCAGTTGCGCGCCGCTGCCGCGCAGCGCGTCGGCGGCGATCAGCCCCAGGCCGCCGCCGTTGGTCAGCACCGCCAGCCGCTCGCCGCGCAGGTTGCGGGCGCGCGCCAGGGTTTCGACGGCGTCGAACAAATCTTCGGTGGAGTACACGCGCAGCATGCCGGCACGGCGGATGGCGGCATCGAACACCAGGTCGGCGTCCGCTTGCCGGTCGCGGCCGACCTTCAGCACGATGACCGGCTTGCCGCGCGCCGCCAGCCGTCCGGCCGACATAAACTTGCGCGCGTTGCTGACCTGCTCCACGCACAGCAGGATGGCGCTGGTGCCGCTGTCGGCCGCGAGATAGTCGAGCAGATCGCCGAAATCGATATCGCTGCCCTCGCCCATGGCGATGAAATGGGAGAAGCCGATGCCGCGCAGGCTGGCCCAATCGAGCACCGCCGTGCCCAGCGCACCGGACTGCGACACGAAAGCCAGTTTGCCGGCGCTGGCGCCGATGTGGGTGAAGCTGGCGTTGAGCTGCTGCCATGGCGCCAGCAAGCCGACGCTGCCCGGGCCCAGAATGCGCAGCTGTTGTGGCTTGGCCGCGTCCAGCATGGCCTGTTTGACGCTGCGCCCGCCGCTGGCCTTGTGCGTGCCCAGTCCGGCAGTCATGACGATGGCGGCGCGGGTGCCGCGCGCGCCCAGTTCCGCAATCAGCCCGGGGATGGTGGCCGGCGGCGTGCACAGGATGGCCAGGCTGGGCGCGGCCGGCAGCGCCGCCACCTTGTGATAGCAGCGCAGCTGGTGCAACTGCTCGTGCTTGGGATTGAGCGGCCAGATATCACCGCCAAAGCCGCCATCGACCAGATTGGCCAGCACCCGCGTGCCGATGCGCTGCGCCTGGTCGGACGCGCCGATCACCGCCACCGAGTGCGGTTTGAACAGACTATCGAGGTGACGGATGCTCATGCCCTGCCTCCAATCTTGGGGGCGGCCCTGGGAACACCGGCCCAGCTTCGAGACAGCTGAGCTTGGGTTCCGATGGCGCCCGCCGCTTTACCAGCGCGATGCGTGGTCTTCGGTGACGCCGGCCAGCTGCGTGACCATGCGCTTAGGTTCATCCGGCCCGCTTCTGAACCAGCCGCTGAAGGTGCCTATCGGCTGGATGTAGCGGCTGGCCGCCACCACCAGGTTCTTGTCCTCGCGCCGCGCGCCTTCCGGCGTGAAGTACAGGTCGAGCTGGTCGTCTTCGGTGAAGATGTGCCAGCGTTCCATCGGATCGTCCTTATCGTACAGGAAGTGCGCCGGTCCCAGTGCATGTACCTGGCCGTCCAGCCACAGCGCGTTTTCGCAGGCGCCAAAGTAGCCGGCCTGCAGGTTGAAACCCATGTCCAGCGTGTGCGCCGAGGCCCAGCGCCATTGCGTTTCGCGCGCCAGCAGGCCGTTCGAGTAGTCGAAGCTGGCCACGCCGCCGGCCAGGTCGTAGTCGCCACGCCAGGTGCGCACTGCGCCGGTCACCGGCATGCCGGACGATTTTTGGGTCGCATGCACCGAGCCCTTGGCGATCGGCCCGGTGGCCAGCAGCAGGGGCGAGCTTCCCGGGCCGAACTCGGCGTCGATTTCCATGTAATCGCAGCGCAGCGTCAGGCGGTAGCGGCCCAGCTGCGGGCTGTCGATCTCGATGCGGCTGCGGCGCGTCTTGAACCAGCTGGCGCCGCCCACGTGCTCAGCCAGCCGCGCCGACATGCCGGGCAAGCCGTCCTGCGAGAAGTTGGTCAGCATGTCGCCGTCGTCGCGGTCGAAGGCGTAGGCGAAGGCGGTGCTGGTCCAGCCCAGGTCGACAATGGCGATGCCGCAAAATACATGTTCGGTGCACAGCGCGACGTAATGCCAGCGCTTGTGGTGGAAGCGTCGCCACAGCGCGCTGCGGGCAAACGGTTTGGCCAGCGCGCTCCAGTCGATGCCGGGCACCTGGCCAGAAAAGCGGCCAAACCTCGGCTGGCCATCGGGCGCCAGCACGCCTGCCGGGGCGATGGGCAGCGTCATGCGGCCTCCTCGTCAGTGGCGCGCAGCGCCGCTTGCAGCTGCACGCCGAATTCGGCGGGATCGGCCCGGGTCACTTGCACCTGCGGGCAGCCGTGCCAGTCGGCGCAGCGCTGCACGGCTGCGGCCACGTCGCGCAGGAAGCGCTCGCTGAGGCGCACGCCCGACTCCAGCGACAGCGTCTTCAGTTCGAAGATAGCGTTGCCGCGATGGGCCTTGGCGTCGATGCGGCCCACCAGAGCGCCGCGGCGCAAGATGGGTAGCACAAAGTAGCCGTGCACACGCTTTTCGGCCGGGGTGTAGCACTCCAGCCGGTAGTCGAAATCGAACAATTCCTGGGCGCGGCGCCGGTCCCATACCACAGGGTCAAATGGCGACAAGATGGTGGTCAAGGTCGGCGCCAGCGCACCGGCCGCCGCATCGGCCGCCAGTTGCGCGTGGTCGGGGTGGATGTAGACCGGGTCGTCCCAGCCGGCCACGCGGGCGCGCAGCAGCAGGCCTGATTCCACCAGCGTTGCCGGATCGAGGCGCGGCGCCTTGCTGCGATAGTAGTCGCTGATCCAGCTGGCACGCGCCAGGCCCAGCGCCTTCACGGCCTTCAGCAGCAGCGTGCGCTGCGTCTGTTCCATGGACGGCATGCGGCTGTCGTGCCAGTCGGGCAGCACGCGCTCGGCCAGGTCGTAAATCCGTTGAAAATTGTGGCGCCCGGCGATCATCAGCTGCCCGGCGGTAAACAGCACTTCCAGCGAACGCTTTTCCGGCTTCCACCCCCACCAGCCGCTCCTCTGGCCATCGCTGCGCTCGAAATCCGAGGAACGGGTCGGGCCGTGGACGCGGATGTGCTCCAGCACCGCATCGACTTCAGCGCGGCGTTCCTGCATCCAGCTCGCGGAATACTTCCAGCCCATCGAGGCCGGATCGAGCATGCGGTGGCGCAGCAGGCCGTAGTCCTCGATCGGCACGAAGCACGCTTCGTGGGCCCAGTATTCAAACAGCGCGCCCTCTTCCAGCAACTGCGCCAGCCAGGCCTGCGGATAGTCGCCCAAGCGGCTCCACAGCACCAGATACGGACTGCGCGCGACCACGTGGATGGTATCGATCTGCAGCACGCCCATCTGGCGTATCGTGTCCAGCACATCGTCCTTGCGCGCCTTGCGCCGGCGCGGCTGCAACAGCCCCTGGGCAGCCAGGTGCAGCGCCCGCGCCGCGGCCAGGCTGAGTGTCAATTCGGTCAAATCCGCATCCTTGCAATGGTTGTCGCCGGCAAGCCTGCGCGCCGGGAACGCCTATTCTAATAAAGAAACCAACATTGCCTGTGTTTTTTGTGCCACCGCCCCCCCCAAACGCGCTATTTCCGTGCAGAATAACAAGCAGGATAAGTGCACTTGCAACTTAAAAGCAGAGTCCAGCCTCCCGCCCATGACCAGATCCGATCTCAGCACCGAAGACCACTTTTTGCGCAAGCTGTATCGGGCGCTACTGCTGCCGGCGTTTGGACTGGCACTGCTGGCAACCATGTGGGCCGCAGTGATCTACCAGATAGGCCAGGAAAAAATCACCGCCCATCACGAGGCAGTGCTGACCAGCCAGGCGATGGCGCGCACGCTGTCCGAGCACACCAGCCATGTGCTGCGCCAGACCGATCACGCCAGCCAGCTGTTCAAGCTCAAATATGAGGAAACCGGCGGCACGCTGCGCCTGGCCGAGTTCTCACGCAAGGGCGGCCTGCTCGATTCGGTGCTGCCGTCCAAGCTCGACCTGCCCATGGCGCTGCTCGACGCGCACGGCACCATCATCGACAGTATCAACGGCTACTTCATGCCCAACATGGGCGAGCAAGCCTTCTTTCGCACGCACGCCGCCACCAGCAACGACACGCCGCTTGCGGCCACGCCGGTGGTCGAGCCGCGCACCAAGAAGTGGCATATCCAGCTGTCGCGCCGCCTGAACAACCGCAACGGCGAATTTGCCGGTGTGGTGCTGATCATGATCGATCCGGCCTACTTCGTCGAAGACTACGATCGCCTGAACGTGGCCGGCCAGGGTGCGGTGATACTGATCAGCCACGAAAACGGCATGTTGATGGGCCGCGTCGACGAACACCTGATGATCAGCGATACCATCGACTTCAGCGCCCCGACGGCCACTGGCCTGGGTGCCGACGAACTGCTGATCAAGCGCCCCTTCGATAACGTCGAGCGCATCTACGGCTACGCCGACATGCCGCGCTACTCGCTGATGGCGGTGGTCGGCATCACCAGCGCGGAGGCCATGGCCCACTTCAAACACCGGCGCAACACCTATTACAGCGCGGTGCTGGTGGCATCGCTGCTGGTGCTGCTGTTTATCGGCCTGCTGATGCAGCAGGCACGCCGGCTGCGGCGCAGCACCCAGGCCGCGTCCGAAGCGCAGCACATGCTGCGCGCCGCCGCCGACGCCAGCCTGGACGCGGTATTCCTGCTCAAGGCCTGCCGCATGCGCGGCCCGACGCGCGCCATCGTCGACTTCACCCTCGCCGACCTGAACGAGCGGGGCGGAACGCTGCTTGGCTCCACCCGCGATGAACTGCTGGGCAAGCGCCTGTTCGAAGTGCTGCCGCAGCTGCATACCGAAGGCTTTATGGAGAAATACCTGCGCGTGCTGCGCACCGGCGTGCCTCTGGAAGAAGAGTTCCAGATCGATTTCCTGCCCGGCGCCCAGACGCGCTGGTTGCATCACCAGATCGTCGCTATCGATAACGGCGTGGCCGTCACCACGCGCGACATCACGGCACGCAAGGAGGCCGAACTGGCAATGCGCAAGAACCAGGCGGAGCTGGCCGCGGTCAACGACGCCTCGCCACTGGGCCTGCTGCGCGCCGACCATACGGGCCACTGCACCTATGTCAACCGCACCTTCGAATCGATCACCGGCCTGACGCGCGAGGAAGCGCTGGGCGATGCGTGGATGCGCGCCGTCCACCCGAACGACCGCGACGTGCTGAGCGCCGCGCTGAAGCACATGGCAGAGTCCCGCGAACCGATCCAGGACACGCTGCGCTGCGTGCATCCGGACGGTACGGTGACCTGGATCTCGTTCAAGATCGCCGCCATGATCGTCGATGGCCAGGTGTATGGCTACGTCGGCACGGTCGACGACATCACCCGCGTGCGCAAGTCGGTGCTGGCGCTGCGCGAGAGCGAAGCGCGGCTGCGCACCATTGCCGACACGCTGCCGGCCATGATCGCCTATATCGACGCCGACGAAATCTACCGCTTCCACAACCTCGCCTACGAGCGCGAATTCAACCAGAGCGGCATGCAGGTGCTGGGCCGCAGCGTGCTGGAGACGGTCGGCCCGGAACGCTACGATTTCCTGTCACCCTACATCAAGCGCGTGCTGGCCGGCGAAACACTGACCTTCGAGGAGGACGACAACAGCACCATCTTCGAGCGCACCTTCGAGGTGGTTTATATCCCGCAGACCGACGAGGAAGGCCTGTCGATAGTGGGCTTTCACGTCATGCGGCAGGACATCACGGCGCAGAAGCGCGAAAAGCAGCGCCTGCTCAAGCTGTCGCAAATCGACGCGCTGACCGGCCTGACCAACCGCGCCGGCTTCCTGCAGCGCCTGAGCGACACCATGATCGCCAGCCGCGAGAACGCCAGCATGATGGCAGTGATGTACATGGACATCGACCGCTTCAAGCCGGTCAACGACACCTTCGGCCACGCCGTCGGCGACGCGCTGCTGAAGGCCTTCTCGGCGCGCCTGACGCATACCATGCGCGCCAGCGACACCATCGCGCGGCTGGGCGGCGACGAATTCACCATCATCATGGAGCGCATCAACCGGGGCGAGGATGCCGCCGCGCTGGCCGGCAAGATCGTCACCACCATGCAGGCGCCGTTCGAACTCGATGGCACGGTGGTGTCGGTTTCGGTCAGCATCGGCATGGCCTACTACTGCGATGAAGACCTCAGCCCCGCCGAACTGCTGAACCGCGCCGACGTGCTGCTGTACGAAGCCAAGCAGGCCGGCCGCAATACCTTCCGCGCCGGTCCCGCGGTGGCGGAAGAGCGCTCGACACCGAATGCGGCCTGATTTTTAGGCCCGCATCAAACCACGCGGCGCACTCTTGCGCTATATTGAGCGCTTTCCCGCTGTTTCCCCATCATCTACATGCGTCTGCTGCACACCTCCGACTGGCATCTGGGCCAGTCCCTGCATAATTTCGAACGCGCCTACGAGCACCAGTGCTTCCTGGACTGGCTGCTGATGACCATCGTCAGCGAACGCGCCGACGCGCTGCTGATCGCCGGCGATATCTTCGACAATGCCAATCCGTCATCGGCCTCGCAGAAGCAGCTGTACCGTTTTTTGCAGCAGGCCAAGGAGCGCGTGCCGCATCTGAATTTGGTGCTCATCGCCGGCAATCACGATTCGCCGGGACGGCTGGAGGCGCCGGGACCTTTGCTGGAAGCGCATGGCACGCGGGTGATCGGCAGCGTACAGCGCGGCGCGGATGGCGCTATCGATGTAGCGGGCATGGTGCTGCCGCTGACCGGTGTGGCTGGCGAGGTCGAGGCGTGGTGCCTGGCCGTGCCCTTCTTGCGCCCCGGCGATGTGCCGCGCGTGGAAGGTGATGGCGATCCCTATTTGAACGGCATCGCCCTGCTCTACCAGCAGGCGCTGGAACTGGCGCTGGCCAAGCGCCAGCCCGGCCAGGCCATCGTCGCCATGGGCCATTGCCATATGGTCGATGGGCAAATGTCCAGCGATTCCGAGCGCCGCATCGTCATCGGCGGCACCGAGATGCTGCCGGCCGGGATCTTCGGCGCGCAGGTGGCCTATGCGGCGCTGGGTCATTTGCATCTGGCGCAGGCGGTTGGAAAACAGCAGCACATACGCTATTGCGGCAGCCCGATGCCGCTGTCATTTGCCGAGGTGGGTTATCAGCATCAAGTTCTGCGCATCGATCTGCAAGGCCCGGCAGTGAGCGAGATCACGCCGATCGCGGTGCCGCGCGCGGTCGCGCTGTTGCGCGTGCCGGCCAAACCGGCGCCGCTGGCGCAGGTGCTGGCCGAGCTGGCGGCGCTGGAGGTGGCGCAAGCGCCAGCCGACCAGCAGCCCTTGCTGGAAGTGCGCGTGCAGCTGGACGCACCTGAGCCCGGCCTGCGCTCGCGCATCGAGGCTGCGCTGGACGGCAAGCCGGTGCGGCTGGCGAAAATCGAAACCTCCAGCGCGGCGCGCGGCGCCTTGCCCGACGCTGCGGTGATGACGCTGGACCAGCTGGACCAGCTCAAGCCCGACGACATCTTCCGCCAGCTGTATCAGCAAAAGTTTGGCAATGAAGCGCCGACCGATCAACTGAGCGCCTTTGCGGAGTTGATGCTGTCATGAAGATCCTGAAAATACGCGGCAAAAACCTGGCCTCGCTGGCGGGCGAGTTCTCGGTTGATTTCGAGCAAGAGCCACTCGCTTCAGCGGGCCTGTTTGCGATCAGCGGACCAACCGGCGCGGGCAAGAGCACGCTGCTCGACGCGCTGTGCCTGGCCTTGTATGACGCCACGCCGCGCTTGCTGAAGGCGCTGGGCCGCAGCTTGCTGCCAGACGTGGGCGAGGAAACCATCTCGACTCAGGACACCCGCAATCTGCTGCGGCGCGGGGCGGCGGAAGGCCATGCGGAGGTCGATTTTGTCGGCAACGACGGCGCTTCGTACCGCGCGCGCTGGAGCGTGCGGCGTTCGCGCACCAAGGCCGATGGCGCGCTGCAGCCCACCGCCATGAGTTTGCACCTGCTGCCGGCCTTGCAGCCGATAGGTGGCACCAAGACCGAAGTGAAGGCGGAAATCGAAAAGCGCATCGGCCTGTCGTTCGAGCAGTTCACGCGCGCGGTGCTGTTGGCGCAAAATGAGTTTTCGACTTTCCTGAAGGCCGAGGACAATGAGCGCGGCGAACTGCTCGAGACGCTGACCGGCAGCACCATCTACTCCGAGATTTCGATGCGCGCGTTTGAACGCGCCAAGCTGGAACAGGCCACGCTGCAAAGACTGACCCTGCGGCTGGCAGACCAGAAACCGCTCAGCGCCGAGCAGCGTGGCGAGCTGGAAGCGCAAAGCGCCGACGCAAACCGGGCCCTGCAAACGCTGGACCAGCGCAAGGCGGCGCTGGAACAAGAACTGCGCTGGCATCAGCAGGCGCAAAGGCTACAGGAAGAAGAACATCAGGCGCAGCTTGCGGTGCAGAGCGCCGCGGCCGAGCAGGACGCCGCTGCAGCCCGCCGCACCGCGCTGGCCCGCACTGACGCAGTACAGCCAGCGCGTCCACTGGCTGTGGAGCTCGACCGTATCGCCGCCGATATCGCGCGCACCGAAGCACAGATCGCGGCCGGCGCGCAGCAGGTCGAGCAGGCCAGCAAGGCGCAGGAATTGGCCGCCACCGCGCTGGCGCAAGCCGGGACCCGCTTGCAGGTCGCCGAGCAAGCGCAGCTTGCCGCCAAGCCGCAACTGGATCAGGCCAAGGTGCTGGACACGCGCATCGAGACCATGCTGCCGTCCTACAGCCAGGCCGCCAGCGCTTGCGAGGCCGCCAATGAGACCGATTCCGCCGCCAAGGTAGCGTTGCAGGCCAAAGAGGATGACCGCATGCAGCTGCAGCTATCGCAAGCGGCCGGCCAGGCGTGGCTGGAACGGCATCGGCACTGGCAGGAACTGGCGCAATCGTGGCCGCGCTGGGATGTGCTGTTTGTGCAAGCCGGCCAGGCCGCCGCGCAGTCGGAGAAATTGGCTAGCGCGCTAGCCCGCGTGCAACGCAGCGCCCAGATGCATCGCGATGAGGAGGTCGACGCCACCGGCAAGCTGGCCGAAGCCGACGCAGGGCTGAAGGCGGCGCAAGCCCGGCGGCAGGAAGCCATCGCCATCCTGTCCGGGCTGCCGGCCGACAAATTGCAGGCCCGCCGCCGCGCTCTGGAACAGCGCCGCGCCCTGCTGTCGAGCGCAGAGAAGATCTGGATCGATCTGGACGGCCGCCAGCAGCGCAAGCGGCAGCTGGATGGGCAATCGTCGCAGTTGCGCGGGGCGCGCGAGGCCGCCGATATCGAACTGGCCAAGGCGCAGCAGCAAAACACCGCCATCATGGCCGCCTTTGCGCAGGCTGAAAAGTCGCTGAAGATCGCCGAGGCGGCGTGTGCAGAGAATGTCGATTCGCTGCGCGCGGCGCTGGCGGACGACACGCCCTGCCCGGTCTGCGGCGCGCTCGATCATCCGTACCGGCACAACGACAGCGGTTTGCAGGCCATGCTGTCGGGCTTGCGCGATGAAGTCACCCGCTGCCGCAAGCAGATGGAGGCGAACGTCGGACGTCAGGCACAATCGCGCGCCACCGTGCAGTCCAGCCTTGAGCAGCTGGCAGCCATCGTAATCGAGGAAAAAACGCTGCAGCAAGCACTGGGCCGCGCTACGTCGGCGTGGAGCGCCCACGCCCTCGTGGCCAGCGCGAACGCCGCAACTGGCGAGACTGAGGGTACCCGCGCCAGCGCAGACGCCGGCGCCACGACAGCGGCGTTGCCGCCCGAGGCCGAGCGGAGCGCGTGGTTCGAATCGCAGCTGGCCGCGACGGCCGGCGATCTGCGCACACTGGAGCAGCAGGAGCAGGCGCTGCACAGCGCCATCGCCGCGCGCGACCAGGCGCAATCGGCTTGCGATGGCGCCGCCACCGACCACGCCCGCCTGCTGTCGCTGGCCTCTGCCGCGCACACTGCACTGGCCCAGATCGGCGCCGAGCACAACTCGCTGGAAGAACAGCGCACCGACATCGCCCTGAAATTGAGCGCCCTGTTGTCCGACCTCGATCCTGCCTTTGCCAGCGGCGACATCCCCTCCGAAGACTGGAAAGACAGCTGGCGGGCCGCCCCCGCCGCCTTCCGCGAGGCACGGCAAGCCGAAAGCAAGCAGTGGCTGGCGCAGCGCAGCGCAGTCGACGAGCGCGCGGCAACCCTGGCCACCATCGATGTCGAGCTGAAAGCGCTGAACGAAACGCTGGCCAAGGCCGGTGCCGACGCCATCGCCGCACGCGTAGCCTTCGCCGCCGCCGACCTTGCCATCCGCACCATGCAGGAGCAGCGCATGCAATTGTGGGACGGCCAGGAGGTGGCCGACATCGAACGCGCACTGCAAGCGGCCATCGGCGCCGCCAAAACGGCCGTCAGCGAAACGCAGGACGCCGCGCAGCAGGCATCGCAAGCCAAGGTGCGGCTCGATGAAGCGCTGGCGCAGGCAGCGAGCCGCATCGCCGCCCTGCGGATCGAAGCGCACAGCGCGCAGCTCGGGCTGTCCGATTGGCTGGCCGCATTCCAGGCGCGCCAGCCCGACGCCGACCTGCAAGACCTGGTCCAGCTGCGCGCCCTGCTGGACCAGTCGCCGGCAGCACTGGACGCCGAACGCGCCGCGCTGCACGCCCTCGACCGCGCCGCTGCGCAAGCGGGCACGGTGCTGCAGGAACGCCAGCGCCAGCGCAGGCAGCACCAGCTCAGCGAACCAGGCAGCGCGCTGCCGCCCGTCGACGAAGAGCCTGGCGCAGCAAGCGAGCAAGACATCATCGCCGTGCTGGCCACCACCCTGAACCAGCTGCTCGCCGAGCGCAAAACCGCGCACGACAGTGCCACCGCTCTGCACCTCTCGCTGGCGCAGGACAACGCGCGGCGCCAGCAAGCGCAATCCATGCTGGCCGACATCGAACAACAGCAAGCCATCGAGCAGCGCTGGGCACGCATGAACGAGCTGATCGGTTCAGCCGACGGCAAGAAGTTCCGCAACTATGCCCAGCAATTCACGCTGGACGTCCTGCTCGGCTACGCCAACGCCCACCTCAACCACCTGTCGCGCCGCTACCAGCTCGAACGCATCGTCAACCCGGCCAGTCCCTCGCTAGGCCTGCTGGTGCGCGACCAAGACATGGGCGGGGAGATGCGCTCGGTGCATTCGCTGTCCGGCGGCGAATCGTTCCTGGTCTCGCTGGCACTGGCGCTGGGATTGGCATCGCTGTCGTCCAACCGGGTGCGGGTGGAGTCCTTGTTCATAGACGAAGGCTTCGGCAGCCTGGACGCCGCAACCCTGCGCGTCGCCATGGACGCGCTGGACGGCCTGCAAGCCATGGGACGCAAAGTGGGCGTGATCTCCCACGTGCAGGAAATGACGGAGCGGATCTCGACCAAGATCCTGGTGCAGCCGTCCGCCGGCGGCAAGAGCGTGGTGACGGTCGAATAATAGCGTCTAGCGGTAAACCGGCTTGCCCCGCTCCAGCCTGACCAACTCCCAGCCTAGCTCGCGCCGTATCTGTTTCGGGTCGGGCGGCGGGCGGCGTTCCTCGATCTGCTGGTGCAACCACTGGCGGACAGCTTCCTTGCTCGGTTGCTTGGGGTGGTCCATGGCATAGCCTCTTTCGGTGACAGAAGTGGGTTCAGACATACCATCAACGCGAGCACGGGCGTTCAGTTGACTGATGCATCATGAGTATTGCAACCAAATGCTACAGATTTGCTATGATTTAAAGCAGTAGCAGATAACACTGGCCATCCACCATGAATATCGGCGCAGTCACCTCCAGCAGCTCCTACGCGCCGCCCACGCCGGTGGAGGCGGGTGCAGTCCCGGCAGCCACGAGCGCCACCGCGGCGCTCGAAGTCCCGGCGCCGGCCGGCACCAGCACCAGCGGCAACAGCGGCGACACCACCCACCTCACCCCGGAAGCGCTGGCCCTGATCAGCAAATTGAAGGCGCGCGATACCGACGTGCGCCAGCACGAACAGGCGCACCTGGCCGCCGCTGGCGCTCTGGCGCTGTCCGGTGCCGCCTATACCTATCAGCGCGGGCCGAATGGCGTCGACTACGCGATCGGCGGCGAAGTCCATATCGACACCGCGCCGGGCCGCACGCCGGAAGAAACCATCAGCCGCGCCCGCACGATCCAGGCGGCGGCGCTGGCCCCGGCCGATCCTTCCGGCGCCGACCGGGCTGTGGCGGCGCAGGCGGCGCAAATGGAGCAGCAGGCGCGCGCCGAACTGGCCGTGCAGGACGCCCAGCAGGCCAAGGGGCAGCAAGCCGCACCAGCCGAGACACAGGACAAGTCGCAGGCCGCGAGCGCTCCGGCAGCGCAAAAAAACGTCCAGCGCATTTACGATATCGCGCCGCAGGTGCCGCCCAAGCTGGACATCTACGCCTGACGGGGATGATAAAATCGCGCCCTTACCTCAACTCGCCGCTGTTTGAACATGTTAAAAGCACCACGCACCCTCACCTTCAAATGCGCCAAATGCGCCAAGTCGGTCCAAGTCTTCCTGCAGAAGGTTTCGGCCTGCTCGCACATCCAGCCCTACCAAGGCATTTGCCAGTGCGGCGAGGTCAAGCGCCACGCCACCGGCCAGAAAGATGCGGTCCAGTCCTACCTGGCGTCGCCGGACGGCAGCTGGACCCATCACCACTAAAAACGCCGCGGGCCTGGCCACGATAGGCCTCAAGAAAACGGCGCCGCTGCCGTTATGGAAGTATTATCGATTGGAAACTGCCATGACTAGCCTCCCTCCTCTCGGCGCCCGTAGCTTGCCGGCGTCCTTATACGCCGCCAATGGGCCAACTGATAGCAGGGCGAATCAGCCCACTGTCACCAACCCGGCCGTTACGGCGACGGACTCGCCGATTTCGCTCTCCAGCGACGGCATCGATCTGCAAAAGCGGCTCGATTCAGTCGGCAACCGGACCGTCGACTACGCGCAGGGCTTGATCACCAGCTTCGCCCAGCAGCTGTTCGGCGACGCCGCCAAGGGCTCGACCATCTCGTTCGACTCGGCCAGTCTGGAAGCGTCGTCGAGTTACGCGGTCGGCGTGCAGCACAGCGCAGACGCCAACGGCAGCACCGACGCGGCCGCGCTGCAATTGAACGACAGCTCCCATTTCATCGGCAAAGGCACCATCACCACGGCCGATGGACGCAAGTTCGACTTTGAAATGGAGATCCAGTACAGCGACCAGTTGCAAGCGAGCGCCAGCGAAACGCAAGCCAGCGACGCCAGCTTGAGCCAGCCTGACGGGCCTGCCATCCCGGCTACCCCGGCATCGACGGCCACGCCAGCCGCACCGGCCAGCGGCGACAGCAGCGCCAGCGGCGCCAAGCCGGCCAGCACCGGCAGCAGCTCGCTGCCGACGGTGGCCTTCCCCAACGTTGACTTTGCCGGCACCTTGGCGGACCTGTTCAAGCTGATCGGCCACAATCTGCAGGGGACCATCTCCACGCCGGGCAGCGACAACAACCAGGGCAACGACATCACCCCCAACACGCTGCGCAGCCTGTCGCTGCGCCTGCTCAACCTTGTCGATCACAAGAGCAGCGATACCTACAGCCCGTCCAAGGCCAAATCGGCTGCGGATGCCTACGGATCGCAAGGCGCGGCCAGCGCCACGCCAGTTGCCGATGCCGGCACGACACCGGCGCCGGCCGCAGCGTCCACGCCAGCGGCCAGCACCGACACCACCGGCACCGCCACCTGACATCCCGCTGGCGCAGCGCATGCCGCCGCAACGCGCACGCCACGTATAATAGAGGCACCAACCACGCCGCATCGCCGAGCTGCCTCGCAGTTCCGCAGCGGCGCCGCTTTTTTTATACCTGTCGATTGCCCCACCATGCCTGTTCAAACCACTGTTTTCCTCCCTGTTCCATGCCTGCGGGTGACGCCATGAGCGCCGCCGTGCAGCACATCCACTGGGAGGAAAACGGCGCACCGCAGTCGGCGCGCTGGCGTTCCGAAAGCGGTATGGCTCCGCCCAAGCGCGTGGTGATCGCCAACGACCAGACCAACGCCGATACCGCCTACCGGCTGGCATGCGAAGGCACCGCCCTGCTGTGGCGCGGCGACTTCCAGAACGCGCGCCAACTGCTGCAAGCCTTGGCACGGCGCGCCGATCACAAACACGGCAAGCCGCCGAAGAAGGCCAAGCCGGCCAAGCTGCCGGCCACCCCGAGCGAAGCGTTTCACTTGCATCGCCAGGCCCAGTCGCAGCGCGCGCGCACGCTGGCCATGCTGCTGATACCGTTCGAGGCCGACTACAGCATCCCGCTGCGCCGCGCGCCGGACGTCAAGCTGGCCTGCAATGAGGCTTACGGACGCGGCGAGCAACCGTTCATCGCATCGATGCGCGAGCTGCTTGGTTTGATCGGCGCGCATGAATGGCGCCGTACCGGGGTCGAGATCCCGGCGCTGGGCACGCGCATCCATCCGCATTATGGCGTGTTCTCGCCGGTGCGCGGCGAGTACGTCGAACTGGTAGCTAAGGCGCCGCTGCCCAAGGGCGCGGACAAGCTGGCGTTCGACATCGGCGTCGGCACCGGTGTGCTGTCGGCCCTGCTGGCCCAGCGCGGCGTCGAGCACGTGATCGCCACCGACCAAGACCAGCGCGCCCTTAGTTGCGCACGCGAAAACCTGGCGCGGCTGGATTTGAACCAGCAGGTCGAACTGCTGGAAGCGGACCTGTTCCCCGAGGGGCGCGCGCCGCTGGTGGTGTGCAATCCGCCGTGGGTGCCGGCGCGTCCCAGTTCACCGATCGAATATGCGGTCTACGATCCGGACAGCCGGATGCTGAAAGGCTTCCTCGGCGGCCTGGCCGCGCACCTGACGCCGGGCGGCGAAGGCTGGCTGATCCTGTCGGACCTGGCCGAACACCTGGGCCTGCGTCCGCGCGCCGATTTGATGGAGTGGATTACGGCGGCCGGATTGAAGGTGGCAGACCGTCAGGACATCAAACCGATACACCCCCGCGCCGCCGACGCCAGCGATCCCCTGCACGCGGCGCGTGCTGCCGAAGTGACATCTTTATGGCGCTTGGTCGCGGCCTAAAAATCCGGCCTTGCGCAATGCAGCAAGGCTGTATATAATGATGGCCTCAGACGCGGGGTGGAGCAGTCTGGCAGCTCGTCGGGCTCATAACCCGAAGGTCACAGGTTCAAATCCTGTCCCCGCAACCAAATACGTAAGCCGTTGATTTCTTGGAAAAGAGTCAACGGTTTTTTTACGTTTGAAAGCGTCATGCCAGGGACCGCGCTGAAAACGGTAGCTGGTCCCGCGTCATACCGGCAATTGATGACAGCGACCTGGTCAACTAGGCGGCAAGCAGTTTAGCTGGCGCCACCCTGGGCATTTCAGCCTGCCTCGCACGCCAGAAGTCGTAGGTGGCCTGCAAAGCAACCCAGGTCTCGGCAGTCGCGCCCTTGGGGGTCCCAGCCACGCCTCAAGATGAATAGGAGTCGCCTTGCGCCGGCGACCAACTCTGTTCAACAACTCTAGCCCAGGCCTCAGCCGCCCCGCTGCCCCACCACAACCCTGCCCCGCCATTTCCACTTTTCACGCCTGCGACAAGCTGTCACAATCAGTCCTTTGCGGAACACCAATTCACCAAGGAGATGTGCGTGAAGGACCATATTAAAGAGCAAGCTGCCGACCTGCCGACCAATCCTTCGCGCCGGCGCATCTTCCAGGCCGCGACCGCGGCGGGACTAGCGAGCACCCTGCCCGCACTGACTGATGCGGCGCCGGCCAAGAAGCCAGTCAAAGGCTCGCTCGACGCCAAGCTCAAAGCCCACGTCAAAAACGTGGTAGTGATTTATCTGGAAAACCGTAGCTTCAATAATCTGTTCGCCAACTTCCCCGGCACGCAATATCCGCTGTCGGCCGTGCCGGCCAGCGCCAGCGCGCAAAAGGACCGCAACGGCTCGGTGCTGCCTACGCTGCCGAAAATCTGGGGCGGCATGGTGCCGACGTCTCAAGACATCGCCGGTAAAAAGTACCTGGTCAGCGAAGAGCAGATCAAGGACCTGCCGAACGCTCCCTTCAAACTGATGGACGCCGAAGGTAATCCGCTGCCGGAAGCCGTCATTACGCGCGACCTATGGCACCTGTTCTATCAAAACCAGATGCAGATCAACGGCGGCAAGAACGATGGCTTCGTCGCCTGGGCCAACAGCGGTGGCATGGTCATGGGTCGCTACGGCGAAACCAGCAAGAACCTCGGCCTGTGGAAGATCGCCGAGCAGTTCACGCTGTGCGATAACTTCTTCATGGCGGCCTTCGGCGGCTCCTACCTGAACCACCAGTTCCTGATCTCTGGCCGCACGCCGGAATACTTCAACGCCGCGTCGAGCGCCGCCAAGACCAAAATCTCGGTGCTGGAAGACGGTTCGACCGGCTACCGCCTGAAGCCCGCTGCCGACTGCCCCGCGTCGGCGCTGGACGGCAAGCCGACTTTCGTCAACGACGGCGCGATCACGCCGGACGGCTACGCGGTCAATACGATGGCTCCGCCCTACCAGCCGAGCTACATCCGTCCGGCCGCCGGCGGCGACAAGCAGCTGGCCGATCCAAACGACGCCAGCACGCTGCCGCCACAAACCTACGACACCATCGGTGACCTGCTGTCGGCCAAATCGGTCAGCTGGGCATGGTATGGCGGCGCATGGCAGGCGGCGCTGGACGCCAAGGGTGGCGGCGAGAAGCCGAACTTCCAGTTCCACCACCAGCCGTTCAACTACTTCAAGCAGTTCGCTCCCGGCACCGCGGCGCGCGCCGAGCACTTGCGCGACGGCGGCTTGGGCGACAGCCCGATCTCGAACAAATTCCTGGCCGATGTCGTCGCCGGCCAGCTGCCCGCAGTGAGTTTCTACAAGCCGCAAGGCAATCTGAACCTGCACGCCGGCTACTCGGACGTGGAGTCCGGCGACCAGCACGTCGCCAACGTCATCGAGCATCTGAAGAAGTCGCCGCAATGGAAGGACATGGTGGTGGTAGTCACCTTTGACGAAAACGGCGGCTGGTGGGATCACGTGGCGCCGCCAAAGGGTGACCGCTGGGGTCCGGGTTCGCGCATTCCGGCCATCGTGATTTCGCCGTACGCGAAGAAGGGCCAGGTCGACCACAGCTTCTACGACACCACCTCGATCCTGCGCTTCATCACCCGCCTGCACGATCTGCCGCTGCTGCATGGCCTGAAGGTGCGCAATGAAGCCTTCGCCGCCAACCATGCCACGCCGCCGGGCGACCTGACCGGAGCGCTCAGCTTCCGTTGAGTCGGCGGGAGCGAGTGTGTTACACTTCGCCCGTGATGGGCTATGCTATAGCCCATCACTTTACGGAGCCCGACTGCTGCAGCCGGGCTTTTGTTTTGAGCGGCGCATTTTTTGCACCGCAGGCGTGAAGTTTGAGAATGAGAGATAAAAAAGACAACGCGACATTCGACCTGCCCGGCTTCACGCCGGCAGCGCCGATGGAACCGGAGCCTAAGCGCATGCCCGGCCCTCGTCCCAAGCGTTCCACGCTCAAACAGGTCCAGCTGGAATTGCTGGAAGCGACCGACACCAGCGGCCTGCCGCCGTGGGTGAAGGACGAGAACCTGGACCTGACCGGCTTGCCGGTATGGGCGCCGAACTGACACGCTTATCCGCACCTTATCCCTATCCTTTTACCGGTACGCCATCATGACTTCTGAAACCTCCTTTGCCAGCCTGCCGCTGACCGAAGCCTTCCTCACCAACCTCGACACGCTGGGCTATCACCAGATGACGACGATCCAGGCGCAAAGCCTGCCGTCGGTACTGGAAGGCCGCGACCTGATCGCACAGGCCAAGACCGGCAGCGGCAAGACCGCCGCTTTCGGCATCGGCATCCTGCACAAGCTCAATCCAGCGTGGTTCGCCACGCAGGCGCTGGTGCTGTGCCCGACCCGCGAGCTGGCCGACCAGGTGGCCAATGAGTTGCGCCGCCTGGCGCGCGCGCTGGGCAACGTGAAGGTGCTGGTGCTGACCGGCGGCGCGCCCATGCGTCCGCAGATCGCGTCGCTGGAGCATGGTGCGCACATCGTGGTCGGCACGCCGGGCCGCATCCGCGACCACCTGGGCCGCGCCACGCTAGACCTGTCCAAGGTCGAAACGCTGGTGCTGGACGAGGCGGACCGCATGACCGACATGGGCTTCTACGACGAGATCGCGGGCATCGTCAGCGCCTGCCCGAAACGCCGCCAGACCTTGCTGTTCTCGGCCACCTACCCGGACGACATCCGCCGCGCCACCGATGCCTTCCTGGCCGATCCGGTCGAAGTGACGGTCGAAGCGCAGCACGACAACAGCAAGATCGACCAGCGCTTCTACGAAATCGGCTTCGATGAGCGCACCAGCGCCGTGGCCAAGCTGCTGAACGCCTTCCAGCCGGCGTCCGCGCTGGCCTTCTGCAACACCAAGGTGCAGTGCCGCGAACTGGCCGACTACCTGCGCGCGCAGGGCTTCACCGCACTGGCGCTGTACGGCGAGCTGGAACAGCGCGAGCGCGACGAAATCCTGATCCTGTTCGCCAACCGCAGTTGCTCGGTGCTGGTGGCGACCGACGTGGCCGCGCGCGGCCTGGATATCACCAACCTGGAGGCGGTGATCAACGTCGACGTTTCCAAGGATACGGAAGTCCACATCCACCGCATCGGCCGCACCGGCCGCGGCGACGAGAACGGCCTGGCGCTGTCGCTGTGCGCGCCGAACGAGAAGAAGTGGGTCAAGCTGATCGAGCAATACCAGGGCGCGCCGGTCGAATGGCACGACCTGAAGGCGCTGCAAGTGGACGAATACGCGCAGGCCGACCCAGCGCCGATGATGACGCTGGTGATCAGCGGTGGCAAGAAGGACAAGCTGCGTCCCGGCGACGTGCTGGGCGCGCTGACCGGCGACGCTGGCCTGGCCAAGGAACAAGTGGGCAAGATCAATGTGACCGAGTTCCAGACCTATGTGGCGATCGACCGCCGCATGGCCTACGTCGCCTTCGACCGCCTCAGCAAAAGCAACCCTCTGGGCGGCGAATTCGGCGCCATCAAGGGCCGCAACTTCAAGATGCGCTTTATCGAACTGTAATCACTTCCGGCCCTGCCGGGGAATGTGCGTCAGCACGCCCAGCAGCGGTCAGCAGCAACGCCGCCGGTAGAAAACCTGGTCTGCCCCCCCATTTTTAGCGGGCGGCGAACGAGACGCTGGCCGGCAATTGCGGAGCGCGGCGGTGCAGCGTGGCTTGTTCGTAGCAGTAGGCCATGCGGATCAGCACCGCCTCGCTGTACGCCGCGCCAACGAAGGACAGGCCGACCGGCTGGCCATGCACATGCCCGGCCGGTACCGTAAGGTGCGGATAGCCGGCCACCGCCGCTGGCGACGAAAAGCCGCCGCCTGTGGGCGCAACCAGCGCGTCAAGACGATGCTCACGCATCACCTGGTCGATGTCTTCATGCTGGCCGGCGCTGGCCAGTTCGGTGTCGACCAGCAGCGCGCCTTGCGCCGCCAGTTCCACCAGCGCTTTTTCAATCACCGCGTCCAGCTCCGCATGACGGCCGAAGAAGTTGCGCGCCACGCCGATGCGTGCGCCCTGCAGCCCACCCTTTTCCAGCGCGACGCGGTAGTCAACCAGCTTGCCGCTGCACGCTTGCGTGGCCGGGTCGCTGGGGTCGGCGCCCGCCATCGCGTGCAGCATCAGCGCGGCGTCGGCCACGCTGCGCGCCATCGGGCCAGCGGTGTCCTGCGAGTGGGCCATCGGGACGATGCCACTGCGGCTGATCAGTCCCAAGGTCGGCTTGATGCCCACCAGGCCGCAGGTCGATGCCGGCGAGACGATGGAGCCATCGGTGCCGGTGCCGACCGCCAGCGTGGCCAGGCCAGCCGCGATGGCGGCGCCAGAGCCGGCACCCGAGCCGCTGCCGCTGGCGTTGCCGCTGCGGTCCAGCGCATACACGTTGTCGGCCAAGCCGTCGCGCGCGTCCGGCGCGCCGGATGGGTGCAGCGGATCGGGGTCGGCCCACTCAGCCACGTTGGTCTTGCCGATGATGACGGCGCCGGCCGCGCGCAGGCGTTCGGCCACATGGGCGTCGCGCGCGGCGCGCGTGCCGGGCGCCGCCGGCGAACCGGCTGCGGTACTCATCCGGTCGGCCGTGGCGATATTGTCTTTCAGTAGCACCGGGATGCCGTGCAGCGGACCGCGCAGGCGCTTGAATTTGCGTTCGCGGTCCATCTCCAACGCGATCTTCAGCGCTTCCGGGTTGATTTCAATGACGGCGTTGATGTGCGGGCCGGCCTTGTCGATGGTCTTGATGCGGGCCAGATATTGCGAGGTCAGCGAATGCGAGGTCAGTTTGCCGGCCGCCATCAGCTCCTGCTGCTCGGCCACGCTGGCGTCGAGGATGCCGCCGGTGCCGAACTTGGGCGCTGGACCCTGCGGCAAAACGCCCGCCAGGACACCCGGCGTCCCATATGCGCGACTGGCGCCGGCGATGGCCCCTGTGGCCAGTCCGGTCCGAACGTATTCCCTGCGATCCATGCCATCCTCGTGAGTGGTTAGTCTCTAGCGTCCGTTACTGCGTGTTACCGCTTGTTACGACTTCGATGCGTAATATAGCAACGAAAACATTTCCAATCCACAAATTTCATGCTAGGAAGAACATATTTTTTGAGTAAGTAAAAAAAAACGCTGCCGAGGCAGCGTTTTTTTGAACAGCGGGGCACTTAGTTGCGGACCACGCGCTTGTATTCGTTGGTGCGGGTGTCGATTTCGATGACATCGTCCTGCGACACGAACAGCGGCACCATGACGATGTGGCGCTTCGCTTCGATGGCGTTTTCGATCTTGGCTTCCTTCAGCACGTTGCCTGAAGTGTTGCCCTTGACAGCAGGCTCGGAGTAGGCAACCAGACGGGCGATGGTGGTTGGCAGTTCAACCGAGATGGCTTTGCCGTCGTAGAACACGGCTTCGCATTCCATACCGTCTTTCAGGTAGTTCAGTGCGTCGCCCAGGTTTTCTTCTTCGATTTCGTACTGGTTGTACTCGGCATCCATGAACACGTAAAGCGGGTCAGCGAAGTACGAGTAGGTGACCGGCTTCTTGTCCAGTACCACGACTTCGAATTTGTCGTCGCCGCGGAATACGTTTTCCAGCGGGCTGTTGGTCAACAGGTTCTTCATCTTCCACTTGTAGGTGAAGCCCGTGCGGCTCGAGCCATTGACGTCGGAACGCAGAACGATGAAAGGCTTGGCGTCAACCATGATGATGTTGCCAACACGAATTTCTTTTGCAGGTTTCATAGGGAGTGTACGTAAAAATTAAGTTGCAATAAAAATCATCTGCTGCTCTGGCCCTAACGCCGCAAGCTACGTTTGATCGGGTAAAAAATACGGTAGAGAGTAACCGGGCATTATACCCGAGTTTCGGCCGCCTTAGCCCTCAGGGCGGCGGAAAACTTCAGTAAATTGCTGCTCATGTCGCCTAGCGCCAGCATTTGCCGCTGCCACTGGGCGGCGCGGCTGGTGATTTGCTCAAGATTGCCGCGCAGCGCGGGCCATCGGGCGGCGACATCCGCACTGTCGTCGGCACCATTCCAGTGCAGCGAGAAGGCACTCAGGCTGGCCAGGTCGGCGGCGTAGCGCTGCAGGAAGGCGCGCAGTTTTTTGTGGTGCAGGCAGTCGTCCTGTGGGTAGATGTGCCAGATGAACGGGCGCCCGGCCCATTGCGCCCGCACGAAGGAGTCTTCGCCGCGCACAAAATTGAGGTCGCAGGCCCACAGCAGTTGGTCGTAGTCGGGCTGCGGCACGAAAGGCAGCACGCGCACGGTCAGCGCGCCGCGCGTGGCGGCCGCGCCGGCCTTCGCCTCAGCGCCCAGGAAGGCCCGCACCGCATCGCTGGCCACACCCTCGGGAACCAGGCAAGTGACGCGCTGGCCCGCCCCACCCTGCTGCCAGACGTCGAGCAAGGCGGCGACCGGGGCATGCGCGTAGCAGAACAGCGATACCTTCAGCGACGCCATCTCGGCCGGCGTGACGCCGAACTGGGCAAGGAAGGCAGCCATCGCGGCAGGCTCGGCCTGGAACTGGCGGCGCTGCTCATCGAGCCCCGCTTCGCGCAGCAAGCCGCCGGTTTTCCCGGTGAATCCAGGGAAGAAGAAGTGCTTGGTCAGCGGCAGCTGCGGATGCGACGACGGCAAGGTGTGGCAGCCTTCGACCCACTCTTCGGCAGTCAGGCCTTCGAGGTTCAGCCACACGGGGCGTGGATCGCAGTCGACCATCGCGGCGATGTAGCCGGGCGGGATGTCCACGGCGAAAAATTCGATGACGATGTCGGCGATGTCGCCTGCGCTGTAGATGCCGTCCTGGTCGCGCCAGTGGCGCACGCTGACGCCGGCGATCTGCTGCACTTCGGCGCCGCTGTCGACGTCGGGGCAGATGCGCTGGAAGCTGCGCAGGTCGTCCACGTACAGCGTGACGGCGACGCCGTGCTCGCGATGCAGCTGGCGGGCGAAGCGCCAGCAGATGCCGATGTCGCCGTAGTTGTCGATCACGCGACAGAACAGGTCGAGGCGCAACGGCGGCTGGACGCCCCAGTCGATGGCGTGCAGCGATAGCGTGCGGTTGACCGGACCGGCCAGGCAGGCGGCCAGCGCGGCATAGCGGTCGCCGGCGTGGTTCCAGGCGGCGCTGGCGGCGCGCAGCGTGTCAGCTGCATGGGCGGGCAGTGCGGCGCTGTAGCGCTGGACGAAGGCGGCAGCCGGCCCTGCTTCGGCACCTTGCCAGATGAACGGCCGCGCGGCGGCTTGGGCGCGGGCCAGCGCAGCCGCGGCATCGCCTTGAACGAAATTGAAATCGCAGCACCACAGCAGGCGTTCGTAGTCCGCTTCGCCCAGAGCGGGCAGCACGTGCACGGTCAAGCCGCCGCGCGAGGCACTGGCATCGGCCACGCCGGGCGGCACCAGGCACAGCGTCGGCGTGGCGGCCGACTGCAATTGCGCAAACAGCTGGGCGACGGGTGCGGACGCATTGCAGAACAGCGAAATCCTGCGCGCATACGCCATGCCGGTGACATCGACGCCCAGGCTGGCGAGGAAGACGGCTTGCTCGGCCTGGTTCTGCTGAAAGGCGCGGCGGGCGAGATCGTTGGCGGTGTTGGTCATGGCGAGCTTATAAAGCGGCGTAAAAAAAGCCGCACTTGGCGGCTGATTTTATGGCGTCCCCAGGGGGATTCGAACCCCCGTACTCACCGTGAAAGGGTGATGTCCTAGGCCTCTAGACGATGGGGACTTACTGGACTTACAGCTACTGAATTGTTGCAAAATCCTGGCGTCCCCAGGGGGATTCGAACCCCCGTACTCACCGTGAAAGGGTGATGTCCTAGGCCTCTAGACGATGGGGACAGTA